>Ga0075154_10001439_pt1 | contig 17084 bp, 10 predicted proteins | sample JI71714BDNA_FD_70965 | JGI IMG/M metagenome (GOLD analysis project Ga0075154, IMG submission 70965) | Wastewater effluent complex algal communities from Wisconsin, to seasonally profile nutrient transformation and Carbon sequestration -... | ecosystem: Engineered > WWTP > Effluent > Algae...
CAGGCTTTCGCCCATTGCGGAAAATTCCTCACTGCTGCCTCCCGTAGGAGTCTGGGCCGTGTCTCAGTCCCAGTGTGGCTGATCATCCTCTCAGACCAACTACTGATCGTAGCCTTGGGAAGCCTTTACCCTCACCAACTAGCTAATCAGACGCAAGCCTCTCTCTAGGCGGTATAAACCTTTTCACTCCTCAGCATATGGGGTATTAGCACCAGTTTCCCAGATGTTATCCCCCTCCTAGAGGTAAGTTCTTACGCGTTACTCACCCGTCCGCCACTACAATAGTATAAATACTACGTCGTATGACTTGCATGTGTTAGGCATGCCGCCAGCGTTCATTCTGAGCCAGGATCAAACTCTCCATTGAACTTTTAAATTTTATATATTGAATTTATAGTTTAACGTTTGAACTTTTAGTTCAGCTTGTTAAAAATAAATTTTTTGTTTTTTTTTCACAGACGAAAATTATTTTAGTTTAGTTCTAAATACTTTTCAACAAAAAAAGTTGGTTTGTTTTTTAACATAAAAACAACAATAAACTGTTTATTGATAATGCAAATATATATTAGTACATCTTTAGTACTAAAAATTTAAATTAAAAAATTAAATAACTGCTATAAATTATAAAAAATAAATGCTATATTCACAAAGTGTTAAAAAAAACTTTGTTTAATAGTATTTTTAAATATTTTAAGCTAAAAAAAGTTATAGTTATAAAAGCTTAAGTAAGGTAACTAAGAATATATTTAAAAACTCTTGTTTGTCAAATTTAATTTCTTTAATAAAACGCACTTAATACCACTTTCCATTTAGAATCAAAAATTCATAAAGAAATTAAATCTTTATTTTCTTTTAATATTTAAAAAAATTAAAAATTATAGAAAACAATGCAAATAAATTACATATAAAAAGTATTTTCATGCTCACCATCAGTAAGATTAAGACAATACAAAAATCATTCCTCGATAAATTATAAAAAAATAAATAAGATAATTTTTTTTTGACCAGTCTAAAATAAGCTAAAGACAAAATTTATCATTTATTTTAAATTACAAAATAAATTACTTTAAAAAGTTTTTTACATTGAATAAAAAAATAAAAAATCAATAAAAACAAAATAATTTTAAAACTAGTACAATTACAATAATCCTCAAATTAAATAATTATTTATTTATTTAAATAAATAAATAAATAAATAAATAAATAAATAAATAAATAAATAAATAATTAAAGAAATAATTTTTTAATAATCAATGTTAGTAAGGCTAAAATAAGGTCTTAAATTTATTAATTAAATAAAGAAAGAAAGAAAAATAAGCACCTAAATTAATCGATATCAGTAAGGCTTAAACAATTAATTAATAATCACTATCGGTAAGACTTCCTATAAATAAATAAATAAATAAATAAATAAATAAATAAATAAATAAATAAATAAATAAATAATGACCGGATTATTATAAATAAAAAGAAAAAATGAAAAACCAATACAGACAAGATTAAAATCGAATTAAATTTTATTGTCAAACTAAAAATTGTTAACAAAAATGTTTACCCCCTTGACAAAAATACAATTACAAATTATAATAAAATAACGGGATAAAAAAAAATATTAATTATAAGGTAGAATCAAACGATAGTTTGATTCTACCGTAAAATCACCATAGGTGATTTTATCTTTGAGGTTTATCCGATTAATAATACTTAGATCTATAAAATAAAATTAAATCAATAATTAACATACCCCCCTACCCCGCCACGTTAAAAGTAGAGGGGGAGGGGGTAAGAAGAATACATATAAGTTAATTATAAACTTAAAAATATACTTAGCTGGCTTTTCTAGTTAAAGCCGGTTTACCGGCTAAAGTAGCTGAATAAATTCAGCTACTATAGATATATATCGAAAAATAATTAATTTTTTTGTAAATTAAATAAAAAATATAATTTAATAAAAATTATATTATTAAAAATAATATGTTTTTCGTATAAAAACATACGAAGTGGTTAAGTAAATGTATTTAATAGTTACTATGATTTTTAAGAGGTTCGAATCTAAAATATAGATATCTAGATACAATATCTATTGTATTTATAATAAATACATAAAAAAATTTATTTTTCTTGTATCTTTTTAATAAAAGTCACTAACTTCTTACTTATAAGTAAAATTGGATTTATTGTTATGTATTTTTTATTACTCTAATTAATATATAAAAAATTATAATACTTTTTTTACACATTAAACAATTGCAAATTTTTAAAAATTTGCATTACTAAAATAAATTTAGTATAATTATTACTAAGCTCATGGTTTTGTTTAATAAATAGTATTAATCATGTCAGGTTTATTAAAAAGCAGCATATAAAACTATTGCATTAAGCCAAAATACATGGGCCCTTCCTTACAAAGTAAGGAACTTTTTGTTTTATTTGTACTTATTTGTACAAATAAGTTTATAGTTTAACATTAAACTTAATGTTTCTTTTTAAAAAGAAACATTAAATAATTTCTACTGTTTTTTGTATAGTAGAATTACTGTAGAATTAATTAGTATAAATTACTAATTTTATATGAAATTAGTGGTATGATTATAGTTATGTTAAATCTTAACATAACTAATATATTAAATTTCTATATTTTATATTTGGAAAATATAAAATATTATACAATATTCAAAATAAGATCTACAAGATTCAAATTTTTGTGGATTTTAATAAATTAATTTTTAATTTTTAAAGATTGTATAATTAAAGTATATTTAATTTCCTTTTTCTCTTTAAGAAAAGAAAAAGCAGTTTATAATATATTGGTATATCAATTCATATATATATGAGTTTGACTTTAAAACGTTTAAAGTTATAGTTATTATTTTTTGATTGACCTAAAGATTATTTTTTTATAAAATTCTTTTTAGTAAAAAATAATTTTTAGGTTTATATCTTTAATTTAGATAGAGTATAGTATTTTTGAGTAGTATTTAGTTTTACTTAGCATTAAAAATAAAATAGAACATTAAACGAGTCAAAAATTAAAATTAAATTGCCTTAAGGTCCGTTAATTAACGGAATTAGAAATTATCTATACAAATTTTTAGGACGATCAAAGAAAATATTTTATTTGATTTTAAACGTATTCATTAAAAGATGACTAGGTTTTCTTTGTTCTAATCTGGTTTTGTTCACTATAATAAATATTATGGCTACTGCTAATTCTGAAGAAAAAACATATCCAATTTTTACAGTTAGATGGCTTTCAGTACATGCTTTAGGTATCCCAACTATCTTTTTCTTAGGTGCAATTACTGCTATGCAGTTTATTCAACGTTAAATATTAAAGCGAAAAATGCATTACAATAGATAATCTTAGCATTTTTCGCTTTAATAACTTAAAAGAAACCAAATACACTGTTTTTTAGTAAACATGTATTTTCTTTTATCAATTGTTTTGTTTTATGTTTTTTTTAGCCTTGTTGACAATATTTTGAACTTAAAATAGTTTTGTTCTTTTAAGTTCTAAAAGAAAGTCCATGAATTTTTTCAAAGATTTTTTAAACACTTTGTTTAAAAAAGTTTAGAAATTTTTATTTATACAGTAAAGATTTCTAAAGGAAATTTTTGTGATTTTTATTTATATTTTCAAGATTAGTTTTTTTATTAAATTGAAAATTATAAAACAACTTTATGATTTTCAAATTTTTAAAATTTATTTTAGTTTTAAGGAATGACTATTTTTTTTTATCTGTTTGATATATAGATATATATCTATATCTTAGGAATATATAGACATTAAAATCCTAATGTTAGGTTCCAAGCATTTCTCTAAAAAGGAAGTAGGGGGAAAGCCTTTATTATTAGTAGGCTTAGTAAATTTTGAATAATTTGGATTTTTTGAATAAAGTTTTCAACTAAACCTAATTGCCAATTTTCTCAATTTTTTTAAACAAAAAAATATTGAAATTTTAAACAAGGTTATTCAGTACATCTTTTCCATTTTATTTAAAAAATTTTGAATAGTTACAATTTTTGATAATTATGACGTCTATTTTCCAGTTAACATTATTCGCTTTAGTTTTGTTTTCTTTTGTTTTAGTAGTTGGGGTTCCGGTAGTATTCGCTTTACCTAACGGTTGGACAGAAAATAAACGTATCGTTTTATCTGGTCTTGGTTTATGGCTTCTTTTAGTTTTTGTAGTAGGTATTTTAAATTCTTTTGTAGTTTAATTTAAAATTAAACGTTTTGATATAGGTTTTTTTTATTAAAAATTTTAAAAAACTTTTCTTTTTTTAAAGCAAAGCTTCGCTCATAATAGAGAAGTTTTAGTATTTTTGTGTTATGACCGTTTTTAACTAATAGTACTAAAATACTAAAACTATATTATGAGAAAAGCTTGTTTGGTTATTAAAATTTAAGTTAAGAAAGAATAAAGTATACGTCAAATTTTTCTTTAATTTTTTAAAGGATCCGTTTATCTATTACCTAGGTTTGTAGGGATTCGAAAATAGATACTCATTACTTATCTGTCAATTCTTTGTATTTATCTTTTTTTAAGGTAACATTAATTAATAATAATAATGTCTCTATTTTGAAAGATTTTACGTAAAAAATTTATTTTTATTCTCAATCAAATTTAGAACGAATGAATAAGTTTTAATTCGTTGGCCGCCTTTAATTTTTTTTAATAAATCTTTTACAAATTTTTGTAATCTAAGCTACGCCAAGTATTCGAAATTGGTTTCGGTTTAGTTTCAAGGTTAACATTTTTAAAAATAAAAATAATTTTGAAATTTTTTAAATTTCTTCGCTAAATTTTAGTGAGAAAAACACACAATCTGTAATATGTTAATAGTGTTTGTATTTTCCTCCCGAAAATTTCGGTATTTTTTTATTCATATTTTGTTTTATTTTTTGAACTGATTTATTAAAACTAGATATAAAAATGATTCACTTATTTAGAAGGAAATTTAATTTTATGAAATTAGCTGTTTATGGAAAAGGAGGAATTGGTAAATCGACGACTAGTTGTAATATTGCTATAGCTTTAGCTCGTCGCGGTAAAAAAGTTTTACAAATTGGATGTGATCCAAAACATGATAGTACTTTTACACTAACAGGTTTTTTAATCCCAACAATTATTGATACATTACAGACAAAAGATTATCATTATGAAAATGTTTGGGCTGAAGATGTAATATATCAAGGTTATGGTGGAGTTGATTGTGTTGAAGCTGGTGGACCTCCAGCAGGCGCTGGCTGTGGAGGATATGTAGTAGGTGAAACTGTAAAATTATTAAAAGAATTAAATGCTTTTTATGAGTATGATGTGGTATTGTTCGATGTTTTAGGAGATGTAGTTTGTGGAGGTTTCGCTGCGCCATTGAATTATGCAGATTATTGTTTAATTGTTACAGATAATGGTTTTGATGCTCTTTTTGCTGCAAATAGAATTGCAGCCTCGGTAAGAGAAAAGGCTCGTACACATCCTTTAAGATTAGCTGGATTAATTGCCAATCGTACAATTAAACGTGATTTAATTGATAAATATGTTCAAGCTTGTCCAATTCCTGTATTAGAAGTTTTACCTCTTTTAGAGGATATTAGGATTTCACGTGTAAAAGGTAAAACGCTTTTTGAAATGGCTGAATCTGAACCTGAAATTAGTTTTGTTTTAGATTATTATCTAAACATAGCTGATCAGTTGCTTACTGAACCTGAAGGAGTTGTCCCACGTGAACTTGGTGATATTGAATTATTTAGTTTATTATCTGATTTTTATTTAAATTTAGATACTCAATCTACTCCAACTAAAACTGAAAAATTAGACTTTTTTTTAGTTTAAAGTTTTATAAAATTGAGTAAAGAAAATGTTTGTGTATGCACCAACTATTTAATGGGATTATTAAATTTCAGTGAGGGAAAATTTTGAATTTTCCTCGTGTGAAGTTTGTAAGTTATGCTCAATTAGTAAATAATTTTATAGTAGAGGCTAGTTATAAAAATTTTTTCTTATAAAAATTCAAAGAACAGTTTTATTTTTTTATTATTTACCGTTAGTAAAAAATAAAAATTATAAAATGAAAAAAATATTAGATGATTAAAAAAATTAATCATTTTTTTTTTTTGAATAAAGTAATTTTAAATGAAAACTTTGGTTTTTTAGATCTATAGAAAAACACATATTTTTGTAAAATTTATTTTTTTAAATAACTTTTTATATTTATGGGTAACTTAGAAGTACTTTTTCAACTGATGGCATTATTTTTTGTAGTAGCAGCAGGTCCTGCGGTTGTTGTTTTAGTAGCTAGCCAAAAAGGTAATTTATAAAAATTTTTAATTCAGAATCAAAAAGAAAAACCCGTCACTATTCGAATTTATCGTATGACGATTTTTTTTTTGAATCTTTAAAGTTAAAAAAATAGCGCAGCAGTAGTTTAAATTTTCTCAAACTATTAAGCGCAGTAGTAGTTTAAATTTTTTTCTTATTTGTAGTAATATTCTTATACAACCTTTAATTCCAAAATTTTGGAATTAAAGGATTCTATACGAATATTACTAATTCTTTTAGAACTCTGATTAAGAACATTACTTTTAACGGAAAGTTATTTGGGATTTTGTTTCTAAACTTTTTAGAAATAAAAGTTTGAAGACTAAGGATTACTCTATTTGAGTTGAACGACGACGTTCTTTTTTTATTTTAGTTTATTCAACGAAGATTATCCATGACTCAGTTTTTGTAGTAAGGTTAACTTTAATGTTGTCTTTGAATAAGATTTGTAAGATTAGAAAAAACAGGTTTAGATAAAAAGAAAATTAAAATTTTTTTTTTTAAAAGTGTTTTAAGATTTTTTAATTAATGGATTTTTTTCGAAATGCATCAATCAATTTATATTGATAAGGGTTTTAAATACAACTAAATAGATATATTTAAATAAATATCTATATATGATGTTTATAATGTTCGCTAAATTTTTAATTAAGATTGACAATAAAGAAGAAATATTTTAAGATTGATCTAGAATAAAAAGTTTAAAATCAAAAAATAATCAATTTCAATCAATAAAAAGGCCCCCATCGTCTAGAGGCCTAGGACATCTCCCTTTCACGGAGGAAACGGGGATTCGAATTCCCCTGGGGGTAAATTAGATACTGTCAAATTATAGTAATTTACTGAAATAATAATTTTAAATCTAATATTTTTATATAAAAATATAGATATAAATTTATATTATTGCCAAAATCAAAATAAAATAGTAAAATATTAAAACATTAGTTTTTTAAAGGGCTACTAACTCAATGGTAGAGTAATCGGCTTTTAACCGGCAAGCTCTGGGTTCGAATCCCAGGTAACCCAATAGTACTATTAGTCTTAGTATTTTCCATTTCTAATGTAATCTTTTAGAAAGATTTGCAGATATTTTAAATATCTTTTAAAAACGCTATATTTTATAGCTTAAGATTTTTCTCTTAAAATGAAGATTAAAATATTTTAACTGTGAGATTAAGATTAAATCATTAACAATTTCCAATTGTCTTTAATTAGAATTTTTTAAATTAAATGTGTAGACATAATAGTTGTAATAAGATATACTATTCAAAATAGAGACAATAATGTCTTAGTAGTTCAGTGGACTAGAACGATCGCCTTCTAAGCGATAAGTCGGGGGTTCGAATCCCTCCTGGGACGATTATATAATTACGAATATATTTAATTATATAAATAATTATTGCGAGCATTAGCCTCGCTCCTTTTTGATATCTATATAATATAGATATCTATCTATATCTAAAATAGATAAGAAAAACACTTATTGAAATATCTTTTTTAAAGTGTACCCTAGTTCTTAAAAATTTATCCGTTTTAACTTCATTTTGAATGAATACAATATTTTAAAAGTTTTTTATTATGTTTTTTGATATAATCAAAAATTTTTATCTTGTTATATTAATTGGCTGGGGCAGGATTCGAACCTGCGACCTTAGGGTTATGAGCCCCACAAGCTACCAGACTGCTCTACCCAGCGATTATAGTTTTTAATATTTAATAATATTTAATTATACAAAAATAAACTGAAATATCAAAACCCACAAAAAAATGCTGGTTTTTTTTTAATAATTTTTTCTAGATATTAAATAGGTTAATATATAAAAAACTATTGTGTTTCAAACTTTTTAGGTTAAAATTAATTATTGGTTTATTGAAAAAAAACTTAGTTCTTTAAATCCTTGTGATTCATAGTTTTGTTTTAAATTTGTAAACAAATTTATAAATCTCTTTAACTTACGCCCTTAGTTCAATGGTAGAACACCGGTTTCCAAAACCGTATATGCGAGTTCGATTCTTGCAGGGCGTGTTTCATTTAGGTTCATTTCTATATCATATAGATGATATATCTATCTATATAGATATATCATCTATATCTATATTATTAATAAAGGAGGGGGCGTCAAAAGTATTTTGAAAAAAGTTAGTTTACGATTGAGTTAAATTTTTTTTTAACTGTTAAATTAATAAATTGTTTTTAAAAAAAATTTAAACAAAAGCATAAAATTGAGAGTAGTTTACATTTCTGATTTTTAGCATTTAAAAATCTAAACTTCGATCTAGACAAAAAAGACTTATAAAAGAGAAAAACGCACTATAAATCTAATATGAGCATTTTTTTTTTTTTTCAATTTTCTTTGAATTATAAAACAAATTTTGCCTCCGGTCGGATTCGAACCGACACGCCTTTCAGCACTGGTTCCTAAAACCAGGATGTCTACCAGTTCCATCACGAAGGCAAAGTTAAAGTAGTTATACTACATAATATATCATAATTTTTTTATTTTGTCTAATTTTTTGTTTTTAAATTAGACTACTTTTTAAAGTTTAGACAAACTTTAAATAGTTTTAATAATTAAAAAATCATACTCTATAGACCTTACAAAAAAAATTTGTTACTATAGTTCAAGTAAAGTTAATTTTATCTATAGTTTATAGAATATTTTTTTGTTTTTTTAAAGAAAGAAAAAAATATTCTTCCTAAACTTCTATCGAAACTACTTAGTAAAAACTAAGTTAAGGCGGTATAGCCAAGTGGTAAGGCCGTGGATTGCAAATCCTCTATTCTCCAGTTCAAATCTGGATGCCGCCTAAAAAACAATTCTAGGTTTCGAAAACTAAGTTTGAAACTTAGTCAATTAATTATTCGAGTTTTCTGAATAAAGTGACAATTTGCTTTGAATGCTCAAAATAAATGAGAACAGTTTTAGAGATATCTAGCTAGATATCTAGCTATCGATTTTTTTTAGTTATAGATAGATATTTCTTATAAAGTTTTAATTATAAATAATGTTTATAATTTGGGTTAAATTTTTGTACTATGGAGAGTTTTAAAAATTAAAACAAAAGTTACATGTTGTCTTTTTAATAAAAGACATTGATTGAGTAAATAGTACTCAAAACTAAAGATTAAAGAATCAGTAAAAGTAAAGAAATTTCTCTACTAAATTTAAATCATTTTTTATTTTGGGCCGAGCAGGATTTGAACCTGCGTAGGCGAAGCCGGCGGATTTACAATCCGATCCCTTTGACCAACTCGGGCATCGACCCTAAATAGTTATTTATTTTCATTATTATACACAATAATATTATAACGTTTTTCTTTTAAAAACAAAATTTTCATTTTGTTTTTAAAAGAAATAATGTTTTTATTCCCGTTAATCTACGATCTATTTTCTCGTAAAAGAATATAGGATAGACCTTTAGTATTCGATATTTTTTAATTCAACTACTCGTAAAATTTTACTAAGAAAGAAAAATATCTTTTCTTAATTAAAAGTTTAGTAAAATGTTTTATATTTTTATAAAAACTTTTTCTACTTCTAAAAAATAGTTTTTTAAACTTTAACAAGATTTTAAAATGAATCGAATATAAACTTCTTATATTAATAGTGCAGCCCTCTAGCGGACTTGAACCGCTAACATTTGGTTTACAAAACCAATGCTCTACCAATTGAGCTAAGAGGGCTTTGTTTAAATTTTTTAAACATATCTCGATAAATAATAATATATAATATTATATTCTTAATAGCAAGAGTTTTCTAGTTTTTTTACTTTATAATTTTTGGAAATATAACTTAAAACTAAAGAAAAAGAATGTTTTTTAAAGAAAAAAGAAATATGAATAGATTTATAATTAATCGATTTTTTAAAAAATTTCAGCTAGTTTTTAGTTAGCAAATTATAATTTCGCCATTTAAGATTAATTTATAAGAAAAGTTAACAAATTCGTTACTAATATTATTCACAAGAAATTAAATTTGTGGAATAAATTAGTATAAGTCTTCTTTCTATAACAATGATTATATTAAAAGTTTTTCTCGACGTGCTATTGAACTCTCTATGACATTCTCGTTCCATAACTCAGTGATCTGGTAAATGAATCAAAAATAGTTTTTTTTTATGATTTTTTTCTTTTATTATCTAGTTTTAAATATGAATTATCTATCAAAAAGATTATTTCTCATTACTATTAAATTGTTTAAGTGAAGGGTGTTGCGTTCTGTAAAATATAGAAATATCTTGTTTTGTTTTGTTTCCTTTGTTATATTTGTTTTTAACAAGTTTCATATTAAATTAAATTTATATTTATTGAAGATTAATTTACAATGTTATTTAGAAACTATTTAGTTTCTAAATAACATTGGTAAAAATGTTAATATGTTGTTTTTTAATAAAAACATTAGTTATTTGAATATTGTTTGTCTTTTCTTGCTATAGGTAAGAAAACAGAAGCTTGACGGGGAAATATAAATAAAAAAAGAAGGAAAAAATTATGACAGCTATTTTAGAAAAATCAGAAGTAAAAAGCTTATGGGCTCGTTTTTGTGAGTGGGTTGTATCAACTGAAAACCGTTTATACATCGGGTGGTTTGGCGTGTTAATGATCCCAACATTATTAACAGCTACTAGCGTATTCATTATCGCTTTTATCGCTGCTCCTCCAGTAGATATCGATGGTATTCGTGAACCAGTATCAGGCTCACTACTTTACGGTAACAACATCATCTCTGGTGCTGTTATCCCAACATCTAACGCGATTGGTTTACATTTCTACCCAATTTGGGAAGCTGCTACTGTAGACGAGTGGTTATACAACGGTGGTCCTTACCAATTAATCGTATGCCATTTCTTCTTAGGTATTTGCTGCTACATGGGTCGTGAATGGGAACTTTCTTACCGTTTAGGTATGCGTCCTTGGATCGCTGTAGCTTACTCAGCTCCAGTTGCTGCTGCAACTGCTGTATTCATTGTATACCCAATTGGTCAAGGTTCTTTCAGTGATGGTATGCCTTTAGGTAAACTCCAGTTTGCCCTCTGCAATTTAATAGTTGTTTTTTGCACCCTTTTAAATGGGAAATCCCTAGGCAGTAAACCTTTTTTTTAAAACAAAGTAAGTAATCGCTCTGTTCGTTTGACTGATGGTTGGTTATCAGGTAGATTTTCTTCACCTGGATCAAATGAACCGGAATCAGAAAAGCGATACATACCAGCGAAATTGATTAAAAAAGGATTACGCAGCTTAGACAATCCCATGCTGAGAGGCTCTTTTACTTTAGTTTTGTCGCCTGAAAAAATGGATTATTTTGATGCAATTGCAAACTAAGCATTTAGCAGAATAGTTCAATCTCCTTTAGTTTCTTTGCATTCTGATTCATCACAACGTGCAATCAGTTATATCAATTTTGATAAGTACTCAATTTCAAAAGTACCTGACGTTTAGGTAATTCAAACAGTTTCGCATGGTAAGGTAGTTATCAAGTTTATAGAGAAAAAACTTTTAATGTCAGTACTAACGTAGCTAAAATTCGTAATAAGTTAAATGACTCTTTAAGCTTTACTACAAGCTATCTTACGGAAGCTGAGATTGCTGAAGCCGAAACCCAAAATTTGTTTTATAGCAAAGACTAAAGTAATTAAGGAATTTAAAATACTATATCTAAAGGAGGGTCTTAAAGCCTAACGACCATCTTTATTAAGGAGTAGTGATAAGCATCGCGAAATAAAGGGTAGCCTTTATTCTTTAAAGGTTAAAGATATGGTCTGATCTTTACAGTGATGTAAAGATGATTGTTATTATAACAATCGAGTAAAGTTTTGCTAACTTTACTGAACATGAATGATTTCTGGTACTTTCAACTTCATGATCGTATTCCAAGCTGAACACAACATTTTAATGCACCCATTCCACATGTTAGGTGTTGCTGGTGTTTTTGGTGGTTCATTATTCTCAGCTATGCACGGTTCATTAGTAACTTCATCGTTAATCCGTGAAACTACTGAAGCTGTGTCAACTAACGCTGGTTACCGTTTCGGACAAGAAGAAGAAACTTACAACATCGTAGCAGCTCACGGTTACTTCGGTCGTTTAATTTTCCAATACGCGTCTTTCAACAACTCACGTTCATTACACTTCTTCTTAGCTATTTGGCCAGTTGTAGGTAACAATTGCCTTGTTAATATGTAAATATTAATCAAAATTCGCTTAAAAGGAAAAAATCTTAGTTGTTTATTGAAAAACTGATGTTAATAAACGAAAGACAATTCCTTACAAAATTGTAATAAAACTTAATTAAAGAAATCAAATTCTAATTAAATAAATTCATAAATTAATTTATACATATGATTCATTTCGTTAGAAAATTTTTATTACAATATGTTTAACGACTATTCCCAAAAAAATATTTGGGAAGTAGGTGCAAGCGCACCGAAATGGCGAATACCCTCGTTTTTCTAAGAGGGTAAAGATATAGTCTGACCTCTACATAAATGTAGAGCTGTAAATCGTTTTTTTTTTTACATTCTTAAAAATAAAAAACCGTATTTGCACCAATAGTGTAGCATGCTATTCTGAACATACGTGATTTGGTTCACTGCTTTAGGTTTATCAACTATGGCTTTCAACTTAAACGGTTTAAACTTCAACCAATCAATCGTTGACTCTCAAGGTCGTGTAATCAACACTTGGGCTGACATCATCAACCGTGCTAACTTAGGTATGGAAGTAATGCACGAGCGTAACGCTCACAACTTCCCGTTAGACTTAGCATCTGTAGAAGCTCCTTCAGTAGAAGCTTAATCTAACCGGTTTTTTAATTCTTAAAAACTTTTAAGAATTATTTTTTTAAAGTAAATATGCAGAATTTTTCTGCATATTTGCTTTAGTATGTCTAGATATTTACTTTAGTATTTCTAGGTTTTAAGAAAATAAAAGATATTATTGATGTACTATTATTATTAGTACTATTGTTTTTTTATGAGTAAAGTTGAATTTTTCATTTTTTTTTGTCAATTATTATATAATGAAAGAGACAAAAATTTAGCTAATTTAGTGTACATTGAAAATAATATAAAATTAAATTTTTTATATTAGTTTATAAGTTTAATATTAAAAATAAACAAGTTTTTATGGGTGATTTCAAAAATTTTTGGAAAAATTGGAAAAAAAAGTAAAATACTTTTAATATTAAAAGTATTTTTTTGACAAATTAAAAATCTACTAGACTAAGGTTTTAGACCTTTTGTAAATCTAGTTTTTTTTAATAACTAAAAGAATTTGTCCGTCAACTATATAAATTAGAGTAATCTATTTAATTTCTACTATTAAAAAATAAATTAACTAACTAAAAAAAAATTTCGTTATTTTATTAATTAAGTAGTTAGGTCTTTTATTAGATAATTAATGCACTAATTTCTGTATTCTAAAGTTTTATTGCTTATGTAAAGTTATATATCTTGTAATCTTTTTAAAATATACTATAGGAAAAAATTAACTTTAGACGTATAGCTCCGCGAGAGAGCTATGGTTTTAAAAGCCGTTGTTCAGATTTTTATTTTTAAAATTAAATAATTATTTAAAGTTTGATTTTATTAATTTTGAATAGGTATTTTAGGAACAATTTAATTTGATCCTAAAATACTTTATACATTTCGCTAATAATTTTTTTCCGAAATTTTATTTTTTGGTTCATTTCTTAAAATTTCTATGATTTTTTCTAAAGTGAAGCATTTTTTAACCAACCATTGTAAATAGCAAAAGCAAAAACAAGACTTTGTCAACTGTTTAGTCAGAGGTGCCGCTGCTAAACTTTTTTCTAAAATTTTTAAAATATTTTATCATTTCGAGCTTACATCTTTTGAAGTGATTTGCAGATCTTTTTAATATAAATAGATAAAGACAGAAATTTTTTTGTCTATTTTTTTAGTAAACGTTTTGTCTTTTAAAGAAAAATTTCTTGTCAGAAGAGTTTCTTAGAGTGTATCTACAAAAATGCCTCTTCATAACTCCTAAAAAGCGGCCATTTAACGTCACTTATACAGAAAATCCTTTAGTAAAAGCATTTTTTTTTTTTAATTTTAAATTTTTTAAATTTCACTTTTCGGTAATTTTTTGACGTTTAGCACATCACAAAAACCGCATTTCGTGACGGTGACGTTTGCGAAAGATCACATGTTATTTCAGGAAATAAAATGTGATCTTAGCTGTGACGTTTACAAGTGACATTTTAAAGTGGTAAAAAGTGTTTGATATTGTTATTGAAGAAAGTTTTTTTAATTTTCGTTGATTGTTCTGTCTTTGTGAACAGTTACAACAACATCACCTTCGATATATTGAGCAGAAGCGTTAGTTCCTGTTCCAGAAGCTTTAGCTGATTGGCTGATTGTTCGGTTTATTTGAACAGTTACAAAAACATCACCTTCGATATATTGAGCAGAAGCGTTAGTTCCTGTTCCAGAAGCTTCAGCTGATTGGTTGATTGTTCGGTTTATTTGAACAGTTGCATTTTTGTATTGGTCGTTAGCCAATAGTAAATTTTCCAATTTTTCTAAGGAGTTTGCTAAATCAAAGATTTTTTTCCCTTTGATCGTTTTTTTGACTAATTCTACTTTTTGCTCTTCGGTAGAATAATCATTCGGAAAAGTTTGCAAGTTATTCACTAGTAACGGAATGATACTGTTCAAATTATTCGAATAAACACGTGTATCTTTACATGTTTCTTTAATTTTTAAATCATCAATCAAGGATGATTGTTCGATAAAATCTAAAATAAAAGTTAATGCTTCTTGAAGAGAAGAAATAATACCAACATATTGATTATAAGAAGTTATCTCAAAAATTTTTAACGCTGAAGGAACTGTTTGGGAAGCCTCCTTTGTTACGGTAGGTTCGCTAGTTAAAATAGCTTTACTGATATTTTGTAAAGCAGAAAATAAAGTAACAATTTTTTCTTGGGCAAAAGGAGTTACTTTATTTTCTGTGCTAGCTTTCAATTCAGCTAAAGCAGAAATAGCTTTAGCTTTTTCGTCATTAACTGAAGATATATAAGCCTGCGGATAGTGATAACCCGCAGAATTGAACGAATCAGCTGAAAAAACTGGCTGATTTAATCGAAATCCAACATATAATTTTCTAGTATTCTTTTTTATACTAGAGGAAAAAGAAAAAATATGCGAATCACTAAATACATGTTTAAAATGAGAATAATATTTAATATGAAATTTCTTTAAATAACGAAAATCGAAGTTGTTCATGTGCATAAAATAAAAAAATAAAATAAAAATAAATAATTTAAACTTTCAAAAAGTTTAAGTTAAAAGTTAAGCTATGTTTTTCTAGCTAGGTTAATTAATATATAACCTAAATTTTTTGAATTAAGTTATAGGTATTAATGGTTAAACTTAAAAAATTTTTAAGCTATTTTTCATTATCTGAAATAATCAGAAAAAAAGCAATAGTTTTAATTTTTGTATAAAAAACTAGTAACTATAAAATTTTTTGTAAGTTAAATATAATAGTAACAAAAATTTTAAAAAAAACAATAATTTAATATTTGTATTAAAAATTAATAAATAGATTTGAACAAATAACTAATTGTAAACAAAAAATACATATATCATAATTTTAAAGAAAAATATCGTCAAATCTTAAAATCTTATTCAATTATAAGTTTTTTATTTTATTTGTAGTCACTATGACTACTATTTCACTAGTTTAGATTCTTTTTTTTTTTACTTTCTATAAATGGTATTTATAACATAATTTTTTAATTTTGGAAATACTAAATTTTATTAGAAATTTAGTCTAATTTTATGCTAATTCTATTTCGTTTCAGGGTAAGCAATATGTCCAATATAGTGATTTAAAATAATTTATTTTTTTATTATTTTTTAATTAAATTAAGAATAAATCTCTAGTACTTTCTGTGATTTATTTAAAGATTTGTTAGATAATTTATAACCCAGAGGTAAAATATAGGTTACAAATTATCTGTTGTAATTCTTTTTATTTGTTATATAATATTTATATAACAAATAATTAACATTTTAATAGGCGTATAGCTCAGTGGTAGAGCGACGGTTTTACAAGCCGCTGGTCAACGGTTCAAATCCGTTTATGCCTATATTCAAAAAGCATACTAAACTAACTAGTCTAAAAAAGGAGGGTTACTACCCTTTTTAACCCTCCTTCGAGGGTTAAGTCTGAGTCAACCAGACTCATTTAAATCCGATTGGTTTATGTTTCTATTTAAAAATCTTTAGGTAAAAGAGAATTTACCTTAACTTTTGAAGTTACAAACTTCAAAGAGTCTTACTTACTTATTGTAAGTATATTTTTTGTTTTTGATATTTCGATTTACATAATGATTTTGTCGATTAACTGTGTATAAGAAAATGTATGCTAAGATTTAATTTCGAGGATTAATTGCTTTTTATTAAAAATAAGTCTTAATTGTTTTTTTGCACTCTTGGCCGAGCGGTTTAGGCAATCGACTCATAATCGATTTCAGGTAGGTTCAACTCCTACAGGGTGCATAGATAATTTCTTTATATTATTGAAAATATACTCTCTAATATTTTAATAGTGTGTTTTTTCTCTCGATCATTTCTATAAATTTTTGCATATTTTTTAATGAAAAAAGAAGTGAAAAGTTGTTAGTCTTAATTTATTTATTTATTTATTTATTTATTTATTTATTTATTTATTTATTTATTTATTTATTTATTTATTTATTTATTTATTTATTTATTTATTTATTTATTTAT
>Ga0075154_10001440_pt1 | contig 17069 bp, 12 predicted proteins | sample JI71714BDNA_FD_70965 | JGI IMG/M metagenome (GOLD analysis project Ga0075154, IMG submission 70965) | Wastewater effluent complex algal communities from Wisconsin, to seasonally profile nutrient transformation and Carbon sequestration -... | ecosystem: Engineered > WWTP > Effluent > Algae...
GCCGTGGTTTATCGCGTTCACAAGCGCGGGGTCACGCCAAGGCGGGTGAAGCAACAATCCGGCCATTGCGTCCCGTTGATCGAAATCGATTCGAGCTTGCCATCAAGGCATACCGTCAAAGTGGTCGACAAATTGAAGCTGCGCGCAGCGTCGGAATTTCAGTTGAGAAACTGCGCAGATATTTGCGAGAAAATGTGTCCATAAAGCGCCGTGGCAGAACGTTAGTTATTGACGATAACCGCGCCCGAGAAATGACGATCATTTCAAAAGGCCAAGTTTCCAGAGCGATCCTACCCAACTTTGACGCAGCGTCGGTCAATGGCGAATATCTGTCTGCCGTTCGCGCATTCCTACTCTCGAATGAACCTTCACCATTGCTGAAATTCGAAGGCCGTTCGGTGGTTGATACTGCTGGCAAATCTCACCCGTTCGAAACCGATCCCAACACGCTTTATCGGCTCGCTGCTACCGGAACTGAGGTGTTTCACAACGTCTATCGGCTTATCATTTGAAAGGTAAAATACATGAACGACAATCTTGCAAAGGAACGGCGCAAGCAACGGCGTTTGGAAAAATTGGGAACGAACAATCCCGTTTGTGGCATTTGTGGCGAACGGGATTGGCGTTGCTTAGAGGACCATCATGTTGCGGATTACAAACGCGATGATTTGACCGTCCCCATTTGCCGCAATTGCCATCGCAAGGTCAGTGACGATCAAAAGGATCATCCTGTTTTCAATCCAACCGCCGATCCGATGCTGGATCGAATAGGCCATTTTTTGCTCGGCCTTGCCGATTTGCTGACACTGATAATCGAACGGCTATATGTTTTTGCTCAAATGCTTATCGACCGAGCGGCGTTGCCAGAAAAGGATGGCGCGGCATGACTGGCAATTCCATCCCGCCAATTAGCGATCATTTGGCATTGTCGCTACGCGCTTTTGCAGAATCGGAAATTGAGAAGAAGCCAAAAAAGTTAAGCAAAAAGCGCCCGCCATTTGCGAGCGATTGGACGCTGATTTTTGACACCGAAACAACGACCGATGCGGGGCAATCATTGCGGATTGGCACATATCAGGTTCGGAAAGCTGGCAAGCTATTTGGGTCGGGCGTGTTTTTCGATCCTGAAGGTGTTTCTGATGCTGAGCTGAAAACGCTCAAAAGCTATACCGCTGCAAATGGATTGTCGCTTTTGAGCCGCGATGAATTTGCCGACAATATATTTTACGACATCGGCTATCAGCTTCGTGCAACGATTATCGGCTTCAATTTACCATTTGATATTTCGCGCATTGCCATTCGCCACGGTTCAGCACGTTCGAACGAATATCAGAACATGCGCGGCGGTTTTACCTTCACGATTTCCAAACAGAAAATCTATCCCAATTGCCAAATCAAACACTTGTCGCGCAATTGCTCGTTTATTCGATTTGCATCGCCAATGGGGCAGCGCAATACAAAAACCGAACGCAGACGCGGTCTAAACAACCGCCCACGGCGCGGCCATTTTGTCGATGTAAAGACATTAGCCAATGCACTGTTTGCGAGAGGCTTTAGCCTTGCGGACTTATCGAAATTCTTAATGGTCAAAAATCCCAAGCTGGACTTTGACGATTTTACCGGTCCGGTGAACGAAAGCATGATCGAATATGCGGCGCGCGACGTGCAAACGACATGGGAATGTTACGTTGAATTGACAGCGCGATTAGCAGCATTGGGATTGCCAAAGCTATCGCCGGATAAAGCCTATAGTGAAGCCAGCATTGGCAAAGCCTATTTGAAAGAAATGGGCATAGTACCTTGGCAGCAATGCAAATCGCAATTTCCCCGCCAAATGCTTGCCAACATTATGAGCACCTATTTTGGCGGACGGTCTGAGGTCCGCATTCGACGCGAACTGCGCCAAGTGATGATGTGTGATTTCCTTTCGATGTATCCAACTGTCTGCACTCTTATGGGGCTTTGGCAGTTTGTCATTGCGGACGGCATGGTAACGCAAAATGCAACCGACGACGCAAAAGCGATACTCGAAAATGCCGACTTGGATTGGCTGCAAAGGCCGCAATCATGGCGACAGCTAACAATGCTTGTCAGGGTAAAACCGCAAGGCGATATTTTTCCTGTGCGAGCGGCTTATGACGAAGGCGAGCAAACGACCATCGGCCTTAATTATCTGACATCGGGCGACACACCGCTTTGGTTTACCTTGGCAGATTGCATCGCATCAAAGCTGCTAACCGGAAAAGCACCGGAAGTTTTGGAAGCCGTTGCGTTTATGCCAGGTGAAATGCAGTCGGGTTTGCGTCCCGTCAACGTAGGCGGGAAAGCCGACTATCGCGTTGATCCCGCAACCGACGATTTATACCAACGTGTAATTGAGCTTCGCAATTCGGTTAAAGTCGCGATGAAAGGTCAATCTGGCGATTATCTTGCCGCTTTGGACACTGAGCAAAACGCGCTCAAAATCCTAACCAATGCGACAAGCTATGGCATATTTGTCGAAATAAACGTCAATCGCCGTGCCGCGCCGGTTCCAACAATTGTTCACAGCGCCACGTCTGCACCCTTTAATTTTTTAACCGACAAAGCGGAGGAAACGGGGGCATATTTTCATCCATTATTGGCAACGCTGATAACCGGCGCAGCAAGGCTAATGCTGGCGATAGGCGAAAGGCAAGTGAGCGATAGCGGGTTGGAATGGTCGTTTTGCGACACAGATAGCATTGCGATTGCCAAACCGGATGAACTGGACCGCGATCAATTTACTACCAAAGTGAATAACATTGTTGGCTGGTTTGAAGCTCTAAACCCCTATGATTTTGGCGGCTCAATTCTCAAAATTGAACCTGAGAATTTTTCACTCGAAACCGGCGATCTCGAGCCGCTTTATTGTTGGGCAGTATCGGCCAAGCGATATGCGCTGTTCAATCTCGATAAAAACAACGCGCCGATCATGCGGAAAGTGTCGGCACATGGTTTAGGCCAATTACGACCACCCTTTAATGAAGCTAACGCGCCAACCGATATGCCCAAACCTCACCATTCGGTTTTAGGAAAAGGCATAGCCTATTGGCATGTCGATTTATGGTGGCGGATAGTCCGAGCCGCCATTGCTGGAACCCCTAATCAAGTCCCGTTGGATTATCATGCCGCCATGCTGCACCCTGCGATTTGCCGTTACGGCGCAACATCGCCGGACCTATTACGTTGGTTCAAAGGCTATAATGCCAATCGCAAATATCGCGACAGGGTAAAGCCATTCGGATTTTTGCTGTCTATGTCAATTTCACCCTTTGCCCTTTCCGAAAAAATTTTAGAATTCGCGGCTGAAACGAAACGGCGTCCGAAAGCGAGACCGATTAAACCTGCGGCGGCTTATGACACCGACCATACCAAAGCGGCCGCGTCTGCATTTTGCCGCGACAGTGGCGAGCGTGTCCCGTATAATATGCTCAAATGCTATGCGGAAACATTGGCGCAATATTATCTGCATCCTGAATCCAAGTTTTTGAATGGTATCTATGGCGACAAAGGCAAAACACTACGCCGTCATGTGCAAATGTCTGGCGCTCGCTATATCGGGAAAGAGTCGAATGATTGGGAAGCTCAGGCTGTGTTGGGTTTTGATCCTCACGCAGCACCCAGTTACGGCATATCAGCATGTGAATTAGCAACATTTCCTGAAAGATTAGCACATTTATCGAAGATACAGGGAACTAAAACCGTCGCGGAACGGCTGCGATTGCCACGCTCCGCTTTTGCGCAGATTAAATTGGCAAAAGGAGATTGGGAGAATGCCAGTTATAAGATCTCACCTATTTTACTTTCGCAGTTAGAAATGGAAGTAAGCTCCATAATTGCTGTGCGGCAATCTGAATTGGATGAGTTGCGGAAAGCTGTCGAAATAGAGGGGTTGCGGAACATGGCAAGGAAGCTCGGGAGCGATCCGTCAAATTTGAGGAGAAGCCTAGTTCGACGTCGAAAAATCTAATCCAATTCGGTTCATGGATATATTGAGCTTTTGCATCAAGTTTAGGGCATACTCATACCGCAGTCTGGCAACAACAACCGCAGACCTTTTTTCCGACAGCAGCCTCCTCTCACCTTTTATTATTTCGGTGATTTTAAATTGCTGGCTATCCTTTTCGAAAACGCCAGCTTTATCAGCGAAGAATAGCTTCCATTGAGGGGACGAAGAGGGGTGATCGATAAGGTTGTATTTTAATACCTTCACGCCCCCCTCCTGCTTCAGAAATACGTAGCAGCCCGACTGTACTTCGCTGGAATCATATTGATGTTCGCTAGCGTGAAAAGTATATTTCGCGGGAACGTGGTGAAGCTTCAGCGCGACAAAGGGCAATCTCCCGCCAAAATCGCGTTTGTCCCCTGCATTCATTTGCTCCGGTATCATATCGCAAGCAGGCGTCAGGCACACCCAATGTTCATCGCGATGAATAAAAACGTCTCCCGTGAACAGGTGGCGGCCGAGTTTTATGTGGCTGGACACAAAAGCGTTATGTTCTTTCGTTGCCTCCTCGAGCGTTTTTCGGTCTTCCAGATCAACGCTATAATGTTCTTTGCATACTTCTGATGATGGCCGGCCATCTCGATCAGATTTCACCATTTCTAGCGCAAATTTTTCGACATCGGACGAAATATATCCGAGTAGCTCCTTTGAATGTCGCGATATCGATTCCTCTATGAGAGGAAGGAGACCATCCCCCTTGGCTTCCAACAGGCCTTTGTACCAGTATGCTAGAGCCAGATTGTTATTCAATACTTGCGACTGCGCCGCTACTCCAAACTCGTCCATCGCTGCCCTAAGCTTCGTCAGAAACAGTCTCGACGGCTCTGGTTTCCAATTTACGAGCGTGCTGAGAAGAACATCCATCAAATCCGCTTGATCCGGCTTCGGAGAAAATGCCACGAAAACAGATTCAGTGCGAATCCATCGTTTATCTGGGCACCAATTGATTTCCGAAGGCATATCCGCATTCATCTGAGGAGATTGCTCGGTTCCGTACTCATCTACAAAGTAATCTAGAATTCTTTTGCGCGCCGCAGGGTCGAGTTCAGCTGCGTCACATCGCTGCTTAAATAAGGCATAGGGAGCATTACCTCGAGCTAGAGCTGCTGAATAATTTCTGCGATTGCGCATTGTGTGAAAATACTGCGACGCCCCAATTTCGCTTTTCAGAGACGCATAAAACCCTTCTATATCAATATCTTTATCTCTAAGAATTTGTTCTGCAATTAACCGGTCTGCTTCGGTTTGGACACGTTCATGCCGACCAATCATTCCAGTTAGCACATCAAAAAAAGCTTTCTCTATGTCTGTATTCGTATGGACGATTACCAAGTTAAAATGCAGATTCTGCATTATCTTTTGTAATATGTTGATTGCTAACTGCCCATCATCAACTTTTGATTTATCAAGTGCAAAATCTAAAACCAGCAAATCGGATTGATGGAGATGACTTACTTTCTCTAGCTCAGCTTTTGGCGATAAATTCTTGCCATCATGAATATCGACAAGATATGAACGATTTTTTGATCTAAACGACTGGATGACATTCCTGATTTGATCGGGATTATTATGCCAATCCTTCTTACCTTTTTTGCCTTCTTCTTGTTTACCCAAAACTTCATCAAACGTCGGATAATCATCATCTATTATCAAAACTGAACGAATAGGCGAAATAAAGGCGTCCCTTATAAAATCTTGATAATTTGCCATCAAGGTAACTCAGCCCCTACAAAGTCAATCTCGAAGTTTGCTCCGCCTAGGGGTAGATCGTCCGAAGGCAGCCTATATGCAATTCGGTGGCCCCCGGCTGCTAAATTTGATTTAGCAAGATATAATCCAACACCACGACCTCCCCTTACTTTTTTTGTAAAGAATAGACTAAACAAACTATCAATATCTTCCGGACTCACGCCCGGACCATTATCAGAAATGATAATCTTTCCATCAATAATATCAAATATAATTTTTCTAGTTATGTCATTTTCGAAACTTAACCAATAGATGCTGTTATTCACTAAATTGATAAATACAGGTAAAAGTCTTGACTGCTGATCGAAAACCCTAAAATATTTAAATTTATCTGAAATTGAAAATTGTATTTTATTATGAGCAAGAGGAATTCTAAAAAATTCCGAGACGTAGGCAAATATTTCTTCGCCTGTGATCCATTTTTGAATTCGCTGACCAGCTAGTCGCAGCGGTGAAAGGAATCTCAATTGATCGGTTATTCCCTCATAGCCGAAAGCGATATCCTTTACCGCCTCAGAATCTAACATTTTCTTGGGCAATTTTCTAAGCCCATTGCCTATCATGTAGTCATAGCTTTGCAGCTCGTGGCCGATGATTTCGACTGAAATACCCAACTGAGCAAGGCTGTTTAATCGGTCGATTTCGGTCCTGAGTTCACTTGCCTCACTTGCACCATAGCCAGCAAGAAGATCGATATCGATGCTTTCCTTTAAGCTTTCCAACGCGTTGATATACGGTGCAAAAATAAGGGCGTTCTCTGCATCGTACTTTTGTTTAAGCGCGTCGGCCCTGATTGAGGCATCCTCGAGCGTAATGCGATCCGTCCGTAGCTCATGTAACAATGCTGCGGAGTCGTTATCATAAAATGACATACGCTCATGGCGAATTTGCCTTACACGTTCGAACTCAGCACGTTGCAAGGCGGAAATTTGCGCCTGCCATCGCTCGATACGACTTTTTAATTGCGCTGCATTTTCATTAAGCCGGTCATTTAAAAATTGGATCGGGTCTATCACATATCGTTGGGCCACCTCCGCAGCCAGACGGTCGTCGATTGATGCTAGAATAGATATGATTTTATCAAATCTACCTTTGTACCTCAAATACGCTTTTTCGAGCGGTCCTAACGAAGAAGGAACTTCAGGTAGCCGGAAATCTATTGTTTCATCACGAAGCACGGATAAAGTGCTGTAGGCCGAAGCCAAGTCGGCTTCGTCGTTGATTTCGAGTTTATCGGCAAAATTAAAAACGCGTTCCGTAAATTCTGATATCCGCTCATCTTTATTGGTGAGCGCCTGAGCAAAGGCTTTTCTCTCACGCTTCCTTAGCTTGTTTCGCTCTTCTTCGGCTTTCTTGGCTCGGTTATTCTTTTGGATTTCCGGTAATATCTCCTTGCGTCCTTTGGAGGACGATCCAAAAAATTGTCGAGCGGTATATTTCAGAAGGTAGGATATCAATTCGCGCAACGTTTGGGCTGCCAAATTGTCAATCAAGCCTTCACGGCCAGCTTTATCTTTCAAATTTGGATTATTCTCGCGTGAAATCGCTAGGCGACCGAACATTTGACGCTGATTCCAAAACTCGCGCCCAGCATTTCTAGAACGCCTGTCTTCTATCTCAAAAAAATCGCTATCTGATCGGCCGAAAGGAAGTACCTTCAGTCCATCTCTAAAAACCATAAAGCCCGAGTATTTCTCTGCCAGCGCTTTGTAGGCTTCAAATTCTTGGTGTGAATGTGTTGTGCTTAGTGGAGCAAACTCCATTGCACCGATGTAAATTCCTATTGGGCCTAGCTTGCTATCGCCTCGCGTTGGAATACGGATATTTTTAGGTGGCCTAATTATGACGTCGTCAGGCATCCACGCTCCAAAAGCTTTTATGCGCCCCGTAAAAACGCCTTCTTCATCGATTTGCCCGTCAATTTGATGCTCTATTGAAGATATATTTCGGAGATTAAATTCTGTTTCTGTTCCAATGATAATACTGGATTTATCGCCAACCCAGCGCCTCGCAGAATAGCTTAGCTCGGGTTTAGGATCGACATTACGCGAATTGACAGGATCGGTGAACGGGTCAACGAAACTCGACAATGTCTCGAAAAACCTGCGCCTACTCGCCATCGCTGCGGTGTCATTGATCTCCGGAGCAAGAAGTGCCTCAAAATCATTATTGATGTTTGACACGAACAATCCCGTGCCATGTGATCCTTTCCCGTTCCATACAGCCCAGTTTCTAAGGTGGCGTTCTGTAATATTTAGAGAATTTATGGACGAAGCTATCACTTTTGACGATATTGGATTTATCGGTGTATCCGAAGGTCCAGCTTCCTTCTCCCATTCTAGCCAAGCAGCGTGCACACGCTGCAATCGAGCATCCTTGTGCTTCGCGTCGCCGATTATATTTTCCACGAGAGATGACTTGATCGAAGGTAGAAGTCTCAAAATTTCGCTCGAACTTTTGACTTCATTTACTGGAAACTGGATATCGGAAAGATTTAAATAGGGATTTTCAAACACCCGCCAGTCAATCAAGGCCACAACAAAATCGCAATTTTCGCGCTTAGAGATGAGCAACAATGTCGATCCGAGCTTTGCGCTTGAAAGCCGGCCAATCCCCTTTTGCCCTTGCTTCATCCGGAATCGAAGGCCAAATCGATCTTCGATGGGAGTACGATCTGCTCCAGCTTTACTTTCTGTCCCAATTACAAGCCAGTGCTTTGTAAATTCTTCATAATTCATTCCGTGACCGTCATCAGTCACGGCCGCAATTGGATCAGGGCCGTCAAAAAGATTTAACTCAACGTTTCGCGCATACGCGTCGTAAGCATTTTTCCACAGCTCGGAAACTGCGGTCGGAGTATCTGCAATTTGCTCACGCCCTAGATGATCAATTGTGCGCGCACGAGTTTGAAACGCTACGCCAGTCATGCTGCTTTCTGCATCCTTCTGTTTTGTTCAGCGATATCGCGGCCTGAAATAAGCATGTCTTTAATGTGGCGAATCAAAGCCGCGCCGAATTCAACTGGCACAGCATTCCCAACCTGCTTGCCTGCGTTGGTCAAGCCGCCTTCAAAGTGAAACCAATCGGGAAATGTTTGCATTCGAGCAGCTTGCCGGACGGTTATTCCGTGATGCTCCACAGGGTGAACGAAACGACCTTTGGATGGATTAATACATGCCGTTGTCATAGTAGGACCGGGCAACTTGGGGTCAATGCGACCATACACATCTTTATGACCATCGTGATCTTTGTGGCATGGCAACACTCTCCCTGAGTCCTTCCTACTTCCGCCGTTTGGCGGCGTTTTTTCAAACACTCTCATTAACTCAGCCGAGTGGTTCATATGCAGATTATTCGGATCGTCGGCTTTTGAGGGACGAAACGCGCTAGCACAGTTCACCCAAGGTTTTAGCGTCTTGTCATTCAGACAGTCGGCCATATTACCGTGTGTTGACTTGGGAGGCCATTCAAAGTTACCTTGAAAACGCCTATCAAAGATGCCTAAAATGAATACTCTTTTCCTTCGTTGCGGCACACCAAAGTCGCGAGCATCCAGCGTCACTGGGTCAAACATTCGATAGCCTGTTTTCCTACCTTCGGAGTACAAAAGCTCGATGAACTGACGATGTCGAGGCCATAACATTCCGGGAACATTTTCTATGAGAAAAGCTGTAGGCCTTAGTGATTTTACGAACTCAAAGTAGGTAAGCACGAGTTCGTTTCGTTTGTCATTTACACCTGAGTCTTTAATTCTATGGGTCGAGAAACCCTGACAAGGTGGACCTCCTAATAATAGGTCGCAAACTTCCTCTTGTCCAAAGCATTGAGCGGTTACCGCTGCTGCGTCAATTTTTGTTATATCCTCTGCTATCAAAACCGTTGAAGAGAGCAGTTTTTCACATATGTTTTTTGCGTAGGTTTTAATGGCGTAGGGATCGTTCTCAATCGCCATTCGCACATTGAAGCCAGCGGAAATCGCGGCCATTGAAAATCCGCCGGCACCAGCAAAAATGTCCACGCAGTTAAGTTCTGTTGGAACTATCAAACCAAGTCCTCCCTAAGAGAACGCAACTTTTCCCGAATACGACGAAAATGTCGAGTTTTTAGTTGGATCGCTAGTTTCTTCTATGCGCTTCAGCAGCCTTCATAGGTCCACTGTGGCCCCAGATGATCACAAATGAGATCATCACTATACCCCCCGTGTCAAGCACGGGGCGACGATAGCAGGCCAATTAGAAACTCATTTTTTTACGAACAATCCCTCAAGGCTCGGCGATATTGAACGCCCCCGGAATCGGATCAAGCGCCGCCTGAAGCGCCTCGACCGCTGTGCGGTCACCTTCGATTTTCAGGCCAGCCATCTCCAGCTGCGCAAGCGGCATTTTCAGGAACAACATCGCAAGGAACAATTGGCGCGGGCCGCGCACGGTTGCCGCTGGGGATGCATGTTCAGCCCCCATTTCGTTGATCATCACCCCGTTGCCGATGCTGACCTTCGCCGTTTCTGACCGGTCGCTAATCACATAATTGACGGCGAGTGATTTGCCCGCAACCTTGGCCGGATCAAGCCGGGTTGCGACCGATTCGAGCAACAGGCCTGTGGGGATTGCCGCGATCATATCAGGGCTCTGGATCGTTGCATTCGCCTTAACACCGTTGCGCAGATCATTGGCGGCCGACAGGAACTGGTTGCGCCAGATTGCCGATTCCGCCTGATACCCTTGCTGTTCATAGCTGTCGGCGAGTAGTGCACGCGCCGCCTTGTTGGCGGGTTCGGCAAAGACCAACTGGTTCAGCAAATCCGAAGACCAGCGATAGTCACCAGCCTTGAATGCCTTCTGCGCGGCCCCGAGCACCTTCTTGGCACCGCCCATATCTGCAACCAGTCGCTTGGCGCGCTCGACAGGAGGGTGTGGGTTGAGGTTGGCGGGTACAGCATCGTACCAGCCGAGATAGCGCTGATAGACCGCCTTCGAATTGTGGCTGTAGGTGCCGTAATAGCCCTTGTTAAACCACTGGTCGCCAATCGCCGGCGGGGCCTTGATTGCCTCGGCAATCTCTGTCTGCGTCAGCCCCTGGTTCATCATCCTCACCGTCTGGTCGTGGAGATAGCGATAATTGTCGCGGTGCCCCGACAGCCAGCTTTTGACTTCGGATTGACCAAAACGTGGCCAGCAATGGCTCGACATAATGGCATCGCTGCGCCCGGCATACAGATTGACTGCTTCGTTTAAGTAATTCGACCAGGCAAGCGCATCGCGCACCTTTGCGCCGCGCGGGGTCAGGATATTGTGCAGTGAACAGGTTGCGATTTCTGCTGCGAGGAAGGTTTTGGCTGCTGGCACATAGACATTCATCTCCGCTGGTGCCTCGGTCTCTGGCACCATCTGGAATTCGAGCATCACCCCGTCGATCACGCGGGTTTCGCCGGTCTTGCGGATCAGGTCATTGGGCGTGACCAAAGTGATAGCGCCGCCGGATACCGCCTTGCCAATACCGCTGCCCATCTGCCCCTGCGGGCCAGGCTTGAGCGCGGCACCAAATTGGTAATTGGCGCGTCGGCCCATGGCCGGGCCGGCGAGCACATTTTCAGAAGCCGCTTCTTCAACAAAATGCTCAGGTGCGATCACCGCGACTTTGCCCGATTTGGCGGCCACATCGTCGATCACCCCGCGCGCGCCGCCATAATGATCGCCATGGCTGTGGCTGTAAATTACCGCAGAAACCGGTCGAGCGCCCAATTGCTGATTGACCAGTTCAAGCGCTGCCGCTGCAGCTTCCTTGGTGGTCAGCGGGTCGATCAAGATCCAGCCGCTATCGCCTTTGATGACCGACATGTTCGATACGTCAAAGCCGCGCACCTGCCAGACATTGTCGGCAACCTTGTACAGTCCATGCTTGCGCAAAAGCTTCATGTGCCGCCACAGGCTGGGGTTTACTGTCGCGGGGGCATCGCCTTCCATCCACTTATAGGCGTCGAGATTCCAAACAAGCTTGCCATCGACGGTCTGGATCAGGGGATCGGTGCGCGTGGCAATAAAGCCCTGATCGGAAAATGCCTCGTCACGCCCATCCTCGACAGGCAGCGCGGCCTTTATTTTCGCATTCGCCTCTGACGTCGCGCTGCTCGCGGGCTTAGGCAGCAACGCTGCATCCTCTGCGGCAAAGGCCGGGGTGGCAACGGTCAGTAATAGCAGTGGCAACAAACGCATATTTTTTCTCCCTTGATTGCAGGCTAAGCCAAAGTGGGTGCACAGCGCAAGGTTCGATAGATTGAACAATTCGATCAGTGATAGTTTGGCAATTTGTTGGAACCGCTTTGCCGTTGTCGGTAGGTAGCATCTAAAGCCAGAGCCGGTGCACCCTCCCCCAAATCCCTCTCCGCACCGGCTCTGGCCGACCGAGCTTCGAACCACCTCCCACCCCGGGATGGGTCGCAGCGGGGACGCGAAGCATTGTTGCCTCGCGTCCTTTGCTTTAATGAAATGTCATGCATCCGCTAATTGTCACCGCCCAAATGGGGAAGAACGATCAAGTTTGGGCCGATGCGATGCGGCAGACGCATTTTCCGCCAGAGCGAAATTTTCTGCCCGCGCATATCACACTCTTCCACCATCTGCCGCCGCAGCATGAGGGCGAGATACGTCATCGTCTTGCACTCGCAGCGCGGGAGAATGCGCCGCCAGAGGCAACACTCAAGGCCTTGATGCCGCTGGGACGCGGGGTGGCCTTTGAAGTGCAAAGCCCCGAGCTGCTCGCCATCCGGATGGAGCTTGCCGATGCCTTGCATGGTTTGCTTGTGCCGCAGGATATGGGCACGCCAAAGCTGCACATCACCATTCAGAACAAGGTCGAACCAGTGGTCGCCAAGGCTTTGCTGGCGCAACTGAGCGCGTCCTTCCAGTCGCGCCCACTCGCAATCCGTGAACTGGTGCTATGGCGCTACCTCGGCGGGCCTTGGGAGCAGGTGCAAAGCTGGCGTTTTTCAGGCCTTCGCTGACAGAATTTTCTGGCCGCTGGTCTGCGCGATCACAAATCGCACCGCCATCAAACCGGCAAACCACAGGCCATCGTTCAGCGCCACGCCCGAAACGATCTCTGCCGAGAAATTCTCTGCACCTCCGCCAACTTGCGCATATGCGGCAAGCAGCACTTCATAGGTGACAAAGGCAGAAACCAGCGCCGCGATGCCCTTGACCAAGCCATTGTCGCCAACCCGCGTTGACACCATCCGTGCGACGCCAAAGCCCGCAAGTGTCGCTGCAAGAATGGCAATGCCATGGCCGACGGCCTGCGCGTCCCAGGGGAAAGACATCAGCAGGAAGCCCACAGCCTGATTGGCCGCCCACACTGCGCTGACCAGCGCAATCCCGGTCCGCCGGTCAAGCGTCAGCGCGGCGAGCGTAGCAAAGGCAGCAAAGGGGAAGACGCATGCCAGCGCAAGGCTGCCCAATACGGTGCCGATACCAAGCGTTGCGGGCCATGCAGCGTTGCGCGGGTTCAGGGTTTCGATGGTCATCACGTCTTCCTTCCAGTTTGTTTGCTGTTAGCGGGCTTTGCCGCTCTACTCAATTGCCTTAGAATTTCATCCTGACGCCGATATGCGCATTGCGGCCATAGGCTTTGTAACCTGCGACGGTCTGGTAAGTGGTGTCGAAGATATTTTCGACCCGGCCGTATAATTCGAGCCCATGACCTAGCGGTGCGGATGCGCGAACAGCGGCAAGTGCAAAGCCGTCGAGCCGCTCGCTGCCGCCAAAGCCGTCAATACTGTCGCCAACCAGCTTCACGTCAGCGCCCAATTTGACCTTGCCATAAGCATTCCAATCCATCGCGAGGTTCAGGCTGTGGACTGGTCGGCGTAGCAGGCGGTGATAGGTTGCTTCATTGTCCTGCCGTCCCTCGCTGTCGGAATAGCTGTAAATGGCGGACAGGCTGAACCGGTCAGTCGGGCGCAGCTCGATCTCTGCCTCTATCCCCTTTCCGCGCGAGCGGGCGATATTGTTGTAGCGAAAGAAAAACAGGTCGAAATCAATCTGGCTGCGTGTCCGCCGTTGCCAGCCGGTCAGCCCCAGCCGCACCCGACGGTCGAGCAGCCATTGCTCTACGCCCACTTCCCAGCTTTGCGCACGCTCTGGCTTCAAAGTCGGGTCGCCGTAAAAGCTGTAAAGCTGATAAAGGGTCGGTGCCTTGAAACCCTCTCCATAGGCCGCGCGCACCACTAGATTGTCAGTTGGGCGCCATGCGGCGTTGGCACTGAACGTCGTATCGCTGCCCCATGTTTCATGGTCATCGAGCCGCACACCGCCGGTCAAGGTAAGCCTGCTAAACGGATTGAGCACCAGTTGCACATAGCCGCTGGTCACATTGACGCCGGTGTCGAGAAAGCCGTCGTTGAAACGCGAGCGTTCATGCTCGGCCCCGACCACGGCGCGTATCGTCTCGTTGAGTGACCAGTCGCCGCGATATTCAAAGCGTTCGCTGCGCCCGCGCGAAAAGAAGTCGGGGGCGATTGCTGCCGGATTGGCGAAGTTGTCGCGATTGACGTCGCTGAGCGTGAAGGCCAGCCGGTTCTTCAGCCTGCCAAAATCGGCGCGGATGCCTGCATAGCCGAGCAATTGCTGCGCGGTCGAATATTCGGGCGTGTCCGCCAAGCTGAAAAAGGGTGGGGGGAAGCCATCAAGATCGGCCTTGCCGTCAAAATAATAGCCGCGCAGGTCGAGTGATACGGCTTCGGACAAGGCCACCTCCACACGGCCATTGGCGGCATATTGGCGATAACCATCGGGCTCGGTTCCGCTGGCGGCGGCGCTGATGCCATCGTCGGTGAAATAGCCGCCGCCGAGCGATGCGGTGACTGGGCCGGTGGCAATGCCATATTGGCCAACCACGCTCAGTCTGTCGTTCGATCCATATTCAGCCCGTGCGGAGCCACCACCAGCTTTGCCCGGTCGCGCAGTCGAGATGTTGACGACGCCGCCAATCGATTGGCTGCCCCACGGCACAGAATTGGGTCCGCGCAGCACCTCGACCCGGTCGATATTGCCGACCAGCAAATTGCCAAAGTCAAAGCCACCGCCGGGCGAGGACGGATCGTTGACTCGAACGCCATCGATAAGGGTCAGCGTCTGCTCGCCTTCCGCACCGCGTATGCGGACAGCGGTGAAGCCGCCAATCGGGCCGGTGCTGGAGACGGTGATACCCGGTGTGCGTGCCAACAGATCGGCAAGGGTCGATGGCTGCAGCCGCTCGATTGCCTCGCGTTCGATGACGGTGATCGCTTGCCCGCTCTGGTCACGGCTGGCTTCGCTGCCAGTGGCTGTGACGACAATTGTCGCGTCGTCGCTCGCCTCAAATGCGAGTAATGGTGTGGGGAGCAGCGCGCACGCTGCGGTGACAAGGGCGAATGTTTTCATATATCTGTCCTTCCTTCATGACGTTGCATTCACATGCCGTCACGCGAAGGAGCGCCCCCAAAGGGCCTCATTCGATCGACCGTGTTTTCCCGCACGGGCGAAGGACTGGCGGCAACAGGCAGGTCTCCTGGCTTCCGGGTCGTTGCTTGGCTCGACCTTCCCGTTTGCACAGTGGTCGTATGTGAGCTTCGCTCGCCGGTTACAGTTGCGGGTACAGCGCCGGTTTTGATCCGGCTTCCCTTTTCACCCCAGTTTCCTGGGGCACCTGTTACTGGGTGGGCGGATAGGGATGGGTGCCAGTCTGCGTCAACCCCACAAAAATCCGTTCGTGTCGAGCGAAGTCGAGACACCCATCGGCAGCATGGGCCCTCACGGCCTCTCGACTACGCTCGAGGCGAACGGAACTATAGGGTGGGTATCATCGTTCCACCCCCTTCACCTTCCCCCATTGCCGCGCCGCCGTATAGCCAAGATAGCCGGTGCCAAAGAGCGCGTAGAGCGGTTCAGGCAGGCCAGCGAGATAGGCGTTCATGCCAGCAGCAATGTCGAGCGCGGCCTGTGGACGGAAGGCTGCAATCAACCCCATGGGCAGCGACCATAGGATGATCAGATACATGACATAAAGAAAGCTCGGCCGGGCGCGGCTGGTCCACGGGTCGGCGGCTTGCGCCTCGGCAAGGATCGCCGACAGCTGGGTGCGCAGCGTCTCGATATCCTGGCTGCCTTGCAGCTTAATCAGCTCCAGTTTCGCGGCGTCGCGCGCCTTGGGGTCGGGGATGATCTTGTCGATCAGCGCGGCAATCGGGCCGATCAGGGTTTCGATCAGGGGCATTATTTTCTCCTGTTCTGGAAGTTGACAAAATTGACGCTACATCGCGTAACAAAATTACCCGATCCGGTTGGCGAGCCAGCCATAGACAAAGGCTTCCTGGCTGGGTCTGGCCTCGGCGATGTGCAGATAATGCGCGCCTTGCAGCGCCTCGACTGCCTTCAGCAGGACCGATTCCGCCGCTTTGCCACGCTTGGCAAGGAAGGCGTCGAGGGCGGCGATTGTGGCCGCGCCGATTTGCCGATCAACGGTCAAGTCAGGATAATCCTTGCCTTCGCGGTTCAAGGCATTGAGCGCGCGTTGCAGAAATCCAGTCGCAGTGCCGGTTCCCATGTTGATCCCGGTATCGAACATCTCGGCGGCAAGCGCAGGCGCACGTGTAGCCACTGCGTCAAAGCGCGGCTTCGCCCAATAGAGCCGCCGGTAAATCGCCGCGGCATCGCCGCGCGGCAGATCGCGCATGTCACCGGCAAAGCCCTGCCGCCGCGCGACAGCTTCGGTAATCCCCCAATTCGTCGCTCCACCTCGATCAGCCGGGTGGTTCACATACCCGCCTTCGCGTTCAATCACTTCGTCGATCAGCTGGTCTATTTCACATATCGGCATAACCTGATTCTCCTATTAAGCGAATCAAAAATAACCTATATGGAATGTTGTAGGAAAGTAAAATATGTGGATTCGGTTGGCGAATTCCGTAAAACCGATAGTCTTGAACATTGCCCTGTTAGAAGACAGCTTGGTCCTGAGCCTGTCGGTGCTGCAGGCGGCCAAAAGCCAACCACGCTTCAAGGGTTACACCATCTTGAAAAGCGCCTTTGGGTGCTTTCCGCCATGGTCGACACTTTGTGGAGCCTCACTGATGAAGCCAAGACGCACGTCAATAGGCGGGCAGACGGCGTCGCCAAACAATCAGTCTGGTTTGGAAAAAATTGGTCGGGACGATAGGATTCGAACCTACGACCCCCACACCCCCAGTGTGATGCGCTACCAGGCTGCGCTACGTCCCGACCGCCAGTGCCTCAAAGCGGCAATGGAAGCGGGCCTATAT
>Ga0075154_10001441_pt1 | contig 17043 bp, 11 predicted proteins | sample JI71714BDNA_FD_70965 | JGI IMG/M metagenome (GOLD analysis project Ga0075154, IMG submission 70965) | Wastewater effluent complex algal communities from Wisconsin, to seasonally profile nutrient transformation and Carbon sequestration -... | ecosystem: Engineered > WWTP > Effluent > Algae...
TGCGCGATCACCAGCGAAGTGTGCTCGCGGGACGCGGCACGGATCGCAGCCATCACCGCTTGCTCACTGTGGCTGTCGAGCGCGGAAGTAGCCTCATCAAAAATCAGCAAAGGACTGCGTTTGAGCAGTGCCCGCGCGATGGCTATCCGTTGTTTTTCGCCACCTGAGACTTTCAGCCCGCGTTCGCCGACCAGCGTCGCATCGCCTTGCGGGAGCTGAGTGATGAAATCGCGCAGATGGGCAGCATCAATCACGGCATCAATGTCAGCGTCGGTCGCATCGGGCCGACCATAAGCGATGTTGGCCCGGATGCTTTGGTTAAACAACACGGTATCCTGCGGCACTATGGCGATGTTGCGGCGCAGACTATCCAGTGTCACAGCGCAGATATCGGTGCCATCTAACAGAATTTGCCCGCTTTGTACCTCGTAAAAACGGTATAACAGTCGCGCCAGTGTGCTTTTGCCGGCGCCGGAGCTGCCGACAATCGCGACGCGCTGGCCAGGCTCAATGCTAAAACTGAGCCCATTCAGGATTGGTCGCTCTGGCTGATAAGCAAAGTCGACATTGCGGAATTCAACCCGAGCTTGCTGAAATTGCAGCACCGTCGCATCCGGTGCATCTGCAATGATGGGTGCCCGTTTCAGTAGCCCCAGCATGTTCTCCAGATCGGTCAAGGCGCGACGAATTTCGCGGTAGACAAAGCCGAGGAAGTTGAGCGGCATAAACAGTTGCAGCATATAAGCATTGACCATCGCCAAATCACCGAGCGTCAGCTGTTTGCCGGCAACGCCCTGAGCGGCCAGCAGCATCATCAGTGTCATCGCCAGAGCAATGATGAGGGCCTGCCCGGAGTTTAATAAAAACAACGACATGCGGTTTTGCAGCCGAGCTTTTTCCCAGGTTGCTAGCGATTCGTCATAGCGGCTGGCTTCATACTGCTCGTTATTAAAATATTTCACCGTTTCGTAGTTCAGCAGGCTGTCGATGGCCTGGGTATTGGTGCTGGAATCCGCCTGATTGGCTGCGCGGATAAACTGATTGCGCCATTCAGTGACCCGCACGGTGAACAGGATATAAATGGCCACCGCAACGGCCGTGATGACGGCATACCAGACTGAAAACAAGCTCCAAAAAATCAGCGCGACCAACACGATTTCGAGTACGGTGGGCACAATGTTAAACATTAAAAAACGCATTAAAAACGACAGGCCATTGGTCCCACGTTCGATATCGCGGCTGATGCCACCGGTCTGGCGATCCAGATGAAACCCAAGTTCCAGCCGGTGCAAATGGATAAAAACTTTGAGCCCCAGCGCCCGCATCGCATGTTCAGTGACCCGGCCAAACAATGCATCGCGCACTTCACCAAACAACACAGAGCCAAACCGTAACAGGCCGTAACCGAGGATCAACCACAGCGGCAGCAGCGCGACCGAATTTAAACTCGGATCCAGCGCATCAATAATTAGTTTGAGGCCATAAGGCAGTGCTAGCGTCGCGGCTTTGGCGGCAATCAGCGCCAGAATGGCTCCCGTCACATGCCAGGGAAATGCGGCGAAGTAAGGGCGCATGTAGCGGATCGTTTCGCTGAGGCTGGCGGCCTCGGGCCGACGACTGGGTTCAGGTTGTTTGGCTGTAGAGCGCATACCGCGCATGCGAAGTCCTTAGCAGAAAGCAAAAGCATCAGAGCGGCATTTTGCACGCAATCACAAAAAAGCAGAAGTGCTTGATCTGCCGTGATGCACGGACAGCTGAAAAACAAAATCCCGGTTCAGACCGGGATTTGCACAAAGGGTGCGGCGCAGCGGGTCAGCCAGTCTTCTATTGAATGGGAACCCATTAATCCGCGTAAGTACACAGATATGCGGTGTCGGTGGCCACCTGCAGCTGGAATTTCTGTCCGGCTGCTACAGCAAACGACTGGCCGCGACTAAAGGTTTGCCACTGGCTTTCACCCGGTAACAGCACGGTCAATGCGCCACTGACAATGGTTAACACTTCATGCTGGCTGGTGCCAAATTCATATTCGCCCGGCGCCATCACACCGACAGTGGCTGGCAACTCTTCGCCGGCAAAAGCGATCGACGTCACTTTGCCATCAAAATACTGATTCACTTTAAACATAGGTTTTCCTTTAAATTTTATTGCAACTGTGCGCAGTAAACCTGAAAAGTAGACGCCTGAAAAGAGAAATATAGATGTTTGGATGGCTGAAATGTTTTGGCTGTGCTTTCAGTTCGCCCCTAGTTGCGGTGTTGGCTTCAACCGAAAAAAAACGCCGGCAATTGCCGGCGTCGGTACGAAGTGAATCGTCAGGATTTCACGCAGTCGACGTAATACACCAGTTTACCATCCTGTTGCATGGTGCTGAGGCCGTGGATATAGGTCTCAAACCCCGGGAACTTGTGGTTAAACTCGCGGGCGAACTTCAGATAGCTGACGATGGTCTCGTTAAAGACTTCGCCTGGTACCAGCAGCGGAATGCCTGGCGGATATGGCGTTAACATCACCGCGGTAATACGGCCAGTCAGTTCATCCAGCGGCACCCGTTCAATGCGTTTGTGTGCCATGCGGGCAAAAGCATCGGCCGGTTTCATTGCTGGCACCATCTCAGACAGATACATCTCAGTGGTTAGTTTGGCAATGTTGTTGGCTTTGTAGATCTCGTGGATCTGGTCGCACAAATCTTTTAAGCCGATCCGCTCATACTGCGGGAATTTTTGGATAAATTCCGGCAATACCCGCCACAGTGGCGCATTTTTGTCGTAATCATCTTTGAACTGCTGCAGCGCAGTCACCATGGTATTCCAGCGGCCTTTGGTGATGCCGATGGTGAACATGATAAAAAACGAATACAGACCGGTCTTTTCGATGACAACGCCGTGTTCAGCCAAATACTTGGCGACTATCGCAGCCGGAATACCACTGTCGGAGAAGTTGCCGTCGACGTTTAAGCCCGGTGTCAGGATCGTGGCTTTGATCGGGTCGAGCAGGTTAAAGCCTTCGGCGATATCGCCAAAGCCGTGCCAGTTCTCGTCGGCATGCAGCATCCAGGAGGCGCGCTCATCGAGGCCTTCGTCGGTTAAATCATCCGGGCCCCAGACGCGGAACCACCAGTCGTCGCCATATTCCTGGTCAACTTTGCGCATCGCGCGGCGAAATTCCAGCGCTTCGTCTAAGGACTCTTCCACCAGCGCAGTCCCGCCTGGCGCTTCCATCATGGCGGCCGCCACGTCACAGGACGCGATAATGGCGTATTGCGGGCTGGTCGACGTGTGCATCAGATAGGCTTCGTTAAACAGGTGGGTATCGAGCTTATTCTGATTGGCGTCCTGTACCAGGATTTGTGATGCCTGCGAAATACCGGCCAGCAGCTTGTGGGTAGATTGCGTCGAAAACACCATCGAGGTATCACAGCGTGGCCGGCCTTCACCGATGGCGTGATAATCACCGTAGAAGTCGTGGAACGCCGCGTGCGGTAACCAGGCTTCGTCAAAGTGCAGTGTTTCAATTTCGCCATCGAGCAGCGTCTTAATTTCTTCGACGTTATACAAAATACCGTCGTAGGTACTTTGCGTGATGGTCAGTACCCGCGGTTTAACGTCTGGATCTTTCGCCAGAATTTCGCGGATAAAGGGGTTGGCTTCCATCTTGCGGCGAATCGTCGCAGGTTCAAATTCGCTGCGTGGAATAGGGCCGATAATGCCGTAGTGGTTACGGGTTGGCATCAGGAACACCGGCACAGCGCCGGTCATCATGATGGCGTGCAGAATCGACTTGTGACAGTTGCGGTCCACCACAACGATGTCACCCGGTGCCACTGTGCTGTTCCAGACGATTTTGTTCGACGTGGAAGTGCCGTTGGTGACAAAAAACAAATGGTCGCAGTTAAAAATCCGCGCTGCGTTGCGTTCGGATGCAGCCACCGGACCGGTGTGATCCAACAATTGGCCGAGCTCATCTACTGCATTACAGACGTCGGCGCGCAGCATGTTTTCACCGAAAAACTGGTGGAACATCCGGCCGACCGGCGATTTTAAAAACGCCACGCCGCCGGAGTGACCCGGGCAGTGCCAGGAATAAGAGCCGTCCTGCGCATAATGGGTCAGGGCGCGGAAAAACGGTGGCGCCAGGCCATCGAGATAACTTTTTGCTTCGCGGATAATATGGCGCGCCACGAATTCCGGCGTATCTTCATGCATGTGAATAAAGCCATGCAGCTCGCGCAGAATGTCATTTGGAATGTGCCGGGCGGTGCGGGTTTCGCCGTAAAGATAAATCGGAATATCCGGGTTGCGGTGGCGGATTTGCTCGACAAAGCTGCGCAGCTGCGCCAGCACAGATTGCGCTTCCTCGGCACTACCACTGCCAAATTCTTCATCGTCAATCGACAGGATAAAACCGGCAGCGCGGCTTTGTTGCTGGGCAAATGAGGTTAAATCGCCATAGCTGGTGTAACCGACCACATCCATGCCGGCCGTTTCAATGGCACTGGCCAGTTCGCGAATGCCCGATCCGCTGGTGTTTTCAGAGCGGAAATCTTCATCGATGATCACAATAGGAAAATAAAAACGCATCAGCGGTTCCTCAACAGGGGCTCCAACAATAGGAGCTACACCTGGCTGCACAGATATGCAGTTTGGTATGGCAATTCAGGGTTGATATTCAGTCCGATAACCCCAGCGGTCTGTTGGGGCGGAAAACCTGCACAAGATACCTGAAATCTGGTTTTTTTCCAGTGAAAATCTGATGACCGCGGCAAATTGATTAAATTTGTGATCAGCGCATCTTGCCGTTGCCAAGATGCATTTTATCGCTACATAAATATGCGAAATTTTCGCTTCTGCATGCAGGTCGGCGCGAGCGCGCTGTTGCGGGAATTCCTGACGCAGTTCAGGCGATGCCAGATAGCATCCAACGGGTACAAAGGCCAATGCCCAGACTGATGCTGATACTGAGTAAAGTGCCGAGCAGCACATACTCGGTCAGTTTCATGTCCTGGGCACGTGATAGGTCGCCAAAGCGGAAAATCGACTTGGCAGCCAGCAAAAAGCCAACAGCAGCAAATTGATCGAGCAACACAAAGGTCAGCAACAAGGCGCGCTCCAGCATGCCGATGTAATGGCCACCGGCCAGCAAGCCTTGGATTGGTAACGCCAGCAATTCCGGCCGCCAGCTGCGCAGCAACTGACCAATCAGCACCGACGCCGGAGTTAATACCAGCAGATAGGCCAACCCAATCAGCATGCTTTGTTCTGGCAGCGCCGGCGGCCACCATTGCCAGTTATCGGTGTAGGCAGACCAGAGCAACAGCAACAGGAAAACATGGGCGAGCTGATCAAGGATAAAAGCAGCTAAACCGTTGCTGCTGTAGGATTTGGCGACATCAATCAAAAAGTGGCTCAGACCAATCAGCAATGCCAGCATGACCGCCATCAGGCTATCGTGTGACCAGCCATATCCCCATTGCCAAATCAGAATAGCCGTCAGGCTCAGCAGCATATGCACAGAGACATGAAGTTGCAGTTTTGCTGATTTGTAATGCCGCTGCAGCCGGTCTTTCACCCAACTTAGCGGTTGGAAATAAAAATCACCCAGTAGGTGGGCGAATAACAGCAACAATAACAAATCCGTCTCATTCATCGCGCGGGGCTCCTTCCGGCTGCTGATAGCGGTTGCTGAAATAATCGGCAACCTGACAGATTAAACCGTATTGCGCCTGATTGAGCAAATGTGTGATGTTGACCCGCGAAGTCTCGAAAAACTGTGCCAGCTGCTGATGTTGCGGACGCTGTTGTTGCAGGTAAGCCAACAGCACTGTGGCCTGCCGCGCAGTCAGTTGCTGCAGTTGTACCGATATCAACTGTAAGACTAATTGTTCGGCAGTGGTCAGCGGTTGTCCTGGCTCGACCCAGTCCCAACGCGCGTCCTGCAGCTTATCCAGCAGCTGGCCCGACAAAGTAAAAGCCTGGCCGGTCGACTGATTTAAATCAGCCCTTAACTGTTCGGCCGGAGCCACAGCTACCGCGATGCGGGCGTCCGAGTGCAGACTGATCAGCGTAAGCCGGATTTGCAGCGCTGCAACAAACGCCTGATGCGGCAGGGTTGCCAGCTGAAAGCCATCACCGCGGAATATCACCGGTGTCGCAATGCCGGCAGGACAAAACCGGCTTAAACACTGTTGCAGTGCTTGCAGCAGTGCCGGATATTGCGTCGGCCCGATAGCGGAAGAGCCAACCAGATCGCCGGTCAGAATGGCGTAGGTAGTCATGGCGGTACTCCGGAAGTCTACAGGCTTTCAGCATAGCAATCTTTTAAAGGTAATCAAATTTAATTACTTTTATTAAAGTTACTGAATTTGGTTACTTGGGTAAGGCTGGGCAAGTTAAAAAAAGACCCGGCGTGGTGGTTGGTCATGCCGGGTCTGTGGTCGCCGCTGGAGCTGGCTTCAGGGCAGAAGAAAGACTAACGCATTGTTCGCTTTGACCGTCAAAGGCAGCACCGCAACGCCGGACCCGACCTGCAATGGCAGTTGATGACCGCTAAACAATTCCGTCAGCGTGACAGTACCGTTTTGTAGTTGCCATTGCTCGACCAATTCAGTAGGTAATTGCAGTTTAAAGCGCGTGGCCGCGTCAGAAAAATTGGCCACCACAATGACCCGTTGTCGCGCATCGCCACGAGCAAATGCCAGCGTTTGTTCGCTGTAGCCTGGTGTTTGCAGATGTTGTTGATGCAACGGAAACAGGGGCCCACGCAAAGCAGGGGCTGTGGCGCTAAAGTGCAGCAATGCGCGGTAAAACTCGCGTAATTCCCGTTGCGCTGGGGTCAGATTGCCGCCGTCATAGCGACCACCATTGAGCCAGCCCTGATGCGCGGGTACCCCGGCATAATCAAAAATCGTGGTCCTGCTTGGTTGACCAAAACCACTGGCCAGGGCACCGGCCTCGCCAACTTCCTGGCCAAAATACAGCATGGTTGGCGCAGTTCCAATCAATGCAGAGACCACCATGGCAGCTTTGCCTTTTTCCGCACTGCCAGCAAATTCCGGGCTGGCGATGCGCTGTTCGTCATGGTTTTCCAGAAACTTCAGCATATGCTGGTCGATGTCGCTGATCTGCTGATGTGACGCCAGCACTGCCGAGACCGTGCCTTTGCCCTGCATTAATAGTTTCAGGCTGTCGTAAAAGCCGACTTTGTCATAGAGATAATCCATTTTGCCAAGATGAATGTAATCGCGATAAAGCTGCGGTTGATAGACTTCTGCCAGCAATAAAGCTTCAGGCTTTTGCTGTTTAATCTGGCTGTTCAGATAGCTCCAGAATTCGACCGGCACCATTTCCGCCATGTCGTAGCGGAAACCATCGACGCCCAAATCTAACCAGAACTGCGTGATATCGCGAAATTTCAGCCAAGAGTCCGGTACGGACTTACCTTGCCAGAAGGCCAAATGTTCGGCGGTGGTTTTGCTGGCGAAGTCGGCAGGCAGACGGTCAAAGTCGTAGCTGCCATCTGGCTTGACGCCATAGTTGATTTTGACGGTTTCATACCAGTCATTAAAATCAGGCCGGGCGGCGCGGGCACCATTGCCGGTCCACTTGGCTGGTTTTTCGGCAAATTTGCCGTCTGCCAGCGGGTGGGCTTCGCCGCCTAATGGTGCAAATCCGGTCGGATAGGCGGGGACTTCAAAAGCCTGTCCCGGCACGTAATAGAAGTTGTTGTTGCGGGCATATTCAACGGAAGTGTCATCGTCGGCGCCAAAATCCCGCACGCCGGCCGGTTTACCTAAAGATTCATAGTGGCGGGCGACGTGGTTCGGTACGATGTCGATGAGCACCCGAATGCCATGACGATGCGCCCGTTGCAACAGTGCCTGAAATTCAGCCATCCGGTTTGCCGGATCTACTGCCAGATCCGGATTCACGCTGTAATAATCCTTGACCGCATAGGGCGAACCGGCGCGGCCTTTCACCACATCCGGGTCATCGGCACTGATGCCATAGGCACTATAGTCCGCGATCAGCGCGTGATGTGGCACACCGGTCAGCCATAAATGCGAGACACCCATCGCTTTGAGTGAGGCGAGGGCGGCATCATTGATGTCATTGAATTTGCCGACGCCATTTTCTGCCGCTGTGCCCCAGGCTTTGTTGGTCGGATTCGTGTTACCGAACAAACGGGTAAATGCCTGATAGATAACGACTTTGCCAGTAGGTGCATCGATGACGGGGGCTGGCACAGCGGCCGGCAGGGGCTCTGCCACCGGCTTGGTTGGGGCAGGGTTACAGGCGCTCAGCATCAGCGTGACAGTGCAAAGAGAAGCTAACGTTTTGAATTTCATCATAGTTTTTCATTCATATGAGATTCCGGATAGTGCATGCTAGCACGCCTTACCTGCTGTGCTCCAAGCCTTGGTCTTGCATACGTTTGCAGCAGGCTGCTACAAGGTTCACGGGTTGTAGTGCAGATCGACGCGGTCGATGTGCTCAAGCAGATAATGATTATCGACAGCATGCGGCCGTTCCAGCCGCACCGACCCGGTTTCGGTCAGCACTAACACTGCATCGCCGCTGACAAAATAGACATGATGACCAAAAAAGCTCACTGCGACGGCGAGTCCCTGCAAACGATAGCCACAGCCATAGGGCGTGTCAGCGACCACACCAAAATGTTCAGTGGTAGCAAATACGCGCAATAGTTTCTGACTCGATGGTAATGTAGGCATACTGGAAGGGACTGTCCCGCCCTGAAATGGAAGTACAGACCCTAGCATAGTCCAGCCAAATTTAACCTGCGTTTCAGAGGAGTCTTAGCAGAAAAATGTTGAAGTTAATGAATTATGTGGTTGCCGCTGGTTTTGTCGCGTTCCAGCTGCCGGCAACAGCGCTGCAATCGTCGGACACTGCGCTGTTACAGGCGCTGGCGCCTTATTGCGGTCAGGCCTTCGCCGGTCAGCTGATCTCCAATCCTGCAGAAGATGCCGATATGGTGGGACAACGGCTGATTGTGCATGTGGCCGGCTGCCGCCCCGGTGAGGTCCGCATGCCGTTTCATGTCGGCGAGGACAGGTCGCGGACTTGGGTATTACGCGAGTTACCGCAAGGCCTGCAACTGAAACACGACCACCGTCATCAGGACGGTACGCACGACGAGCTGACGATGTATGGCGGTACCGCAGTTGCCTCTGACGGGTTGGCAGTACAATTTCCTGCCGATGCCTACAGCAAACTGATGTTTCAGGCACTTGGCAGAACAGCGGCCCCGGCAAATGTCTGGTCATTTACGCTGCACCCCGGTAAGCAACTGGTTTATCGCTTAAGCCGGCCAGGCCGCGAATTTGCCGTCGCTTTTGATTTAACCCAGCCTGTCGCTTTGCCTCCACCGGCCTGGGGGCACTAGAGTCGCCACCGCTTTAGCACCGGCTCTGTTTAGCGGGAACCGGACTTGGCCACACTGGCAGTTCGGTGCTTGCTTTAGTAACATCAGGAGGCTGTCATATCGATGGCCCCTTATAACGACAACAATCACCTCAGGTGATGGAGATTTTATGAAACCACAATTTTGGTTTTCAGGAACATGGTTAGCGCTCAGTGCCTGCTTAGGTCTGGCTGCCTGCCAGAAGCAACCAGAGGCACCGGCAACAGCGCCGGTAACCGAAGCGGCGGCGCCGGCGGCTGCGACCCCAGCAGCATTACCGGATACTGAGTTCAACCCGAAGCTTGCTGAATACATCAAAACCTTATCGGGCGACGACTTTCAGGGCCGGGCCCCCGCCACCAAAGGCGAAGAAAAAACGCTGGCGTATCTGTCAGAGCAGTTCAAACGCATTGGCTTAAAACCACAACCGGATGGCAGCTACATTCAGCCGGTGCAGCTGGTACAAATCGATCCGACGGAAGTGTCAGCGATGACTTTCAGCGGCGATAAAGCGCCGGCGCCATTTAAATACCGCGACCAGATGTTTACCTGGACCACTCGCGTCACTGAATTCAGCGAAATCAAAGATTCCGAACTGGTGTTTGTTGGCTATGGCATCGTCGCGCCAGAATACGACTGGAACGACTATGAAGGCCTTGATGTTAAAGGCAAAACTGTGGTGATGTTTGTCAACGATCCGGGTTTTGCGACCCAGGATCCCAAGCTATTCACCGGGAATTCGATGACCTATTACGGTCGTTGGACTTATAAGTTTGAAGAAGCGGCCCGCCAGGGCGCTGCCGGTGCCTTGATTGTGCACGAAACTGATGCCGCCTCTTATGGCTGGCATGTGGTCGCCGGTGGTTCTGCCACCAAGTTCGACCTGATCAATCCGAATAAGAATGCCGACCGCACCGCGATTGAAGGCTGGGTGACGACCGAATCGGCCAATACTTTGTTTGGCGTGATCGGGGAAAATATCGATTCGATGCGCAAAAAAGCGCTGAGCAAAGACTTTGCGCCGATCCCGCTCGGCATCAAAGCCTCGGTCTCGGTGAAAAGCAATGTGCGTGAACTGACGTCTGGTAATGTGGTCGGCATTATCGAGGGCACTGAAAAACCGGAAGAGGCCATCTTATACATGGCGCACTGGGACCACCTTGGCCTTGATTTCGCCAATCCGAACAACAAAGTATTTAACGGCGCCCAGGATAATGCTTCTGGCACCGGTGCCTTGATTGCGATGGCAGAGTATTTTGCCGCACAGCCAAAACCAAAGCGCTCGATCGCATTTATTGCCGTGACTGCGGAAGAACGCGGGTTGTTGGGTTCAGCTTGGTATGCCAATCACCCGATTTTCCCGCTGAATAAAACAGTGGCCGGGATCAACATGGATGTGGTGAACGTCTATGGCCCGATGAAAGATATGACCGTCGTGGGGCATGGCAATTCAGAACTGGAAAACATCCTGAAAAAATACACTGAACAGCAAGGTCGCTATATCGCGCCGGAAAACAATCCGTCAGCCGGTTTCTACTACCGCTCAGACCACTTTAATCTGGCGAAAAAAGGCGTGCCGATGCTATACGCCAAAGGCGGCGTCGACAGTGTTGAGCATGGCAAAGAGTGGGGCATTGCCCAGCAGGCGGAATACACCAAATGCTGTTACCACAAAGTGGAAGATGAGTATAACGAGAATTGGGATTTACGCGGTGCACAACAGGACATGTTCCTGTATTACCGCGTCGGTCGTGAACTGGCAGACGATACCACTGCCTGGCCAAACTGGTTTGAAGGCAAAGAGTTCAGAGCCGCCCGCGATGCTTCTTTAGCGCAATAAATCATCTCGTCATAAAAAATCCCTGCCAGTTAGGGATTTTTTTTTAGCTGCATGATCAGGTTCGCAAGCCGCCAGCGCTGGTGGTCACCGGCTAGTCATCGAGTATGCCGGATGGCGTCGCAGCCGGTTTTGTCGGTTGATTTGCGGCACCTGCCTGCATGTTATGCAGTACTTTGCTCAGGGGAACGATCAGGTCACTGTGGCGCTGATGCAGATAATGATACAGGCCCGCAGTGGCCAGAACGCCGGGTATTGCTGTGATGCCGACCTGTTCGGTTTTGGCTGGCAGAACGCTCAGAACCGATTGCCGATCTTCCAGCAGGACGTCAATTTTGCCTTGCTCCAGCATGCCCACCGCTTGCTGCAGCGTCGTTACCGGCACCGGAAAGCCGGCATACCGCACCTGACTGGCCAGACGAAAGCCACGGACAAAACCGATTTTCAAGTTGGCCTGCTGCTGCCATTGGCGAAGTTCATCCAGTTGTTCGGTACGGACGAATGCCAACAGTTCAATAGTCGCCAGCTGCACCGGGACTTGCCTGAGTTCACTGAACTCTTGCTGGATCCCATCAATCCGGAACAACTCGCCATCGTACAAACCGCGATTTGCCATTTGCAGCGAACGGCCGGCCGGTAAGCGGACCAGCTCCATCTGGTAACCGAGCCGGCCATACGCCTGACGCAATTGTTGTTCAATCTGGATGGCAAATTCAGAGCGACCAAGGCTGGTCGCTATTTGCAGCTGATAGGTCTCAGACGCCGCCGCCGGTAACGGCGCCGTCCAAATCAATCCCGCTAACATGACAAGCCAGCGTATCAGCATGCGGATCCCTGCTCCATTGAGTTCATCAGCCACTGGTCACTAGCGGCCGTTAGCAAGACTATAACGATTCAGAAGCAATCTGACAGCAAATAAATGCAGATAGCCTGCAGTCGCAGGCTATCTGCTCCCTGCAGGGTCAGAATTGATAATCCTGTACCGGCATGCCCAATTTTTCCAGTTGACGCCTGAGTTGTGCGGCCGGTCCGACCACCACGATACTGAATGTCGCCGGATCCAGATGGCGTTTGGCCAATTCGTTCAGCTCTTCCAGCGTGATGTCGCGGACAATTTGATTCCGCTTCGCGGTGAAATCACTGGCCAGCTGATACTGTAAAATAGCCGCCATAAAACCAAGCTTGGCACCCGGAGTTTCATACGCCAGTGCATCGGACTGGTTGATGGCTTTACGCATAAATTCAAGCTCTTGAGGTGTCATGCCCTGTTGCTGATAACGGCTGATTTCCTTCAGAAATTCCTGAATAGATTCGGCCGTCACGTTGGCACGTACCGCGGCGGATGCACTGAAAATGCCGGCATAGCGGTCGGCTCTAAAGCCGCTGTGGGCGCCGTAGGTATAGCCTTTGTCTTCACGCAGATTCAGGTTGATCCGGCTGTTAAAGTTACCGCCAAGCACAAAGTTCATCAGACCGGCGCGGAAATACTCGCCGGTGAAGTCTCTGGTTAGGCTCCGTTTCACGATGCGGATCTCGGATTGTGGTGCCGCCGGTTTGTCGATGAGATAGATGGTACCCGGTTTGGCGATAGCCGCAGGGATCTGCACTTGCCGCTCCTGTGCCTCGCCTTGCCAGCGTTGCAGGCGGGGCTGCAGTTCAGCCAGTAGCTGCGTCTGAGGCAGGTCAGAGACCAGAATCAGTTCTGCCCGGCCAGGCTTCAACAGACGTTGTGCATAGGCTTTGACATCAGCCAGCTGTATCGTGCTGACGGACTGCAACGTGCCCTGATTCGGGTAGGCGCTGATATGATCGCCGTACATCAACTGCTGTACTGCATGTGCCGCCATAAAGCCGGCATCTTTTTGTGCATGCTGAATGCCTTGTATGGTTTGCTGGCGGATGCGGTTGAAATCTTCCGGGTTAAAAGCCGGTAACAGTAGTTTTTCCATCAGCAGTTCCAGCGTTTGCGGCAGGTTTTTGCTGAGGCTTTGTACTGAAATTTCCAGATATTGGTCATTGGCCGAAAAACTTATCGAAGAACCGAGTATTTCCAGCGCCAGACTCATTTGCTCAGTACTTTTGAGCATGGTGCCTTCATCCAGCAGCGCTGCCAGCAGCTGACTGATCCCCGCCAGTTGCGGCGTTTCGTCATAAAGGCCAAGCGGCACCCGCAGCAACAAAGAGGTGGTTGGCGTTTCCTGATTTTGCGCACCGAGCACGCGGATGCCGTTGCTCAGTTGTTGTTGCCAGGTCGCCGGTAATTCGATCGCCGGGTTTGCGCCTGCCCCTGGAATTTTGCTGCGGTCCACACTGTCCTGCACCGGACGCAGTTGCAGATCTGCCGCTTTGGTGGTCGAAGGCCCACCAAAATCATGTTGAACCGGCGTGAAGTTGTCGGCTTTGGCAATCAACTGGCGCTGACCTTTCGGCACGACGCTCATGATCACGGCTGCTTTGCCTTTTAAATACTGCTGATAAACCCGTTCGACATCGGCTTTGGTAACGTTTTGGTAGCGGGCTAAATCGGCGGCGATTAAATCTGGCTCGCCGAAGAAGGTTTCATTGGCCGCGAGCTGGCTGACTTTGCCCTCAACGCTTTGCAGGCCAAAAATACTGGCCGCCTCCATTTTTGCTTTGACTTTGTTCAGGTCATCGTCAGTAACGCCGCGCGTTTCGAACTCAGCCAGACTCTGGCGGATCTGCTGTTCAGTCTCGGCCAGCGATTTCACCGCGCCTGGCGCCGGTAAGGCTAATAACGTGAATTCGCAGGATAATTCCTGGCAGCCGTGACCGGCCTGCGCCTGCACTGCTTTTTGCGTTTTCACCAAATTTTTGTACAGCAGCGAGTTATTGCCGTTGCCCAAGATCTCGGCGAGGATATCCAGCGGTGCTTCATCGGCGTGGCGCACATACACGGTCGGGAATGCCATATAAAGCAGGGGCAGATGGACATTATCTTCCATCGAAATATAACGGTCTGATGCTAAAGTCACCGGTGTTTTTGCTGCGGGCAATACTTCAGGCCCGCGTGGGATCGCGGCAAAATATTTTTCTACCAGTGGCAGAATTTCTTCCGCTTTGACGGCGCCCCCGATCGTCAGCGTGGCATTGTTCGGGCCATACCAGCGCAGGAAAAAGGCTTTGACATCATTGACGTTGGCGCGGTTTAAGTCGGCCATATGGCCAATCACCGGCCAGGAATACGGGTGGCCGTCCGGATAAAATGCCTGATCAACCCGCTCCGACAAGCGGCCATAAGGCCGGTTATCGACGCTTTGCCCGCGTTCGTTTTTCACGGTTTCGCGCTGCACTTCAAATTTCTTTTCGGTCACGGCATCGAGTAAAAATCCCATCCGGTCGGATTCCAGCCACAGCACTTTTTCCAGTTGATTAACCGGCACTGTTTGATAGTAATTGGTGCGATCTGTGTTGGTCGACCCATTCATCTCGCCGCCGGCTTCGGTGATAATTTGGAAATGCTGTTCGTCGGCAACGTGTTCTGAACCCTGAAACATCATGTGTTCAAAAAAATGGGCAAAACCGGATTTACCGGGTTCTTCCCGGGCAGAACCGACATGATAGGTGACATCGACATGCACCAGCGGATCTGAGGCATCTTCATGCACAATCACGGTAAGCCCATTGGCCAGCTGGTACTTTTTATAGGGGATTGCCACGGCTGCAGCAGGGTTGCTGGCATCTTTGACCAGCGTGACTCCAGCTGGGATTGCTGCCACAGGAGCTGTAGGGATGCCGGATTGCTGGCAACCTGCCAGGAACAGGCTGCAACTGATAACGGATAACGCGAATATTTTCATGACCACTCCGGAAAAAGACTGCTGGATCTGCAGTCAGCAAAGACAACGACCACATGTTGCGGTGGCATTTGTCAGCACTCTAAATTTTTGAAACAAAAAAACAACATGTTGCGGCGCTGATGCGACGCCTGCCTGCGGACCTGCGGTCAAAAGCGCCGCTGCGGTGATCGCCCGAGCCAAAGCGTTGCGCTTTTCACAGTGTCCGGCCCCGCTGACTTTGCCCGTACGCGGACACAAAAAGTGTCCGCGGACAGCGGTCCTTAAACTGGTATTAATTTATCTTATTGAATTTAAACGAAAATAAAAATGGCACGCCTGCTGCAATACCTGTGCAGAATCGGGCGGTGTACGACATGCACGACCGCAGCACGGACAGAGGATAAGAGAAAAGATGATCAAAGGTACAGAGCAACAGGACGTGCGGATTGAAAAAGCTCCACAAACGCCGGTGCTGAAAATGGCCGCGGCATTTGCCGGTATCAGTTTGTTGTTATGGGGCAGTTACCAGTTGATGTTTTCCACCGGCGCCAATGCGGCGATGGTGCTGGCGCGCAGTGAAGTGCAGTTAGGCCAGGTCAGCCGCGGTGATTTTGTCCGTGATTTGGCGGTGCAGGGTAAAGTGGTGGCGGCCAACGCGCCAACGCTGGTCAGTCAGCAGGACGGCCTGGTGCGCTTTGTTAAACAACCGGGTGAAGCGGTGACGCTCGGTGATTTGCTGGCGGTGGTGGAAAGCCCGAGTTTAGAAAACGAAGTGAAACAACAACAAGCGCTGTTACTGTCGATGCAGTCCGAGCATGAACGCGCCAAATTGCTGGCCCGTGAGCAGCAGCTGGATATGCAACAAATTGAAAGCTCAGCGGCAGTCAATCTGCAGGCCGCTAAACGCGAATTGGCGCGCGCCGAGCAATCGATGCAGCTTGGCGTGATGCGTCAGATTGATTTGGATATTGCCCGCGACAAGCTGGCGCAGTCTGAACTCGAATTCAAACATGCCCGCGCCAAAGTGGCGTTAGCGGCCGACAAACTGACCTTTGAACAGAGATCCGGCGAACAAGGTCTGGCACGCCAAGCCTTAGTCGTGGCCGAGCTGGAACGTAAACTGGCGGCGCTGCAAATCAAAGCACCGGTCACTGGTCAGGTTGGTAATTGGCTGGCCACGCAGCAGACGCAGGTCCTAACCGGGCAAGGTCTGCTCACGGTCATCGATTTAAGCCAATACGAAGCTGAACTCAGTGTGCCGGAAACTTATGCCGCAGATCTATCACCGGGCCTGCCGGTCGAAATTACGCTGAACGGGCAAAAACTCAAGGGTGAGTTATCGCATGTTGCGGCAGAAGTGAAAGACAGCAATGTCACAGCCCGGGTGCGTTTTGCTGATCAAGATGCCAAAGCGCTGCGGCAAAACCAGCGGGTGTCAGGCCGCATCGTATTTGATGAACGCAAAGATGTGCTGCGGGTGGCTCGTGGTGAGTTTGTGTCCAGCGGCGGTGGTCGTGTCGGCTATCGCTTGGAGCAAGACGTGGCTGTGCGGACTCCACTGCAAGTGGGCGCCTTATCCGTGCAGTGGGTCGAAATTCTCAGCGGGGCGCAAGAAGGGGATCAGTTAGTGATCTCGAATTTGGCCGAATTTAAAGATGCTGATCGGGTTCGCTTGAACTGATCGGTAGCCATGCAGAACAAAAGTATCGTACAAGGACAAAAAATGATTCAACTTAATGATTTATCGAAAGTATTTAAAACTGAACTGATTGAAACGCATGCGCTACGCCAGATTAGTTTAACGGTCAACGAAGGCGAATTTGTCGCGCTGACCGGGCCTTCTGGTTCCGGCAAATCGACGCTGCTGAACGTGCTGGGGACGCTTGAGCATTTTGACAGTGGTGATTACCTGCTCGACGGCCAATCGGTCAAAGGCTTGTCAGACAACGCCTTGTCGGCGCTGCGCAACGAAAAAATCGGCTTTATCTT
>Ga0075154_10001445_pt1 | contig 17026 bp, 14 predicted proteins | sample JI71714BDNA_FD_70965 | JGI IMG/M metagenome (GOLD analysis project Ga0075154, IMG submission 70965) | Wastewater effluent complex algal communities from Wisconsin, to seasonally profile nutrient transformation and Carbon sequestration -... | ecosystem: Engineered > WWTP > Effluent > Algae...
GTAAAATGAATTTTTCCATAATCAATTGTCGTGCCTAGGTATTCTAGGAGTTTTCCCCTGTTTGTTGTAAGCTTTTTTGCCAAATTTATTGTTGAGTTGTTTGATTCTATCCTCCACCAATAATTTCTGGTCTAGTTTGACAATTAGAATTGCAATTTCGCCTTCAAATAACATGTGTACTGTCCTTTCCATCTCTGCATGTAAAAGTGCTCATGGAATGTCAGTTACTATTATGTACATGTCCTTTTTTGCGCAAATTCAACATGAAACATCCTCGCCTCTTGGGATAGTCGGTGAGCTGGTTTCATCTTTTTTGGTTTTTTTTTGACAAAGTGATCTGCTGTCTGTGCATCCTTTTGCCTTAATAGTTCAATCCTATTTTTCTTTTAAGCGCATAAGACACCTGAAAGTTTTTTCTTTCTTCTAATAACATATTTTCTTTCTTTTTTGGCAATAGTATTTGTTGAGTGTGTAATTGCTGTGTTTCCTTTGTAATTGCATAACTTACTTTTTCACAACATTTTTGACTCATTTATTGATGTTCATACGTGAAAGGATGATGTGTGAATTGCTTTTTGGATAGTTTTTTGAAATCTTTCGCAATGTTTCTCTGTTTGAATCATTGAGATTTGGGCCTATCTTTTTGTTGGACGAAGTTTTAGATTGTTTCTATTACTGCGCAACTATTTCATCGACGTTGTGCGCATCCTCTTGAATGTCCAATTTGAACTGTAATTGTTACAAGTTCTGTGATTTTGGGGTTTTCCATTTCTTCATGTTCATATGTTTCAGGTAATTGTTGTTGGAAATTTCATCATCTGCTTTTGTATGTGTAGCTAAATCTTCCCGTTCCATATTATAATTAACTTCTGTGTCTAAGTTACTGTTGTATTATCATATGTGTCCATATCATTTTCCACACCTCTTTCATATCTTCCCATTCCACTGATGAGTTGATTTACTAAGTTTTAAATTAACCCATGTTCATTTTTCTCAGGCAATTGGTAGATGTAATTTCATCATCTGCTCCAGTATGTGTAGCCACATCTTCTCGTTCCATATTATTATTAATTCGTGTGACTACTTATTCGCTACTGTTGTATTGACATCATCTGTGTAAACATAGTTCTCACTCCTGTTTTATATCATTCCACTTCAGTGATGTGTTGATATTCTACCAGGCTATCAATTTCTTCATGTGAATTCGTCTCCGGCAATTTGTAGATTGAAATTTCATCGTCTGCTACGTTTTCCCGTTACATATTATTATTAACTTCTGTGTCTCCTGTTGTATTACCATAATCTGTGTCAGAATCATTTTCCACTTCTGTTTTTTATTCTCCGACTCCAGTGATGCGTTGAATTTCTTGTGAGTTTTAGACTGTGCAATGTTCGTCATGTTATTCTTCATTCGCCTCTACCGTAGATACCTATAGGGCCGGTCATAACAGAGCTAAAATGGGGTGTGTGTATTTTCGGCAGTTACTACTTTCTACCATGACCCAAATGGAGCTGTGCACAGGTTTGGTGGTGCACCGGTGGAACCACAGATCTACAAAAATCTAATCGTATTTTGTACAGCTGTCGTGAAAAAAGTATGTTAAACTGTATTTAGACAGTATTATACCATTTAGCTTACTATATTTAAATTTCGTTTAAGCAAACAAGGCTTTTTTCCCGCTCACATAAATACAGAGAAAAACTTTTGAGATTTGCGCCACGTGTCAGCAATCAAGGCGTTTTTTTGGGCGCTCACACCCAGAAAAAAACGCTTTTAAGAATGGAGGCTTGGGTCATGTAGAATTCTAAATAACTTCTGTGAGTGGTTCTACCTGTAACGACCGGCCCTTACTTGTACAGCCCATTGAATAGTATGTTTGTAATGCGGCTACTGGGCTTAATAATATTGCCTTCAACTCATTCAATTTAGGTAGTCAGGGGCATTTGGCATACTAATGACTTTTGACCTCTTGTAGTTCGCATGCTTTTTTAATCTTCAGAATAGTGCATACGTGAGAATTTAATATATTGCTATTTATTGTGTGGAAAAGAACTGTCCCAGTGTCAATTTTCACGTTTGAGTCGAATAGCCCTAATTTCAAGGTCTAAATAGATGTGTACAACAATTCAGTCATATAATTCGTTGTAATTTGTCACCGGGTGGTTGCCTATCTTTTACTGTAAATTATGCTACTGTTGTAAAGGTAAGCCACCATTTGACTCAGTAAGAGTAGCTTTTCTGCCATAATTGTTGAACCATTCAGTAGTAGCTGGCGTCACGTACACGCTTTTGGGAAGGGGTCTTCTTTTCTTGGTACCACATTCTCCATTTGTTTGATGATTTTTCCTTATATGTGATGATCTGCCATGTCACAGTATGTTGTCTTTTTCAATTACTCCACTGTTGGAATTGCCTTGGATCCTTGTTAAGATTCCCCATTTTAGTCCCAAATCTCTCAAACACTGAAAATTCATGTGGATATTGGTAACGCTCCTGGCATAACCTAAACAGGAGATCTGTTTTTGTAGGTAATTCATAGTTGTACAAACCAAGTCTTTTGATTGTCTTAAGATACAGATCAGGTCTGTTTCTTGCGATCCAGAAACCAACTCTTCTTAGTAGCTCTGACATTTCTTCAGTCTTCCAATATGTGTTAGAGCAACTGCTGCAAATTTTTTTCATGGCCTGTTACTTGCGAACTTCTTGTTATCCACAAATTCGCCTTGAGCAATCCCAGGATCCTCTCGTTTTAGACTTGAGGTGTTTACCCATGTTCGTAGTACAGTAAAAATCAGGCCTAATATAAGCTTATAAAGTATAAATTTAATTTTTTATAACTTATCCATTCCAATAGAACGCTGGCGTTAAGATTGAATGCCGTCGAAAAACTGGGCCTTAATTTGGAGAGGGCGTTTGCTTGGAGAGGGCATTTTAAAATAAACGAGAAAATTATAATTAATATTAGTATTGAAGACAGTTAAATTTATTTTAATGAGCATTAGTTTTAAAGAAAACCAAATTAAATATCAATTAACATTATTTTACATTTGACCAAATTCTAACAAATTCAAATTTAACTAATATTATTTCACAGATATCCAAATTAGAATTTAATTAACATCATTTCAACAGATAGCCATATGTTGCACTCATGTTCACACCACTTCATCGTTTTGTGTTCTTGGATCTCCTCCACAAGTATATTCAACCATCCCTGATGATTTTCACTCACTAATAAATGGAGAGATCTTATCTTTAAAAGATTAGTAAATTCCAATGTTTCAGGCTTGTACATAAGTAGCTAAACCACCATGTATCAATTCCCTTAGTTTTCATAAAGCTCTTGCTTTATATTCCAATGTGGGCTTGGCAAAAAAACCAATGAGTAACAGTATCAACTACTGAAGGAAAGACCAGTTGAAGCCATCGATTCAAATGAGATTGATCAACCCAAGCTTTGGAAGGACACCCAAAGACCATACTTTTCCCCATTCTAAATATGTTTGTCCTTTTAAATTACCCGAGGTGTCTCTTTCTCTCCATTTGCTCGCACAGCCAGGACAACAGTAATTCTAATAAAAGCAAATCCCTAGTCTTCAACAGAATGTGCCTTTATCAAGCAGGAGCAATGGCAGTTCTTCAAGGATCTTCAACATAAACAACCGGATCATCCAATATGATTGTAATTCGTTCGTGTGATTGTAGGATCTGTGTCTGAAGACACTTCAAATACTCCAATGAGCGCTGCAGAAATTAATCATCTGAGAGAGCAATGAGATTTGTAACTTGTCTGGATAAAAGTTGTTACTTTCCATGAATGTTGACAACCATCCATTAGATGCATTAAAATCACCAAACTTCCCCCTTTGTGATATACCCATATAACGTCTCTCACTGCCAGCCTGGTAATGCGCTTCTTTGCATCTCTCAAATACAATATTGCTTCAACGATTTCATCATCATATTCAAGAATATCCCATGTCTTCCAGCTCCAGTTAACCTTCGGCGCGACAAATCAGAATCATCACTATTCAATAGTCCTGTTCTTGAAATTCACAATGCCAGGTGGGAACTTTAACTTTTTGCAGCACGAGCTGGTTTTCCTTCACCCTTAGAATTATGCCTTCTACAACTTCCTTTATTAATCTTTAAGTGAATCAGACTTCCTCTTACTATACATTAATAAAGAAAGAAATTTATGATAGCGTGTTTCTTACAAGAAATTGATTGAGTGACAAAAAAGCTTGGTGCTTTGACAAGAAATTGATTACTTGTCAAAAGGTGGTTCTTGCAAGAAAAGGCGCCAGTGAAAAATATGGCGTGGTGAATATTACTAGAAATCCTGCTGACATAAAAAGACCGGGTGATCACAAGAATGACTGCGTTATATTGGAGAGAGCGTTGACATATAAAGACATTGGAAAATGGGACGTTTGATTGGAGAGGGTGTTTAATTGGAAAAGGTGTTTAATTGGAGAATTGGAGAGGATGTTTTATTGTAGTGGGCGTTTTGGACCGGGTACGTTATTTTCGTATTTTTCATTCCTTTACATTTTCCGTTTCTTTTTATCCATTGAATCTTGTTATTGTTCTTTTGTTTTGTTTTTTAAATTGTTCTTCTCTCTCTGTTTTCTGTTCACTTCAACAGTAATCATAGTTTTTACATCAAGTGCAGTCCAAGGACAATATTACTCACATGCAATCAAACAGTATACGATTAATACTATCATCCATGGAACTTTTTGTCATCCACTCAGAAAATAACAATTCGCACACCACTATCACTGGGCAAAGTAAACATCTCAGATTGCAATGCTACTTAAATTTCTGGTAGCCCGTCATTCAACCTTTGGAAACTGAAACTCTTATATTAAAATTTCTCCATTGGAAGAATTTTCTTGTATATATCATAATTAGAAATACTAATGTCAAATTATATTTATTCTTGAAACATTTACAAACACAGTTGAACCAACTCAAATTTCACGATTAGAAGAATTTTCTTACATGGCCAAATTATAGCCCTACTTGAAACATTTACAAAGAATGTATCCTAAAGGGGTCTGTTTCTAACTTGGAATATATAATCCAAACAATTTTGCTTGAAATTTCCTGGTAATTCCACTATGAGATCAACGCACATACATAATCCAAAACAAACAATACCTGCGTTCTTGTTTATAACTTGACGACGCAATTTGAAAAACACATAAGTTCGCTTCCATCCAGGTTTTTGATTTCTGGATCGTGATGTTTTAGGAGTGGTTTCAAATGTGTCATCCATAGGCAGGGTGCTCATTGACTTTGACGAAGTGTTTTGCAGGATCTCGATAAGATAAGAAAGCGGAAAACAATAAAAAGGTACGCGAAATTCCTTCAGCAGTCTCAAGTCCTGAAATCTGACGGTCTGACTCACCAAGCGCTGCAAGCATAAAAGGATATACCTGCATTATAGGGTCTATCACGACGGCAGCGTTAGGATACTCTATTAACAACTTATCAATCCTTGAGCTCTTGATGTGTCCAGGAATTTCAGCTCTCAGAGCCACGTGCAGAGGGAGTTCACCATTGTTATTTGTGGTTCGGACAACTTTGTGAGTATTCACAGGGATATGCATTGTGCCTCGCAGGCAAAGATCAAAGATCCCATTTGCCTCGCAGCGTTCCTCCAGATCCAAAACTTCAGTCGATTTGCGCCACCATCCCCATGCCCTTGGCCGGTGCTGAGGTGGGGCTCTGCATGCCATGTGTAATGGTGTGTTTCCCTCCTGATCTTTTTCCATTAAGCTTTCCTTTGAATATGAAGAGCTTGCAATACTTTTAGTTTGTGTTTTGTACTTTCCGGAGGTTTTGTGATCTGTTTTTCCAAGATCAATAAGATCCAACATTACATCCTCAGATTCTTGAGATTGAAAAAAGCTTCCATTGATTGCAAGAATATGAAACAATGGTACATCGTAATGTGAAAATTCATAGTTTGATAACACGTGAAAAGTTTTGTAGAAGATGCTTTTGAAAGTTCCTTTGTCCCATGTTGAGGTCAATAATAAAGCGATCACTTTTGAATTACTGTTGATGTGGGACTCCGATCTGGCATCTGCAAGAGCCGCTCGAAGAAGACAGGAAAAGGGTACTGAGCTCAATCGAGTGAATAAACCAAGTGAGTTGGGGCACACGGTTGCGACTACAGACAACAAATTAGCAGCTGCGCCGTAGTTAAAAAGCAGGTGATCAATTCCCAAGATAGCTGTTAAAGGTAAAAGAACTTTGTTTACACTGAAGGGATGCAACAAAGCTTCCGGATTTGCTTTGATAAGGCGAATTAACACTTTCAACCAGGAACGAAAGCGCTTATGTCCTAATCCACATTGACAAGTATCTTTTGCAAGGAATACATGCAGAGGAAAGTCACCGTTCGAATCTCTGGCTCTGGCTGAATTTGGATCTAACTCAAGCACCCTATTCATAGCAGAATAAATCAAACATGAACTTCGCTTCGAAAAGCATGAGTCTATATGTTTTTGATCATAAAGAAGGTTGTGTAACGTTGGCCTGTTATCGTCGCACTTTTGTGGCAAAGCACTCGGATAAACTCGTCCCAATTCACATAGTACTCTCGATGTTTTAGACTTGCAACTTCTTGAAACCAGATAAAGTGACCATCTTAATCTTATGCGCAAGGCATATGAGTTATAGAATCCGCTCGGGAGGTTTTTTTGTGACTCTTCGCGATAAATTGCCCAAATCAAATCAACAGGGAGACATCCAATTTTATTTTTAATCATCGCTCCATCGCCATATTCCACACACATGAGAGGAATCACACAAAAGTTTAGACGCGAAGCTGCAATATGCAGTGGGAGGTTTCCATCATTATCTTGAACTTTCAATGCTTCAGGATACTCTCTAATTAACATTCTAACAATTTGAACTTTTTCTTTATCTTTGTTTCGAGCAAAAGGACTTGCAACCGCCAAATGAAGTGGCAATTGACCATTAGAATCCGCCTGTTTGATAGCGTCTGGAATAAGCTCGATTATTCGTCTAATAAGTTTGGGATTATTATACCAGGCCACGACAGCCTCATGCAATACAAGTAGACTTCGTGCACTTTCCTCCATGTTTCTGAAAATGATTATCTGAAGTGATCTCTGCACAAAGTTGCTGTGAATTCGGCTTTTTGCGAGGTTCTTATGAGGAGGGAAATGGTTTTGAGTCGTGGAATTGAGGATTACGACTAAATTGTCAGAACACCGTGAATGTAGATAAGCCTTAAGTATCCTGTGTAAGAAAAGCGAACCTCACACTCAAACATTATTGTGTTAAAAGCTGGTAGGTAGATCGTATATCAACTCTGTAGAGCAATTAGTGCAACTACATGGGCTCGTAATTGAAAATGACAATCCGTACCGCTGGTAGCTTACTAGATTCCCGAAAAAATACATATCTTAGAAGAGCTTTGTTTAGCGTTGATATTACATCAAGTGAAAGAACTAATCTGAACTGACACTGGCGTTTACAACAAAAAGTTGATTTCTGCTTGACTCAAAGTATAGATATAATTTAGATCTACTTTTAGCATAAGTTAGCCCATTTATTTCTTGTGAGCACAGGGTAACCTACGATTGTTGGTATTTTCGCTTCAACTAATATTTTGCGTAGGAGTTGGTTCAACACTCTTCGTTCCTGCTCTAAGCATAAAATATTGTTTAGAAATTGAAACATTGTTTGATAAAACAGGTCATGTGTATGGCTTTTCTGATTAAAATCTGCCATAAAACAATTCTTATGTGTATTTGACTCGTCTCAATTTCAATTTCAGCGGTTGTTGTTTTTCTCCTATAATTGAGCTTTCTTGATCGGTTGCTACATAATTGTGATTCAAACTAGATTCAAATTCCCAGTGGATGAAACAGGTTTTCTTCGTTGTATTTCTTAGGCAAGGCTGGCTTATACCTACCGAAACATTAGGCATCCATTTTATGATGGGAATTTGTTCGAAATCATGACTTGCAATATTTTTCAAGATATTAGTCTGTCTTGTAAGTACTTTGAAAATCTGCATCGTCTGTGCGATAATGTTTATGGTCAATGCATTTGTTTGTTCTCTTTGTTTGAACTACCTTCTACTCTTCAAGGTCTCTTTCATAGAGTCTCCTGCAAATAAAGGTAGGACAGGTGCTGTAATGTTCAATGATATAGTTGAAACTCTGTAACTGCTGGTTCTCATTTTACATTTTTTATGTGCTACCAAACAATCTACCTTTTTGAATGGTTGTTATTGGTTGTCAGTAGCTTTTGGGTGGCCGGCTTGATGTAATTGCAATCATTTAATTGTCCAGACTCAAAATTATTCTGCAGGATACTTACCTGTCTGTTCCTTCTGAGGTTTTTAACTGATTTTTACTTTCCGGTACCCAAAGTTCTTGAAAAGTTTTAGAAAAATAACCTTAATGCTTCAACCTCCCTGTTTCAATCAGCTCAACTGTGTGTTAGACCACAGAGTCTTACTGCATTGCAGGGTGAGTAATATTTTCTTACAATATCTGAATCATGATTATTATCAAGACTTTTCCTTTTCTCAAAAAACTTCATAGGAGCTTTCATCTCTTAAACATGAGCACTTGTTAGCAATCATTTCCACCTGTATTCATACATCTTTGTTCCAGGAATTCGGCCACGTTTAGTCCAATAAGTTATGTACTTATTCAATAAAAGATACTTTTGTTTATACGCTTGAAAAAGCAACTGCTTCTCTATATCAGTCTGTTCACACAAAAATTTGGCTTATCTTGATTTTCTCTCCATTATGGAGATTCTTGTTTTTTGGTATTTGTTATTTTTCCGGAATGGTTACTTTGTTAAATGCACTGTTTTGTTAGCCTTGTATGCTTTTGACAATTTTATTAGCCTTGTATGTATTTGACATAGGTATGTTCTTATCATTGTCACTAGCATTCTGGAGTCTATAAAATGGCCATCAAATACTTGTTGTTGTCATCTGCTTCTTTCTTACCATCTGGTACATCTTGATCCAAGATATGGTTGCCACTGTCATCATCAGAGAGCTAACATGTTTTACAGAGACGTAAAATCTTCATCTAAATTGATACTTCCACCAAAGTGGCAAATCACAGCTAAAAGAGCCAGCATATTTACTTGGTTCACACCACCATGTCACTTTCTTTCCATTTGAAATAATTTTTCTTAATGTGGTCTTTATTCTTGATGTTGCATATCTCGTCACGATGATCAGAACGTGCAAAACCTTAGTTTCCATGGTTATTGTTCTTTGACAGCTTTCAGATATGTTATTGTTGTTTTCAGAAGAAATTCTCCAGAGTGATGCAGTAATAATTTCAAGGCACAAGAAGTCTGACACTATCCAAAGAAACAGACAAGCTCCCCAACTGGTGGGAGGGAAGTTTCTATTTGGTACACCCTGACATAAAATGTCACACTGTTATATAATTCGGCCACTTAAACGAACTCTACCAAACAAAAAGTGAATACTGTTGGTCTGCACTCACCCTATTCACTGCAGACCACCATTACATGTGATCAAACATCACGGGAGATTTTCCCCAGTAAAAACATAGCTCATATAATCAACTAAGCTATTCAGTTTAGACAACTCAACATGGTATTAGGTACAAAGCAAATTGATTAGCCTTCCTTCAAAGTTGATAAAGCTTCAACAATCAACGTCTATTCATTGATGGCCGATATTAAAGTCCCTGATGTAAGAGACATCCACTTTCTACAAATAACACTGACACCCGTTAATGGACAACCACACTTTGGAGGAACTCAAGGCTATTGCCCATTCAGTTACTTCTGGGTGGTGGCATGTACGGGCACTCAGGTATTCTCCTCAAAACAGAGCAATATGCAACAATATCAGAAGAGGAATTTAGGTCCCCAAACAACCCTTGTCCATCTTTCATCTTCTGATGTAGGCCCTCCCATATCATTATTTGCTACTCAGGAATACGGTGCCACTGTCAATTATTTTAAAACAATTGAGAAACCCAAACTTAGACAGCTCATTCAAAATGTTCCAAACCTTTACCAATATTAAAACAACAGAAAGAGGTCAACTTTAACTCTCAGAAGCCCTTTCACCATCCACCCAAGCAGCAATAGTTCTAGATGACCTAAAAACTTCCACTCTTATATCACTATCCCAATTATACGATGATGACTGTATGGCCCTCTTCACTCTACCAAACATCAAAATTGCCAATCAGAACAAAAGGGGCAGACATGAGCAAAATGGCCTGTGGTCCTGTGCAACAAGCCAATGGTATCCTCCAACTCAACACTACCAGAAAAAACTGGCAAACTATCATCATGAATCTCTTGGCAGCCCCACCAAATCAACACTCCTTCAATCAATATGTCATGGAACAAGCTCATATCCAAACATCTTTCTCCCACTATAGCCAAACCACTAGTTCATCAACACCAATGAGGGAGAAATCTATGCTCAACCCAACCCTGACGTGACAATAAACCAACATGACACTGACCTGCTCCCATTGCTGAACCACACACAAAATTCATATCTTCAACAATATTCTCCACATAGTCAGTACGCTCTTACTCTGACCTAACCGGAAATCCCCAGTGATCCTCAAGAATGAATTTGTACTTATTTGTTCTTTATCATTATGTCACCAGCACTATCCATGTTGTGGCAATTCCGAATCACCAAGCAGCAATGATCTGGGATGCATGGCAAAGACATACAATACTCAGCTCTCCAAAGGGTATCAAACCCTGCACCACATATTAGACAATGAGTGATCTCATCTGGAAGCAGCATTTTCCAAGCACATCATCAACTATCAGCTGGTTCCACCAGCATATCATTGAGTCAACACAGCAGAACATGCTATTTATACATGCAAAGACCACTTCTTTGCAATACTGAGCACAGTTGATTTAGAGTGGGATAAATTACTCCCAAATGTAGTAATAACTTTGAATCTTCTCCATTCCTCTCATCTCCACCCATATTTGTCAGCACACGCATCCCTTTTTGGTAACTATAACTACAACCAAGTACCTCTTGCACACCCAGGAACAAAAGTGGACGCCCACACAGCTGCTGACAAATTCCAATCAGTTGCTCCACATTGTAGAGTAGTTTGGGTACATTGGACCTTCAGCAAAGCATTACTGATCCATTATCCTGACACCAAGGCAGAATGTGACGTGCTCAAAGTCGAATTTTTCCAAGAACTTGTCCCAGAAAAATTCCTTTGCCCTCAGTCTTGGCCTCTGACTACCTCAAACAGACAGCGGCTGACATGTTAGTCCTTCTGAAAAATGCCAAGTTCTAAGTAACTTCCCCTCTACATTTTGGTCCACCAGTTCATAATGCTTTTGCAGAGGTTGAAAGTATGCTTGATTTTGCCATTAACATGTCACCTCAGTCCAAAACCTACCACCAAGTACCACTTCCAAGGGTGTTATCTACCCCTGTCCCTGCTCCAAGGGTGAATATTCCATCACACCTACGCAACACCACCCAGCATGATGCTACATTCGCAGGAAAACTCTCTGACTCAGTCACTGAACGACCTGAAACAATTGACATACTCCTAGCAGTTGAAGACAAGGCATAGTAAATTATGTGCCTTTCAAACACACACCTTGTATGTGGCGCCACACCACTCACCCAATCACATTCACTTTGGCAGTTGACGACTTTGGTATCAAATACTTCAACAAAGATGATGCAAACCATCTTTTTTCAGCACTCCAAGACAAATACTCCATTACAATCGACTGGTCTGATGACTCATACCTTGGCTTAACAATCAATTGGAATTATAACAATGGCTACATAGTTAATTCCATACCTTATTAAGTCCCAAAATCTCTAGTAAAGCTTTAGCATCCCCAGCCTCATCTTCCACAGAATGCGCCACATGCATGGACAATGCCTGTATATGGAAAAACAACTTAATTCTCAACCACTTATAGATCCCCTCTTCTTGATTAACACCCAACAAAACAAGTACAAGCAATATCTGGCTCTTTTATATATTATGCACATGCTGTTGATCCCAATTTACTGCCAGCATTCAATGAAATTTCCAACAAGCAGACCAAACCAACACAGAAAACAATGAAAGCATACAGACAACCTATGGACTATGTACACACATCCTAAGGTTCTTCCCCTGGTCTCAGATTCTGCCTACTTGGTGCTACCTGATGTCAGGAGTTGCTGCGCCACACTCTACACTCTCACTGACATTTCTACATCCAAGCCTCCCAACATCAAGTCAAATGGTCCTTGGTGTTCCAGCTTCAGGTATATTTATGGGTGCCCAATGCAGTCCCCCTTCTCAATACCTTAGTGGAATAGTGACTCCCTCCACCTGGTCTTGGGACCACCATCAAGACTGACAACTGACAACCTCACAGCCCAAGTTAGAATAAAGCGCTCTAAAGCATCTGACATGCTGTACCACTGGATAGGATTGCACAAGGTCAGTTTAATCTTTTCTGGGCTAGTGGCATCCAAAACCATGGAGACCACTTTACTAAACACCATCCACCAGCTCATCATCTGCTGATGCGCCCACTCTACCTCAACACAGCCAACTATGTAACTCACATGCGAGGGTGTGTTGGTCTGATTGCACCCTATGCGCTGCAGACCATGATTACATGAGATCACATGTCATGGGAGATTCCCCAGTACAAACATAGCTCATTTAATCAACTAAGTTATTCAGTTTAGGCAATTAAACACACTATTAGTTACAAATGCCAAGAGTTTACGAAGCCTGAACAGGTGTCACAGATGACACAATGACCCAAGTTCTGTGGGCCAGACATTAATTTGCCACAAAAGGACAATATGTACCAACCACCACAATTTATTATAAGAAACAAAACTCAATTCTATTGGATGAAAACCGGAAAACTTCAAGCAGCGAAAGAACGCATCATTAGAACATAAGGTAACACTTTATAACAGACAAGAGTGGAAATGTAAAGGTGCATTCAGGACAATGACTGAAATAATGAGGGATTTGTTTTCCAAGCCACTTCAAGGTGAAGTGTTCAAAATGACGAACGAAAAATTACTTCAAATGCCCAATAGTACAAGTATGTACACGCATTGGAGTTTGTTGGAAGAAGATAGAAAAATACGACTGAAAAATGCACGGCTGATAAGAATACAACAGATGGGCGAGCAAATAAATTGTAGTTCATTCAGTGTATCAAAATCACTCCGAGACTGAAGGTAAGATCACGCGAATGAAGAAACAAAACGAAAAATTTATTGACAAATATTTGCTGGACTAGCTCATATTTTCTAAACTTACTTGAATATGTTGCAACTCTAGTAATAACTACTAGGTTTATACTTTAATATGTACAGGATCATCTACATTTTACTTGATATTACTTCTTTATCGTTCCACAGTGGTCATCTTTCCTTCCTTTGAGACAGAGGAAAAATGTCTACCATTAGACTTTTAGGAATACCCTCAAGTGCACAGAAGTGAACATTGTCTGGTTCAGTTTGGAGTGAATCCAAAGTTTGAAACACAAGGAGTAATTGAATGCAAAGCTGATGGCAAAAGCTGACGGCAAAGCTGACGGCAAAGCCGACGGCAAAGCTGACGGCAAAGCTGACGGCAAAGCTGATAGCAAATCTAATCGCAAGTCTGATCGCAAGTCTGATCGCATGGATTTGGACAAATTGAAAGGAAAATTTGAAGGGTTTTTCAGGGCTACCACCATATGGTATGGAAGAAGGATATGTCATTGGTGCATTTGTAGGCCTAACTAAAGGCAAGAAAGCATCTGCATGGTCATCAAAACTTGCTGTCAAGGCAACCAAAAAAATGGGCTTGCATGCAATCAACCAAAGTTTAGAGACATCTTACTGTGACCGACCGTCTATATTTCAGCCATTAGAAAGGAGACTCTTGCTGCCTGAATCAATTTCATTATCTTGTCTGCAGTATCATAACTAAAACAGGTAAGAATATTGTATTGCTTATTGAAACAGATACAAGCATAATTGACAAAACATCTTCAAGAAGTTTGCTTCAAAATTAGATTATTTGCAATATTTAGCCTTGAACAAGTCTATCAGTCCTGGTAAACTGTTCCATGAGGTCAATCCATGTAATGATCCAGACTAAGAGATTCCTGCGATCTGCTTTATACCAACTCAATCTTAAGAAGAAAAAAAGGTTACTCGATGATAATTAGCATCTATGGATAAGTTTTTAATACAGATTGTTTAACTGTTAAATTAGTTTTTGATCATGATGTGAGCACAATTTGCAATCGCGATCAAAGATTTGGGATAGTTTTGAACATTTTGAACATGTCATTTACCAAATCTAATTCTTCTCAAGCGCTATACTGGATTATCTATGCCCATCAATATTGGCACTTAGCGAAATGAATAGCAGGATCTACATACGACAGGAACGCATAAAATAACAAATAAGTGCAGGAAATTTTTTCCGTCTCAAGATCTAAAGCCTCCGGGTCTAAATCACCTATCGCTGCAAGCATAAAAGGATAGACCTGTGTCATAGGGTCCAATACAACTGAAGCTTCAGGATACTCCATTAGCATTTTTTTGACCCGTAAACTTTTGATGTGTCCAGGGTGTTTAGCTCTCAAAACTATGTGCAGAGGAATTTCACCCAAATGATTTTTAGTCTGCAATACTTTATGTGTATCCACTGGTATATTTGTTGTGCCTCGCAGACAAAGATCAAACATTCCGTTTGCCGTCCAGTGTTCATCTACATCATAAACTTCAGCCAACTGGAGAAAGGTTGTCCAGTGGAGATAATCCGCTGGAGCTCTACACGCCATATGTAAAGGAGTGTTGCCCTCTTGATCCGCTTCCACCAAGCTTCCTTTAGAACGAAAAGCAGTTTCACCACTTTGAATTTCTTTGGTTCCTCCGGAGTTGTCTGGGTCATTTTTCTCAAGTTTGATAAGTTCCAACATTATAGCCTCAGATTCTTGAGCCCCAAAATACATACCATTGATTGCAAGCATATGAAACAAAGGTACATCATAATGTGAAAACTCCTTGTTTGAAAGCACATGAAAAGTTTGGCAGAAGATGCTTTTGTAAACCCCCTTGTCCCATGCCGAGGTCAATAAGGATGCAATCCCTTGTGAGTTATTTTTGATCTCAGATACAACTCGACGATTTATTGGAATAAGCAAGGAAATAGAGACTGCATAAAATGGCAGAGAAAACCCAAGCGAGTCGGGGCAAACCGTTGCAACCACAGAAACTACATCTGAAGCTGCACCGAAGTTGAAACGCAGGCTACGAATTGCTAAGATTGAATTTAAGGGTAAACGACGTGTTACACTGCAGCGTTGAAGCAAAGCAGCCGGATTTGCTTTAATAAGGCGAATGAGTATTTTCAGCCAGTCACTGAAGCAATTACTTCCTTGTCTAAGGAATATATGGAGAGGAAAATCACCGTTCAAATCTCTCGCTCTAGCGGAATTCGGATCTAATTCAATCACAATATCCATAGCATAATAAATGTTGTATGTGTGGACTGTATAGCCTTCCAATTCAGGTAAATTAAGTGGAACATCATAATAAAGAATGTTGTGTAGCGTGGGCCTGTTATCGTCTATTTTTTGCGGTAAAACCCCGGGGTACACACGACGAAATTCGCATAGTACTCTTGATGTTTTGGACTTGCAACATCTCCGAAAATAATAATACTGTGATCTTAACCCCAAGTAACAGGCAAAAGATCTATAGCTTGCGCCGAAGTCATATGGGAAATAGACTGTCCAAATCAAGTCAACAGGGAGGCATCCGCTTTGATTTTTGATCCTTGCTCCCTCGCCATAACCTTCACATAAAAGAGGTATGATGCCGAAGTTATGGTATTTAGCTGCGATATGCAGGGGGAGGTTTCCATCCCTATCTTGAACTCTCAAAGCTTCAGGATACTCTTTAATTAGCATCCTAACAATTTCAACTTGTTTTTTCTCTTTGCCGTCAGGATCAGGATGTGCAACCGCCAAATGGAGTGGTAATTGACCATTTGAATAAGTCTGTTTGACAGCCTCTGGGCTAAGTTCGATTATTCGTCGAATAAGTTTGGGCTTTTTATACCAGGCAAAAACATTTTTGTTCAATCCAAGTAGAACCTGTGCACCTTCCTCCGCGATTCTGTCAAGTAGACTATATTTAACTTCCCTCATTCTCTGTGAAATATCTCAAAATAATTTGATCAATTATTTCTATTGCAAAATCGAAGGTTCGCATTAAAACGACTTGCAATTGATTCGTGGATTATATTTAGTTGTCAGAAAATTGATTTCATCCTGCAACTTTAGCAAGGAAGCTCTAACACAAACACCAACACGGACACATGTGAAAATGAGCACATTACAAAAGAAGAATTCAACTAAGTGTCTGGCAGGATTTATAATGCAAGATCAACAAAAACAAATATGGAAAGATACCAGTAGTCTGCAGGATGATTTGATCCATTGACAAGTACACCTTTTCGCTTGTTTATTCAAACGATTTACTGATAACAGCGGAGCCTAGAGTCTATGTTGGATTAGTTAATACAGCAACCCTTTAACCACAGCCTCTGTGATACTTCAAAAGTATGCAAACAATTTAGATAAATGTAATACTAACATGTCCAAGCTTCAAGTGCCACAGAAACGACTTTCGTATTGACTGAAGTTAGAATAGATTGATCAGAATCATATTCATGGTTGTTGAAGGATGACAAAAATAAAAGCGGAGCCGAAAAGAGTACAAGACTGATAACAGGACTAAAAAAAACAAAGCCGTCATTGGAGGCGGAGATGGGAACTCGAAATTATGAAGCGGTGATATGGACTAGCTCATAATTTCTAATTTTTTTAGGACGTGATTTAATTTTAACTTAATGTTAGATTTTTTCTACGTTATCAACATAAAATTAGAAATTACCATACAATATGATGAAAAAAATGAAGATGAGAAGC
>Ga0075154_10001446_pt1 | contig 17023 bp, 14 predicted proteins | sample JI71714BDNA_FD_70965 | JGI IMG/M metagenome (GOLD analysis project Ga0075154, IMG submission 70965) | Wastewater effluent complex algal communities from Wisconsin, to seasonally profile nutrient transformation and Carbon sequestration -... | ecosystem: Engineered > WWTP > Effluent > Algae...
GGTGTTGAAGCAGACTTCGCCAACTGCGCTGCCTTCTGCGCCGAAGCCCCTGCCCCAGACCACTTGCCCCGACGCCAAAACCAATACGCCTGTCGCTCCAGAGGGCGCGCGCGTAGTGGTCGGGTCAGCCATTTTGGCGGTCCTTTTGGTAAAAGTTTCTGGCGATGTCGCTAAGGCACCGCGCCTAGAGATGGACCCGTGCAACGTCAATCTATTAAAATCGGAAAACTGTGGCTAAGTTGCCGTCTTTCCCAATTTACGGACACAGACACATGATTCGCGATACCATCAAGGCTGCCCAAATTAGCGCAATGAAAGCGGGCGAAAAGGACAAGCTTGCCGCCGTCCGCCTGATCCTAGCCAAGTTGAAGGACCGCGATATCGAACTGCGTACTGCGTCACAAACCCCGGATGATGACGCGATTGTGGTCGAAGTCCTTCAGAAAATGGTCAAGCAACGCCGCGAGTCAATTGCGCTGTATGAACAGGGTGGACGTCAGGAACTGGCCGATGTCGAAAAAGGCGAACTCGCGGTGATCGAGGAATTCCTGCCTGCGCAAATGAGCGAGGAAGAAACCAGCGCCGCGATTGAAACAATCAAGGCAGAACTGGGCGCGTCCACAATCAAGGATATGGGCCGCGTCATGGCCGAACTCAAAGCCCGCCACGCCGCCAGCCTCGACATGAGCAAGGCAAGCGGGCTGGTGAAGGCGGCGCTTTCCTGACATAGATCGGGAATGTCACTCACCCCCCAATGGCTCGATGAACTGCGCGCGCGGACCACGTTGTCCGCGCTGATCGGGCGCAGCATGAAACTGACCAAAGCGGGCCGTGAGTTTAAGGGTTGTTGTCCTTTTCATAACGAGAAAACCCCCAGCTTTTACGTCAATGACGAAAAGGGCTTTTACCACTGTTTTGGCTGTTCCGCGCACGGTGACGCGATCCGCTGGATGACTGATCAGCGCGGGCTGGGCTTTATGGATGCGGTCAAGGAATTGGCCGATGCGGCGGGAATGCAGGTTCCGGCAGCTGACCCGCGAGCTGCTGCCAAGGCCGAGCGGGCAAACACATTGTATGACGTCATGACGGCGGCGCAGGACTGGTTTGTTACGCAGTTTCAAGGGCTGGAGGGTGCTGAAGCGCGGGCCTATTGCGAGAAACGCGGGCTGAAGCCCGAGACGAACAAGGCATTCGGCATTGGTTATGCGCCAGACAGTCGAGGAAAGCTGAAGGAGGCGCTCAAGCATTTTGGCGAGGAAAAGTTGGTCGAGGCAGGCCTGCTGATCTCGGTCGATGACAAGGAACCTTATGATCGCTTTCGAGGTCGGCTGATGATCCCGATCCGCGATCCGCGGGGCCGCGTGATTGCCTTTGGCGGGCGGATTTTGGGGGCGGGCGAACCCAAATATTTGAACTCTCCGGACACGCCTTTATTCGACAAGGGCCGTACGCTCTACAATCTGGACAAGGCATCAGCGGCGTCGCGCGCCTCGGGACGGGTCATCGTCGTCGAAGGCTATATGGATGTCATTGCGCTAGCACAGGCTGGTTTCGGTGAAGCTGTCGCTCCGCTCGGGACCGCCTTGACCGAGCAGCAAATCATCATGCTGTGGCGAATGGTGCCCAAACCTTTGCTGTGTTTTGATGGCGACAGTGCCGGACAAAAAGCGGCGTTCCGTGCCGCGCAACGCGCGCTTGGCGGGTTGAAGCCTGGACACAGTCTGGAATTTGTAACTCTGCCAGAAGGTATGGACCCGGACGATCTTGTCAAAAAGTCGGGAGCACGTGCCTTCGGCGCATTGCTCGATCAGGCAGAGCCGCTCGTTGAGCGCATCTGGAAAGCCGAATTGGCGGCCGGACCTACCTCTGCGCCCGAAGACCGCGCGGGTTTGAAGCAAAGGCTGGGTACCCAATTGGCCAATATCGCCGATACCGAAATCCGCAGACACTATGCCGATGCCTTTGCCGAGCGCTTTGATATGCTGTTCGCGCGCAAAACCCGGCAGCCGCAGAATGCTGCGCAAAGAAAAGGTCCATGGCGCCCCAACAGCAACGCCCCTGCCCCTCCCACTGGAGATGCGAAGGCAATCGGCTCACGCGGACCCGATCTGCTGATGCAGGGTATATTGACAGCCTTGCTAAGCGAACCCGCCCTATTGATGCGACATCAAGAGGTTTTAAGCCACAGTGTTCCACGCGATTCTGGCCATGCACGGTTGCTTTCAGCGATGCTTGACGCAGTTGCATTACATAGCGGCAAAGAAACACTTGATAGTGCGGCCTTGCTTACCATATTAGGGCCTGATCTGTATAATATGGCTCAAGCTTTGTTACAGGGCGATGGAACAGCCTTCGGGTTCGTTCGTAAACGCGCTGATAACGGGGAAATGGCTAGGGGTGATGCCTTTGGTCAGCTGGATGAAGCAATCCGGTTGATGAAGCAACGACCCGAGCTTGAAGCGGCTTTGCAGCGCGCAACCGAAGCGGCAGGATTCGATCTGACCGAAGAAAGTTTCGCGGAGCAACAGCGGCTGAGAGCAGAAAAACAGGCTTTTGATGCCCGCCTGTCGGCGCTGTTACAGCGCGACGATTTGGGTTGAATGGAAATTGGGGACTAAGATTTTGGCAACACAACCCGACATGGACGAAGGCAGCACCGGCGGCGACGCTCCACTGATCGATCTCAATGACGCGCAGGTCAAGAAGCTGCTGGCGAAGGCGAAACGCCGTGGCTACCTGACCTATGACGAGTTGAACGCAGCACTGCCGCAGGATCAGATGTCGTCTGAACAGATTGAAGACGTGATGTCAGCAATCAACGATATGGGCGTTCAGATCGTCGAATCGGATGAAGCCGGCGAAGATGGTGAGGAACGCGAGGAAGAGGAAGACGTTGAAACCGTCGACCATATTTCCGAAAACGATCCCCGCTCGCTGACATCAACAGTCAAAAAAACCGGCACCGGTGACCGCACCGATGACCCTGTGCGCATGTATCTGCGCGAAATGGGTGCGGTCGAGTTGCTTAGCCGCGAAGGCGAAATTGCGATTGCCAAGCGCATCGAGGCTGGCCGCGACACAATGATTTTGGGTCTGTGCGAAAGCCCGATCACCTTCCACGCGATCATTGACTGGTCGAATGCGCTCAACAACGGCGAAATGCAGTTGCGCGAAATCCTCGATCTTGACGCGATGCTCTCAAAAGAACCTGCGCCTGAAAGCCTGACCGAAGACGGTGAGGAAGAGGATGACGGCGAAATCAGCGAAAAGACCGCTGGTCCTTCCTACAAAGAAGAGGAAGATGTTGAGGAAGAGCCGGCCGCTGCAAGCGACGATGAGGACGAGGATTATACCGAACGCCGCGCCCGCCCTGTCGAGGAGGAAGAGGAAGACAACACCCTCAGCCTTGCCCAGATGGAAGAGGCACTCAAGCCCGGCGCGCTCGAAAAATTCGCGACGATTGCAAGCCTGTTCAAGCAGTTTTCGAAAGTTCAAAATGACCGCATGATCGCGATGAGCGCCAGCGGTGAATTTTCGAAAAATGCCGAGAATAAATATCAGAAACTGCGCGAAGACCTGACTGCGGAAGTCGAAAGCGTTCAGTTTCACGCGAACAAGATCGAATATCTGGTCGATCAGCTCTATTCGTTCAACCGCCGTTTGACTGCCCTTGGCGGCCAAATGCTGCGACTTGCCGAACGGCACAAAGTTCCACGCAAGGATTTCCTTGATCGGTATGTCGACCATGAGCTTGACGAAAACTGGATGGAGAGCGTTTCCAGCCTCGACAAGAAATGGGCAAAATTTGCCGAAACTGAGGCTGAAGCGGTCGAGCGTATTCGCGGCGAGGTTTCTGACATTGCCGGGGCAACGGGCATGAGCCTGAAAGAGTTCCGCCGGATCGTCAACATGGTGCAAAAGGGTGAGCGCGAAGCACGCATCGCCAAAAAGGAAATGGTTGAGGCGAACCTGCGCCTCGTCATCTCCATCGCCAAAAAATACACCAATCGCGGTCTGCAATTTCTCGACCTGATCCAGGAAGGCAATATCGGCCTGATGAAGGCCGTCGACAAATTCGAATATCGCCGCGGTTACAAGTTCAGCACCTATGCGACCTGGTGGATCCGTCAGGCAATAACCCGCTCGATCGCGGATCAGGCGCGCACCATTCGTATTCCGGTGCACATGATCGAAACGATCAACAAGCTGGTGCGTTGTAGCCGTCAGTTCCTTCACGAACAGGGCCGCGAACCGACACCGGAAGAAATGGCCGAGCGACTGTCGATGCCGCTCGAAAAGGTTCGCAAGGTGATGAAAATCGCCAAGGAACCGATCAGTCTTGAAACGCCGATTGGCGACGAAGAAGACAGCCATCTGGGTGACTTCATCGAAGATAAAAACGCAATCATCCCAGTGGATGCGGCTATTCAGGCGAACCTGAAAGAAACCGTTACCCGCGTACTTGCTTCGCTTACTCCGCGTGAAGAACGCGTGCTGCGCATGCGCTTTGGCATCGGCATGAACACGGATCACACGTTGGAAGAAGTTGGCCAGCAGTTTAGCGTGACCCGCGAACGTATCCGTCAGATCGAGGCAAAGGCGCTGCGCAAGTTGAAGCACCCGAGCCGCAGTCGGAAAATGCGCTCCTTCCTCGATCAATAGGCGCTGTAAACCTGTCGTTTACCCCTTTGCGTTAATCCGACAGCAGGAGAATCCTTATGGTTCGCCTGCTGTCGGAGTTTTGAATGGAAGCCATTGCAACACCCCATCGCTTTGATGGCGAGGCTTTTGTGGCCAGCGTCGCCGAGCGAGGAAGTGCGCCTGTTGTTGCGCCATTAGGGGTTTTCCTTGATCGCTGCTCGACCATGCCCGACTTGCGAAAACAAGTACGCGACAGCCTGCCCGCGTTGCTCGCTGACGTCGCGCACTTCATGGCCATTACGCATGGTCGTCACCCGGGCATCATCGAACAGGCGGCGACGCGGATTGTCGAGCAAGATGCGCGTGGCTGGATCATCGCAGCGAGCGATGCATTTGCAGCCGAACGCATGTTCCTGAACCGTTTGACCGTGGTGGCAGGCCCCATCCGTCGGCATTTTGACCAAGACAAGGTCAATGCAACGCTTGCCGGGCAACATCGCAGCTTTGAAATGCTCGCCACTTCTGACCGACGCGGCTGTGCGGCTGGTGCGGTTACAGCTTTCGTCGTCGATTGGCTGGAAACCCGCCCGGTGCTTGAACGGGTCGCATTGATGCTTGGTGTTGAGGTTCCATCCTGCACACTGCCTTCAAAGGGCCATTGTGCAGCACTCGCGTCGCTATTGGCAGCAACGACTTCACAAGAACGCGCCTTGAACTTTGGGGCCGAACAGGTCCTCGCCCAGCAAAAGGGTATCTGGCAGCTCATTGCAGCACGCCACGCAGTAACCAGCCACAGCTGATTTTCACTGCCATCCCCTCAGCCGGGGTTGCATTCAATCCATCCGCCGCTTAACGGATTAATCAGACGATTAAACCGGACAGGAACGGCCGATGCGCTTTGATGGTACCCAGAATTATGTTGCCACCGATGATCTGAAGGTAGCGGTTAACGCCGCAGTCAAACTGCGTAGGCCGTTGTTGGTCAAGGGAGAACCGGGCACCGGCAAAACCGTTCTGGCACAGGAAATTGCCAAGGCAATGGACGCGCCTCTGATCGAATGGAACATCAAATCAACGACCAAAGCGCATCAGGGTCTGTATGAATATGACGCCGTTGCCCGTTTGCGCGACAGCCAGTTGGGCGACGAACGCGTCCATGACATTCGCAATTACATCAAGCGCGGTAAATTGTGGGAGGCCTTCACCTCAGAAAAGCTCCCTGTCCTGCTAATCGACGAAATCGACAAGGCCGACATCGAATTTCCGAATGACCTGTTGCAGGAACTCGACCGGATGGAGTTCTTCGTTTACGAAACCCATGAAACAATCAAAGCCATCGAACGGCCGATTGTTGTCATCACCTCGAACAACGAAAAAGAACTGCCGGACGCCTTCCTGCGCCGCTGTTTCTTCCACTATATCAAATTCCCTGATCGCGAGACGATGCAAGCGATCATCGACGTACATTTTCCCGACATTCAGAAAATACTGGTGTCGAAGGCAATGGATATTTTCTACGAAATCCGTGAAGTGCCGGGGCTGAAAAAGAAACCCAGCACCAGCGAATTGCTCGACTGGCTCAAGCTGTTGTTGCACGAGGATATGCCGCTGGATGTCTTGCAAAACCGCGATCCGACCAAGGCAATCCCGCCTCTGCATGGCGCGCTGTTGAAGAACGAACAGGATGTGATGCTTTTCGAACGGCTCGCCTTCATGGCGCGGCGTCAGGGTGGCTGATTAGGCGTGGGTGACGGCGAAGGACGGATCGACGCCACCCGCTTTGCCTCGGTCAGAAAGCGACTTGAGGCCTTTGAACCAAGAGCGGGCTGGCGCAGCTGGCTCTATGAGTTTCTGCTTTTCGGTTTCAAACAAGGTTGGGCCTGCCTTTATGGCGGGTTGATGCTTGCGCTGTTGCTGGGTACGCATCTGTTCTATCCACCAGACGCCGCACTGGCGCGCTATGACTTTCTTACTCTGTCTGCATTGGCCATTCAGGCGGCAATGCTGCTCTTCCGCCTGGAGACGCTGGAGGAAGCTAAAGTCATACTTGTTTTCCACATCACCGGAACAGTCATGGAACTGTTCAAAACCGCACATGGTTCGTGGCTCTATCCGGAACTAAGCCTGCTGCGTATAGGTGAGGTGCCGCTATTCTCAGGCTTCATGTATGCCGCAGTCGGCAGTTATATTGCGCGGATCTGGCGCATTTTCGAAATGCGCTTTACCGCTTATCCCAACGCCGTAATTGCCATCGCTTTGGCCTTTGCTATCTATGTAAACTTTTTCGCGCACCACTGGCTGCCCGATGTGCGTTTGGTCCTGTTTGCGCTGTTGTTCTTCTTTTTCTTGAAAACGCGCGTGCATTTTACAGTCTGGCGGGAGCAGCGCTGGATGCCCTTGCTTTTTGGGTGGTTTTTGGTTGCAGGCTTTATTTGGTTTGCCGAGAATATCGGAACTTTTGCTCGGGCTTGGAGCTACCCCGAACAACGGCAGGGATGGCAAATGGTATCAACCTCAAAATTAGGCGCTTGGTACTTGCTTATGTACATTTCATTCGTCCTCGTTGCTGCTGTTCACAAACCGCAACGGCCCAATGATCATAGGATATAGGCGATTTCCAGATCGCCCCAGCGACGGCCATTGAAGCGTAGCGGGACATAGACGTTGCGGACAACGGCATTGCTGTTCGCGCCAGAGTGTCGATAGACCGCCATTGTATAGTCCTGCTCGCTCGCCTTTGCGATAACATCGACGCCTTCGAAAAAGACCCGGCCGTTGCGGCAATAGCGGGTGTCATGCGCGACATCGCCGGTAGGTTGGCGCGAAAATTCTGGCATGTGGGTTCGAAGAAATCCCGTCGAGCTTGTGCAAACAACCGTCAATATTTCCGGTGCCAACTGCTTGGCCCGATCATATTCAGGTCGCCAGTGCGCATCTGCCCAGGCTGATAGTTTCGTCCTGAAACGCGCAGGATTGCTGCCTTCGATCTCGACCAGTTGTGCATCGAACAACGACTCTAGAGAAAGAGCGCCCTCATTCAGTGCCGCCTCGGTCAGCCGTTCGAAATTTCGCGCTTGTTCGATCGCCAATTCGACAAAGGGCATATCTTGATGCGACAATCCGCTGTGTACCAACTTGTCGAACATGCGGTTGGCTTGCATTTCGAGGCCGTCTATTTCGCGCTGCGCCCCAGACAATTGATTCTGGACCTGAGCATTGGATGCTGACACATCCTGACGCACTGTCCTTGATGCTTCCAGACCGTCGTAAAGTTTGGCGGCGTTGGTGGCGATTGCCGCATTGTGATCGTCAACCTTTGAAACCAGATCGGTAACCCCGCCCACCAGTGCTTCCAGACTGCCAAATTGCGCGCGCGCATTGCCGCTCTTTTCGATGCCGCTGCCAATTTCGCCGGCAAGCTTGCTAGCCTCGGTCGAAAGTGAATTGACTGTGCCCGTGATCTCCACTGCCGCTGCACGTGAATCGAGGGCCAGCTTTTTGACCTCGGCAGCAACAACCGAAAATGTCTTGCCAGCCTCACCTGCCTTTTGTGCTTCGATCGCAGCGTTGAGCGCCAGCATATTGGTTGTACGCGCGATTTGGTCAATGGCCTGACTCGCGCGCCTTACCTGTTCCATCGCAGCAGCAAAGCCCGCAATATGCGTTCCAAGTCGATTGATGAGCTCCACCATGTCGGAAAAACCGTTCATCGAATCCACGATTGTCAGGCTGCCCGCTTCCAGTCGATCGCGTGCGGTATCGGACAGTTTTCGAGCATCGGCGGTAGCATGGGCAACGTTTTCGATTTCAATCGCCAACTTTTCGCTGATCGCTTCAAGTTCGCTATGATCGCGCTGCAGTTGATCGGCAGCATCGAGTGCCGCACTGATCGTTCCGCCTGCCTCGGCGCAGCCAACAGTAACTTCACCGCAAATTTTCGCAGTGTCTTCAATCCAGCGTCCCGATTGTATCGGCGTCATATCCATAAGAGTGCGACCCTATAAGTTTGGACCATAGCCTAGCTTTGAATGGTTATCGCCGCGTTAATGATAAATCGAACCGCTGAACGTTCGATTGCTTGTCGACCGCACCAAGTTCGGTTAATCAGGCAGTTAAATAATGCTGGGAAAGCTGAATGTTTTTCAATTTCATGGATGAGTTGCGTGCTGCGGGCATACCGGCGTCGCTGAAGGAGCATCTGGCGTTGCTGGAGGCTCTCGATGCCGAAGTGATAGAGCAGCAGCCCGAACAATTTTATTATCTGTCGCGTGCTGTTCTGGTGAAAGATGAAGCCCTGCTTGACCGGTTCGATCAGGTGTTCAACAAAGTCTTCAAAGGCCTATTCAGCGAATATGGCACCAAGGAAAATGAAATCCCGTCGGACTGGTTGAAAGCCATTGCCGAGAAGTTCCTGACGCCGGAAGAAATGGAAAAGATTGAGTCCCTTGGATCATGGGACGAGATCATGGAAACACTGAAAAAGCGGCTCGAGGAACAGCAAAAGCGCCATGAGGGCGGCAATAAATGGATAGGCACCGGCGGCACTTCTCCATTCGGCAACAACGGTTACAACCCTGAAGGTGTGCGGATCGGTGGCGAATCCAAACATAAACGCGCGCTGAAGGTTTGGGAAAAGCGCGAGTTCGCCAATCTCGATAACACCAAGGAACTCGGCACCCGCAACATCAAGATCGCGCTGCGTCGCCTGCGTCGCTTTGCCCGCGACGGAGCAGCGGAAGAGCTGGATATTGATGGCACGATCAAGGGAACCGCGCGGCAAGGCTGGCTCGACATCCAGATGCGACCGGAACGGCGCAACGCCATCAAGGTGTTGTTGTGCCTGGACGTTGGTGGATCAATGGACCCGTTCATAAAACTGTGTGAGGAATTGTTCAGCGCGGCCACCGCCGAATTCAAAAACCTCGAATTCTTCTACTTCCACAATTGCGTTTATGAAGGCGTTTGGAAGGACAACCGTCGCCGCTTCGCCGAGCGCACCCCGACTTGGGAATTGATGCACAAATTCCCGCATGATTATAAGCTGATCTTTGTCGGCGATGCCGCAATGAGCCCCTATGAAATCAGCCATCCCGGCGGATCGGTTGAGCATTTCAATGAAGAATCGGGCGCAGTCTGGATGCAACGCATGACCAACACCTACCCGGCCTCTATCTGGCTCAATCCCACGCCGGAGGCACATTGGGGCTATTCGCAATCCACCAAGATCATCAAGGAACTGATGAACGACCGCATGTACCCGCTGACGCTTGAAGGGCTGGACGATGCCATGCGTGAATTGACGCGGAAACAGTGATGGCCTCGTTCACGCGCTTCATTGATCTGTCGATTCCTATCACCAATGACGTCGTGTCCGACCCGCCGGTCATGCGCCCGCAAATTACCTATATGACCCATGAAAATACATGGGAGCAGATCGCGATGTTTTTCCCCGGTCTGGCTCGCGAGGACCTTCCCGATGGAGAAGGCTGGGCGGTGGAGAGTTTGACGCTCAGCACGCATAATGGCACGCATATGGACGCGCCTTGGCATTTCCATTCGACCACCGACAGTGGCGCGACTCCTGCCCCTTCAATTGATGAAGCTCCACTAGATCTGTTTTTCCGTCCCGGCGTAAAGCTCGATTTTTCTAATAAGCCCCACGGCCATGTTATCAGCGCTGCCGAAGTAGAATCTGAGTTGCAACGCATCGGCTATGAACTGCAACTGCTGGATATCGTGCTTGTTCAATCAGGAGCGGTTTATGGCACCGAAAACTTTACCGATCAGGGCTGCGGAATGGGAGCAGAAGCGACGCTCTATTTGACCGAGCGAGGGATAAAGGTCGTCGGCACTGATGCCTGGAGTTGGGATGCTCCGTTCAGCCACACTGCTAAACGGTGGGTGGAAACGCGTGATCCCTCCATCATTTGGGAAGGGCATAAGGCCGGACGCATCCAGCCTTACTACCAGATCGAAAAGCTGACGAATCTGGCAGACCTGCCGCCCTTCGGCTGGACGCTCAGTTGCTTTCCCGTGAAGATTGAGCGGGCCAGTGCCGGATGGATCAGAGCAGTGGCGTTGATTGACTGAAGGATTTGCTAGTCGGGCATGTTGAGTGAGAATCGGCTCAACATTGCCAGACTCATCTGGCTTTGCGTGACGTCAATCTAGAGCGAAACCGTCGACTTAGTTTTTATCGTACGAACGGTCTCAAGATTTGTATCACGCGCCTTAGTTGAAAAACTTTCAAAAAAGGCATGACCTAGGCATCGCAACTCGCCCACAATGCTCAGAGCATTCCGAGATTAATCGCTCGGTTTCAATCGTCGAAATTCACTAGCAAAGCGAGGATGAGCGGTTAAAGCATCAGCAACAATATGTCTCGGGGGAGATACAGAATGACGATAGCCGAAGCCACGCCCGATTTCGAAGATCGTGGCCCATCCGACCGCGCATTTCTGGGGCACCCCAAGGGATTAGGCTATCTTGCATTTGTCGAGGGTTGCGAGCGATTCTCCTATTATTCCATGCAGACTCTGCTCATGCTTTATATGGTCAGATATCTGTTGCTGCCGGAAAATGCTTCTGGCGTGATCGGTCTTGACTGGTTGAAGGGCTATTATGGCTTCGATGGTCAGCCGCTCGCTTCGAAGATTTTCGGGGACTATACGTCGCTGGTCTATCTTACGCCCATTGCAGGTGGATTCATCGCGGACCGCTGGCTGGGGCGTCGAATGACGCTGATCCTCGGTGGGCTGCTTATGACGCTGGGCCATTTTCTGATGGCGTTTGAAAGCAGCTTCCTGTTCGCGTTGATCGCGTTGATTGTTGGGGTTGGTTTGTTCAAGGGCAATATCGCAAGCCAAGTCGGCGAACTCTACAAACCCGAGGATCTGCGCCGCGCAATGGCGTTCCAGATATTCTACATCGCAATCAATGTCAGCGTGATTGTTGCACCGCTGGTGGCTGGCACGCTAGGCGAAAAGGTGGGTTGGCACTGGGGCTTTGGCACCGCCGGTGTTGTGATGGTCATCGGCCTGATACTCTACATCATGGCCGGACCATGGCTGCCTACCGAGAAACGGACACCCAAAGTTGCGGGTGCAAACGCCGCAAAAGAACCGCTAGTCCGGCAAGACTGGCTACGGATCGTCGCGGTTGTCGCGCTGGTTCCCATTCTCGCGGTTGCCCTTTTAACAAATCAGCAGATTTTCAACGCCTATATTGTTTGGGCTGACACAGAATTCGACCTGTCCTTACCAGCTGCGTTAGCAAACCTCAGTTTTCAAATGTGGCTCCCCTTCCTTGGAGAACGCGTTATTGGACTTCCAAACCCTTTACCTACAAGCTGGATGATCACCATCGATGCGATAGCCAGTTTCTTGATGCTGGCAGCGGTCGCGGCCTTTTATATCTGGTATGGCAAAAAGCGGCAGGAGCCCGATGAACTTGGCAAAATGATCATCGGCAGCTTCTTCACTATCGCGGGCGGGCTATGCCTTTACATGGCCGCTGTGACGCAAGGGAGCGGCAAAATCGGACTGTTCTGGCCGCTGATGTTCCATCTGTTCAACAGCATTGGCTTTGCGCACATATTGCCAGTCAGCCTGGCATTCTTCACCAAACTGGCACCCAAAGCGATCAATGCGACGATTGTCGGCATCTACTACCTGTCCTTTTTCGGTGCAAACAAGATCGTTGGCGAAGTTGGTACATGGTACGAAACCATGGCGACGCCAACATTCTGGCTGTTCCATGTGGGCACTGCGGTTGTCGGACTGATTGCCTTTGTAATCTTCAAGCTGTTCCTCGCCAAGCGCCTGCTCGGGGGGTGAGCGATGTCGCTCGCTGCTGAACTTCGCATGCGACTGCTGGCGAAGGCAGATGCTTCCCGGGCACCGGCGATGCAATCCTATATGAAGTCAGCCATGCCCTATATGGGTGTGCAATCTGGCGATATGCGCGCGGTATCAAAGGCGTTGTTTGCGGAATTATCTTATGAATCCCCCGCCCCTTGGCGCGCGGACATATTGGAAATCTGGCGCGGCGCTCAGTTTCGTGAGGAATATTATGCAGCGATAGAATTGGCTGGAATGCGCTTTGCACGTCCATTCCAGACAATGGATGCCCTGCCCATGTATCGCGAAATAATCATCGGTGGTGGCTGGTGGGATACGACCGATGCCATCGCCCCCAATCGGCTGTTCGACATTTTGGTTGGCAACCGCGCAAAAATGTCGCGCGTGTTACTTGACTGGGCGGTGGACGACAATATTTGGATCCGTCGCAGCGCGATCCTTTGCCAGATGAAGGCGAAGGAACAAATGGACCTAGATCTACTTTATGCCTGCATTGAACCCTCGATTGGCTCAAAAGAATTCTTCCTGCGCAAAGCGATTGGCTGGGTGCTGCGCCATTATGCGCGAACCAACCCGGATGAGGTCAAACGCTATGTGTCGATCAATGAGCGGCGCTTGAGTTCTTTGAGTAAGCGGGAAGCCATGAAGCATCTTAAATGAATTACGTAGCCTTACCGTAGCCCTGAGCCTGTCGAAGGGCGCTTCAAAGATTGGCAACAACCTTGAGGCGTGCTTCGACAGGCTCAGCACTACGGTTACCAACGTCGGTGGGATTACTCCATCTCCAAAATAATCGCATCCACCGCCAAACTGTCCCCGGCCTTGGCATTAACCAGCTTCACCGTCCCCGATTTTTCGGCGCGCAGGATATTCTCCATCTTCATTGCTTCGACGATCGCCAGCGGCTGTCCTGCCTCGACCTTGTCGCCTGCCTCGACATGAACGGCAGTGATCAGCCCGGGCATCGGGCAGATCAGATATTTGGAAAGATCGGGCGGAATTTTTTCGATCATGTGCGCCGACAGATGCGCGACATGCGCAGGCAAGCAACTCACGCTGTGCGATGCTCCACGCGTCGTCATTTTAAAGCCCGACCCGGATTTGGCGATCTTTACCGCCAGATACTCACCATCGGCTTTGGCCAGAACCATGCGTGCGCCGGGTACATAATCGGTGTCGAGTTCCATAGCGGTGCCATCGACGGTGATGGTGCCATTGTGGACGACAACGTCATGTTTCTGCTGGTCGATCGATACCTGCCATGCGCGGATTGCGGGCAGATTGTCACCCAATTGGCCATCGACATAACGGGCACGCTCCGAATTGACCGTCGCAACCACGCCCGCAACCGCGCATAGCTTACGGATCAAATCTTCTGAGGCAGAGGCGCCGTGGAAGCCATCGGGATATTCCTCCGCGATAAAGCCCGTGGTCAACTCGCCCGAACGGAAGCGCGGGTGCTGCATGATGGCGCTGACGAAATCAATGTTATGGCCAAGGCCTTCAAGCTCAAACCGGTCCAGCGCTGCAATCTGTTTGTCCGCCGCTTCGTCGCGCGTCTTGCCCCAGGTGATCAATTTGGCGATCATCGGGTCGTAGAACATCGACACTTCGCCGCCATCATAGACGCCGTCATCGACGCGGACGCCATCGACCCCGCGACGGCCGTTTTCGGCACCATCATCGGTCCAGCCTTCAACCGGTGGTTTATAGCTCGTCAGGCGACCCGTGGATGGCAGGAAGCCGCGATAGGGGTCTTCGGCATAGACGCGATTCTCGATCGCCCAGCCATCAATCTTCACATCCTCCTGAGTGATGCTGAGCTTTTCTCCATAAGCGACGCGGATCATCTGTTCGACCAGATCGATGCCGGTGATCGCTTCGGTGACGGGATGTTCGACTTGCAGGCGCGTGTTCATTTCAAGGAAGTAGAAGCTCTCGCCGCTCGGGTCCGCGCCCGAGACGATCAGCTCGACTGTGCCCGCGGAATAATAGCCCACCGCCTTGGACAAAGCGACGCATTGTTCGCCCATAGCCTTGCGCATCTTGGGCGTGACGAAGGGTGACGGCGCTTCCTCGACAACCTTTTGGTGGCGGCGCTGGATCGAACATTCGCGTTCGTTGAGATAGAGCACGTTGCCGTGCTGATCGCCCAAAATCTGGATTTCGATATGGCGCGGGTTGAGAATGAATTTCTCGATGAACACGCGGTCATCGCCAAAGCTGTTTAGCCCTTCGCGCTTGACGGCTTCAAACCCCTCGCGGACATCCTTTTCGTCATAGGCAAGCCGCATACCCTTGCCGCCACCGCCGGCGGAGGCCTTCATCATCACCGGGTAGCCGATCTCATCCGAAATGCGCACGGCATGTTCGGTATCCTCAATCTCGCCGACAAAACCGGGGACGACATTGACCCCTGCTTCCTTGGCGAGCTTCTTCGACTCGATCTTGTCGCCCATTGCCGCAATGGCATTCACCGGCGGGCCGATGAAAGCGATGCCCTCGGCAGCCAGCGCCTCGGCAAAGCTGGTGCGTTCGGACAGGAAGCCATAGCCCGGATGGACGGCTTCCGCGCCAGTCGCTTTGCACGCCTCGATGATCTTCTCGGCGATCAGATAGGACTGCGCAGCGGGCGAAGGCCCGATATGCACCGCCTCGTCGGCATCCAGCACAAAGGGCGCGCGCGCATCGGCATCGGAATAGACGGCGACCGTCTGGATACCCATTCGGCGGGCGGTTTTGATAACCCGGCGAGCAATTTCGCCCCGGTTTGCGATTAGGATTTTTTTAAACATTCAGGAACCTTCCGGCTTCGCTCGCACAGCCCGGATCGCAAATACATATCCGAGAGTTGAGATGCAAAAAATGGCAAGGCTAACCGGCCAGAACATTGTCGGTAGGCCATGCCCATCAGTGAAAAACATAAAGAGCGTGAGCATTGCGGCAACGGGGCCAGTAACTAACCATTGAACGGTCAGCCAAGCGAGCAAATAGCGCCTACCAACGTTCACGCCGCGGCCTCCAACGCCTTACACGCCCTAAGCGGCTCCTCTGCCGCCATCGGCACCAGCCCCAGCTTCGCCAGCATAGCCGCATCCTTGTCGTCGCCTGCATTGGCGGCGGTGAGCAGCTTGTCACCGGTGAAAATGCTGTTCGCGCCGGCCATGAAGCACAGAGCTTGCGTCGCCTCGCTCATGCTCTCACGGCCAGCGCTCAGGCGGACCATGCTCATCGGCATGGTGATCCGCGCTACGGCAATGGTGCGGACGAACTCTATGTCGTCGATCTTGGCGAGCGGCGTGTCCGCGAGCATGTCGCCCAGCACCGTGCCCTTCACCGGCACCAGCGCGTTGACTGGCACGCTTTCCGGATGCTGCGGCAGCGTCACCAGCGTGTGGATGAAGCCAACCCGGTCGGAGCGGGTTTCGCCCATCCCGACAATCCCGCCGCTGCACACATTGATGCCCGCGCGGCGCACCTCGGCCAGCGTGTCGAGCCGATCCTCCATCGTTCGCGTGGTGATGATCTCGTTATAACGCTCAGGCGAGGTGTCGATATTGTGGTTGTAGTAATCGAGCCCTGCCTCGGCCAGCATGTCCGCCTGTTTGGGCGTCAACATGCCCAAAGTCATGCAGGTTTCCATACCCATCTGCCGCACGCCTTTGACGATTTCGACAATCGCGGGCATGTCGCGGTCTTTGGGGTTGCGCCACGCGGCACCCATGCAGAAACGGCGTGATCCGGCATCTGCCGCCTGAGCGGCCTTTTGCAGCACCGCCTGCACATCCATCAGTTTGGTCGCCTCGACGCCGCTGTCGGCCTTCACGCTTTGCGAGCAATAGCCGCAATCTTCAGGACAACCGCCGGTCTTGATCGAAAGCAAGGTGCAAAGCTGGATCTGCCCCACCGCATGATGCGCGCGGTGTACGGTGGCTGCCTGATAGACCAGTTCGTCAAACGGCAGGTCGAACAGCGCAGCGATTTCATCGCGCGTCCAGTCGGTGCGAACTTCCTTCAATTTACATCTCCCGTATTTGAAGGATCATCGTAATTCGCTGCGATTTCTTCACACATGCTCGAGAATCTATCAAAATAGCTCCTTTCGAGCTGGCGGCGATTAAGACCAAAAGCTTGTGCAGTTGCAGTCAGGTCAAGTTTTTGCGCGAGTTTCAAACCCTCGATTTGGAAATCAGGATAGAGGTCTTTGGAGGTTCGAAGATCACCGGCGTTAGTCATACCATAGTCGGCAACCCACAAGCAGTAGGTCAGGCGCTCCATATCGGTTAGCGCCTCTGCCCCTCGTTCAGACTTTTTCTCTATAATCGCATGGCCGGTTTCGATCAGCCATGTTTCCCAATCAGGTTTGGCCATATTCAACTTTCTCCCAAAGGCGGCATATTGTGGCCCAACAGCGTCAGCACATCCGCCGCGCATTCGACGACGTTTGACCCAGGGCCATAAATCCCCTGAATGCCGGCATTGCGCAGAAATTCATAATCCTGCGGCGGGATGACGCCGCCTGC
>Ga0075154_10001447_pt1 | contig 17011 bp, 10 predicted proteins | sample JI71714BDNA_FD_70965 | JGI IMG/M metagenome (GOLD analysis project Ga0075154, IMG submission 70965) | Wastewater effluent complex algal communities from Wisconsin, to seasonally profile nutrient transformation and Carbon sequestration -... | ecosystem: Engineered > WWTP > Effluent > Algae...
CACGCCACAAATTTGATGTGAAATTTTATTTGGTAGCAATTTTATTTATTATTTTTGATATTGAAACAATGTTTTTATTGCCTTGGAGTGTTACTTTATCACAACTAAATCTTTTAGGCTTTTGGTCCATGATTGATTTTATTATTGAGCTAGGAGTTGGATTTGTATATGTTTGGTATATTGGAGCATTAAAGTGGGATTGATTAATAATTATACGTTTGATCAGGTAATAAATCAAAATTGGTTATGTATTTACGATTAGTCAAAATACATTTAATGGTTCGAATCCGTTATGATTTAAAAAAATGTATTTACTCTTAATTATTTTACCATTGATAGGCTCTTGTTCTGCTGGTTTATTCGGTCGAAAACTTGGGCCACATGGTTCTGGTCTAATAAGTACAGGATGCTTAATGTTAACGTTTTTACTTTCAGTTTTTGCATTTTATGAAGTGGCATTAATTGGTTGTTGTACGTATGTAAAGTTAACTAATTGGATTGATTCAGAAGTATTAAATGTAGATTGGGGTTTTATGTTTGATAGTTTAACCGTTCTTATGTGCTGTGTTGTTACTTTTGTTTCATCCTTAGTTCATTTGTATTCGTTAGAATACATGTCTCATGATCCTCATTTGCCAAGATTCATGTCCTATTTATCTTTATTTACATTTTTCATGCTTATTCTAGTTACTGCGGACAACTTTGTTCAAATGTTCGTTGGTTGGGAAGGTGTTGGGTTATGTTCTTATTTACTGATAAATTTTTGGTACACTAGAATACAAGCAAATAAAGCGGCTATCAAAGCTATGATTATGAACCGTATCGGGGACTTTAGTTTGGTACTAGGTATTATGGTAATGTTTGTTACATTTAAAGCAGTGGATTATGCTACTGTATTTGCGTTAACACCATTGTTTACTGACGTAAAAGTAAATTTTATGAATTATGATTTAAATGCGTTAACACTAATTGCTGTTTTTTTATTTATCGGTGCTGTAGGTAAATCAGCACAACTTGGTCTTCACACATGGCTTCCTGACGCAATGGAAGGTGAGCGCAATTTGAATAGTTAAGTTTATATGAGATATATGGCAAAAGTAATCAATTTTTATGGGGAAAGCGCAATCCCTGCTGTATTAGTGTTTAGAAGGTCAATGGACAAAAATGCGCTAAAATCATTCGCTATATATAGAATACCTTGTTTTTACACAAACCTGCGTGTATTAAGCGATTACCCAGGTATTTTCGAAAAATTTAAAAAAAAAAATGCGAGAGAGCGTGTGTCCTCCAAACGGGTTTCATAGTATGAAAACTCCCGCAAGGACTTTATCTTTTATAAATTATTCAAATAGAGCAAAATATAAGGGAAAGAGGAATTTTTCTTCTAGTCGAGACTCGAAAGATCTGACATTTTCCCGAAAGTTTTGCAGGAAAACAACAATTGATGTGCCATTCAATGTGAAATCTTGGATTGAAAAAAATTCACTGGTTGAAAAAGCTATGTGGACACTTTATAGTAATTCAAAAACAAAACATTTAATTTTTGATATTAAAAATATTAATAAGATCAGAAAATTGTTGATGGATTATAACTATACTCAATCGTTGCAAGTTATGAAAATTTTACCGGATTTAAAACCCCGGATTGTTCAACAAAATTTACCACATGATATTGAAAGACTGCAATGTATTTTTTTGGAATCCTTTCCTATAAGCATATTAGCAGTTTATGAAATATCAAAGTCATTTGGAGCAAAAACTCCTGGTGTTGATGGTAAATATTTTTCTACTATAAGTATGAAACGTGAAAACTATTTAAATCTACAACTTACAGGAACTAGGTATCAAAGATCAGGGAAATCGTTTAAAGTAAAAAAAGATTTGCCAAAAAAAGCTGTAATAACTGAAGAGATTATGAAACAGTTAAAATTGGAACTTTCAGAAGAAACATTAAAATTTCGTTTCCAACTTCTTCAACAATGTAATGTGAAAACTATACGAAAAAATTACAAAGAAAGCAATATTCGTCGTGTTTGGATTCCAAAAAAGAATCCAGGTGAATATCGACCCTTAGGTATACCTACTCTTAGAGATCGAGTTTTGCAGCAAATAGTGACTTGGGGAATTTTGCCCATTAGTGAATCTCAAGCAGATGCTTTGTCTTTTGGTTTTAGACCTAAAAGGTCAGCTGCGCAAGCTATAGCATATGTATATCGAAAACTTTCAAAAAGTAGAATAACTTGTAAAAGAAATCATTTTACTCCTAAAAAAGTTGGAAAGGAGCGTTATGATTCTTTTGCTGGAAAAAAAGCGAAATTCAAAAGTTCTAAAATTTTTGTAGGTAAAGAACCAAAAAAGAGAAAGCGTGCTTATATATATAATTATTGGATTTATCCTGAAAAAGATTGTAAACCTGTTCCATTTAAGCTTCACAGTCAATATTACTATTTGAATGTTGATATAGTTAAATGTTTTGATAAAATATCCCATCAAACTATCTACGAAAAAACTCCATTGACGAGTAAATATTTATTTTTTATAAAACACTGGGCTAGTAGCACCATAATTGGTCCAGAAGTTAAAGGAGGTAAAAATATTAAATTCAAACCCATTTCAGGTGTACCGCAAAGTTCTATTATAGGACCTATGATTTGCAATATTGTGCTTGATGGTCTTCAAGATTTTATACAAGATAATTTGCCTACTAGATATACAAAATCTAAAGAAGAATTAGATTATATTAAGTTTAAAACTGGTAAAGAACTCACAAAATCAGTTTCACGTGTTTATCTTCAAGTTTTTTGTGTTCGCTATGCTGATGATATTTTAATTTTAAGTAAATGTCTTAAATCACACGTAAAAAAAATGCAAAATTTACTGATAAAATTTTTAAATAGAAGAGGTTTAGAAATTAAAAACTCGTCTGTTTTTCAGGGGAAACGTTTTAAACCTGGGTCTTCTATTGAATATTTAGGTTTTAGTTTTAAATACCCAAATTTAAATAAACCTGGCTTTGATAGAGGCAAATATACAAAGCTTGAGTTTAGTCCTATAAGCATTGCGGATAGAACTTTCGCTAGGTACTCACGTAGTGGGCCATATTTACTTATTCAGAAGCAGTGCATGAAAAAACTTAAAGATTCTTTAAAGATTCAACTTAATAGAAAAAACAGCTATTTTTCGGTAGAAATGATGATAGATCGAGTCAATACTATTTTAAGAGGTGCCCTAAACTATTATAATGTTACTGCTACAACCAAAAAACAATTACTACCTTTAAACGATTTATTACATAAATTATTTTATAAATATCTTTTACGTAAGTTTAGTTCAACACCTAAAATTTACACTTTTATAAAAACAAATTTCGTAAGTCAGAACAGGTTTTCTGCGAAAAATAAAGTCTTATTAAGAGTTGGTGATATAAATCCATTTGAATCAGTTTCTTTGGTTTTTATTGCTCCTGGAAACGAATTTTTGGTTTCTAATATATACGTAGATCAGGATATTATTGATGAAAAGATAAAAAGTAATTTGGCTTTACAAAGAGTTTCTAAACTAAATTATGGTCGAAATTTATCAAGACAAGAATTGATCTATCTTTTATGTGAGTATCAGAAAGGTATTTGTAGCCATTGTTTAAAAGAAATTGATTTGGAAAATGAGCAAGTAGAATTAGATCATTTTCCGAGTATATCGGAGTTAAAATTTAATGTATGGGTAAATTTAGAAAAAAGATTTTCTGAAAATTTGGATTTTTCTAAGCTAGTTCAAAATGCCCATGTAAAAGTAGAATATCGACTATTACATAAAGAATGTAATCAGTCGCTGGGTAAAGAATTAAAGTGTTTGGCAGATGATCAAATATGTAAATTTAAAAAAGAACATTCTTTGGAAGAAATTCAAAAGTTTTATATATTTTCCAAAGAGTTTACAATTCGTATGAAGAAAATTAGACAATTAAACCAAACGCAGATAGATAAAATTTTATTGCGAATTGGGTTGTCTAAATAATGTTTGAACAATTTAAATTTTGATATTTTATTTCCTGGGAGCTGAAATTCTCAGTAATGGGTTCATTCAGTTCTGGGCACGGGCCTAACGGTCTAGTGCACTCCGACACCTGTTTCAGCTCTTATTCACGCGGCCACTATGGTGACTGCGGGAGTGTTTTTAATAGCCCGAAGTTCTCCTATTTATGAGTATACTGGTAGTGTTTTAAAAATAGTTACGTTTTTAGGAGCTTCTACTGCGTTTTTTGCTGCGACTGTAGGGTTACTTCAAAATGATTTAAAAAAAGTCATAGCTTATTCTACATGTAGTCAATTAGGTTACATGGTTTTTGCATGTGGTTTGTCTAACTATTCTGTAGGTATTTTTCATTTAGCAAACCATGCTTTTTTTAAAGCTTTACTCTTTTTAGGTGCGGGATCGGTTATTCATGCGGTAGCTGACGAACAAGATATGAGAAAAATGGGAGGTTTGAAACCGTTAGTACCATTTACCTATTCGATGATGGTTATTGGATCATTAGCGCTAGCAGGTTTTCCTTTTTTAACAGGATTTTATTCAAAAGATTTGATTTTAGAGGTTGCTTACGGTAAATATACAGCTACGGGCCATTTCAGTTATTGGTTAGGGACAATTAGTGCTTTTTTAACAGCTTTTTATTCTACACGCCTTTTATATTTAACATTTTTATCAAAACCGAACGGTTATAAGTCTGTTATTTGCGCAGCATATGACTCTTCTGATAAAATTTGTATTGCTCTAGGCAGTTTGGCTATTCCAAGTATTTTTATTGGTTTTCTCGCAAAAGACATGGTTGTTGGATTGGGAACTCCTTTTTGGGGCAACGCTATTTATGTTCGCCCAGAAAATATGAATATGTTTGATGCGGAATTTATATCGCAATTTTATAAATTATTACCGTTAGTTTTTAGCTTATCAGGTATAAGTTTGGCGTTTATATTGTACGAATTCCAAAGTAAATTGTTATTTCAAATAAAAACTTCGTTCTTTTTTAAAAAAGTTTATAATTTTCTAAGTAAAAAATGGTTTTTTGATAAAGTCTACAATGAATGGGTTGGTCAATTTTTTTTTAAATTTGCTTACTCTACGAGTTATAAGATTGTTGATAGAGGAATTTTTGAAATGCTTGGTCCTAGTGGGATGTCTATGGCGATTGCAAAAACTTCTTCTAATTTAAATAAGTTAGAAACGGGGTATTTGTATCATTACACGTTTTTAATTTTAATTGGTAGTACAATGTTGTTAGGTATTAGACAATTTTGGTTAACTTTTGGTGCTTCTGTTGATTACCAGATTGGTATAGCATTTTTCGTTTTTAGTTTTTTTAGTATTAATATTTTTAAAAATATTAATAAAAGTTAAGTCTTCTAGTTTTTTAGTTCAAAATTAATAAACATTATTTAATCAACTTATGTTAATTGATAATAAAACATCTTCTATTTATAAATTTGTATCTCGCTGGTTATTTTCCACGAACCACAAGTGCGAAGCTTTGACTTCTTTAATCCGTGGAGCTCTAATTCCTTGTTTATGCGAGAGTTATCTCTACAGGGAAGCAGTAACTGTTAAACCCTCAAGCGTCCACCTGAATTATAGTAGGGGGATTAAGCGGCTTGTTAGGGTAGATTCTTTTATAAGTATAGGAAAACGAACCCTTATGATGACTTCCCCGATTCGTGGGGCAGGGAACAAAATTGGGAACCTGATTATAAACTCGTGGTCTCACCTAAGTAACTCATTTTGTGGGGTGAAAAAGCTGCTTATGAGTACTGTGTTGTTTGTTTATAATAGATATCATACATTGATTTCTCAAGGTCTAGGGGATACTTATAATCGAGACGGGTTATTGAGGTACGGCTACAACGTTGGGCACGCTCGTTTAGGTGTACAGCTAAGGAGATCCAGAAAACTTAGCGGTTTACGTAACCGTGATAAGAATGTAGGATTACCCCGCAACACGAAAAGAGATTTTTCTACCTGTAGGGGTAGGGGGTATCATAATTTCAAAAAATTAAAAAAACATAATGGTAAATTTATTAACTTGATTGAAGTATTGTCAGATGTAAATTTTTTACAAGGTGCTTACCAACGCATTAAGTCCAATCCTGGTGTCATGGCAAAAAGGTCGGATTCCGAAACCTTGAATGGTATGAAGGAGGAATGGTTTGTTAAAACTTCGGAAAGGCTTTTGAATGGTTCGTATAAGTTTAAGCTGGCACGTAGAGTTATGATTCCGAAACCAAATAAACCAGGGTTTAGACCCTTGACTATTAGTAACTCAAGGGATAAGATTGTGCAGCAGGCTATGAAAATGGTTCTTGAAGAGATTTATGAGGGTCAATTTCTTAACACGTCGCATGGTTTTAGACCTAGTCGAGGTTGCCATTCGGCACTTGAGCAAATACGTATGAATTGGACAGGGATTTCATGGTTTTTAGAGTTTGATGTTGAGAAATGTTTTGATAGTATTGACAGACATAGGTTAATTAGTATCTTAAAGGAGGACATCTCGGACCAACGGTTTATTGATCTGATTTTTAAATTATTTAACGCCGGGGTGATCGGATGGAGAGAAGGAGGCTCTAACTTTTTCGAGGGGGTATCTCAGGGTTCAGTTTTGTCTCCGATTTTATGTAATATTTACCTACACAAACTTGACCTGGAAGTTGACCGGATTATCAAAGAATATATGAAGGGTAAGGAAAGGCGGTTATTTGCGGACGTCAATAATGCTGAACGGCGTGTGTATAGGTCTAACGAGTTCAAGAAATTATCGCCCCAGAGACAAGCGGCTATCATGTCTAAGCATCGGGCTTACCGAAGGAAACTTGGTAAGACTATGACTGATTGGAATGACCCAAATTTTATTAGGGTTAGATACGTTCGATATGCCGATGATTTTTTACTTGGTATTGCTGGCACTAAGGAGATGGTTATGAAAATTAGGGATAGACTTACCACTTTTGTTAAGTCTGATCTTATGTTAACGTTGACGGGAGGTGAGATTACACACATTGCCGCTGGCAAAGTTGATTTTCTAGGAGTTGTTATAAGTGCTGTTCCTTTTTCTAAATCTCCTAGGAGATTTGGTAAAACTTTGGAGAAAAAGAAACGTGTGAAAAATAGGATTAAGTTGCAAAAAAAGGTTAGGGAGGAGAGGATGTTAAAAACTGTCAGAACTGCTTTGAAAAAGGCTCTGAAGGGTAACTCTAATGCTAAGAAAGACGTCAATGCTGCTGAATTAAATAAGAAAATTGAAGCTATTAGGAATCTGGTTAGTCATGATAATGATTTTTCTGTGGAGTACATTAATATTTATAAAGATTTTATTACTGCTCTGTCTAAAACTATCATTTTTGTGCCTGATCATCTTAAGAAAACTTTAGCTACTTTAGAACAGGAAATTCACGATTGGGAGAACGATCTTAGTGTGGTCAAAGGTTCTCCTAAAGAGGTTTACAAACAGTTGGTTGGTAGATATGACGCATTTCCTCCTCAAATTAACGCTCCTCTCTTTGAGATTAGAAATAAACTTAAAGATAGGGGTATTATTTCAAATTCAAATAAGCCTAAAGCTATTGGGCGTTTAATTCATAGTTCTGACAGTGGTATTGTGAGTTGGTATAATAGTGTAGGTCGTGGCCTACTTAATTATTACTGTTGCTGTCAAAACTTTTACAAAGTCAAAGATTATGTTGATTATATGGTGCGATGGTCGGCTATTCATACGTTAGCAGGCAAACATAAATCGTCTTGTAAGAAGATCATTCAGAAACACACAAAAAATCTTATTATCAAGGATAAAGAAGGCCACGATATAGCTCAATTTGTTTCTACGGTGGAGATCAAGCGCATGCGCAGACGTTTCCGGGTTAATGTATCTAAAGATGCTGTAGATACGGTATTGAATCAAATTTGGGCTAAACTCATTAGAACTAAATTTTTTGGTATTGAGTGTGCTGTTGAAGGATGTGAAAACCGAGACATTGAAATGCATCATGTTGATAAAATAAATCGTTTGAAGGATCAATTTAGGAATATCTCTGTTGTAACTAAAAAAGGTCGACGTGTCTCTGGCATCGAAGCTTTTAAGGTTGCTGTTAATCGGAAGCAAATTCCTTTATGTAAGGCCCATCACTTTGACCTACATAACGGACATATCTTTTTCCACGACATTAATTGGGAATATGTTCGCGAAAATATTTAACTGGGAACTTATATAAAGCCTATAATTAATAAAACAAGATTATTATTGTATTGCATGTTTCTTACCGTGGTAGTCTGTTTTCTATATGTTGATTTTAATTTATATAATTTTTCTTAGTTTTGTAGGACTGACATTTACTTTATTACCATTATGGATACGTTTAATTTTTGTTAAAAAAAGGGAAATCACATAACACAAGTGCTATGCGATTTCCCTTGTGGGGAGAGCTGTATGACGCGTGAGTGTCACGTACAGTTCCACGAGAAGGCATGTCCTTACTCGACGGACATTGGTACTTTATATATAATTTTTGGTGCAATTTCTGGAATGGCTGGAACCGCTTTATCTTTATATATACGAATAACTTTATCTCAACCTAATGGTAGCTTTTTAGAGTACAATCATCATCTGTATAACGTAATTGTTACAGGACATGCTTTTGTAATGATCGTGCGATGTAGAAAGGTGCGTACGTTGATTAAATTAGTGCAAGATATACATTTATATGTGGAATGGCTTACCGACAACGTGAAACAAATGTTTAGGGACTGGAGCATGCCAGACACAAACTTAATTCTTAAGGGTAATGAAGTAAAGTGGGCTAACGAACCCGAGCATAGTAAAATGTTTTCGTCAGACGCGAGGAATCAGATCATCTCTGAGCGGAATATTGCACCGGCGAACTACGCAACAGCTTGTTGTGAAAATCTTCATATAACGCCCAAGAATAAAATATGTTGCAACATACGTACAACTACATGGGGGGCCAAAAGGAGTATAAACACTAACAATACTTCAATTAAAGTATCTACATCTGATGTAGGTAGCTTGGCCTACGGAGTGAGAAATAATAGTATTAAAAAATATCGCGACCTATTAAGCCCGAACAAATTTGGGTGTAGATCGTATTCGATACAAATATTACGTATAAATTATTCAACTCACAGCCTTGCGAGTGCTAAGATAACGTATCGTAATTTTACGACGGAACCGTTTAGCACAAAAGAGCCTCAAGTAATTGAGGTTAAAAGTGATATAGGAGAAACTAAAAGCAGCAATTCCTCTACACATATACCCGTTACCAAGATCTCCTATTCAGAGATATGTGATATAGAGATGTTGAAAAAGGGACTTTCCCGACTTAAAGGGAACAAAAGTCCAGGAGTGGATGGGCTTACTAAAGCAGATATTACTATTGAAAGATTAAAGAAACTCCAAAAAGACCTAAAGATGCAAAAGTATCAAGCCAAGCCGAGTAAAAGAGCCCCTATTCCAAAATCGGATGGAGGGACGCGATATTTAGGCATCGCATCATCTATAGATAAGGTGGTACAAGCTACGATTCTGGAACTTTTGACCTCGATAGTTGAGCCCATTTTTTACGATAATTCCTTTGGGTTTAGACCAAACAGAGGTTGTCACGATGCTTTAAGACAGATTAAGTATCATTGGCAGAATGTGACGTGGGTGATAAAGGTTGACATCGAAAAATGCTTTGATAAAATAAATCATCAACTTTTGTTAGAAATGCTTGATGAGTATATGGACCAACCAACTGTGGAACTTGTTGGTAAACTTTGTAAAGCTGGCTATGTTGAAGTCGGTACTATCGCAGACCCTACATTTACAGTGGAGGGTACTCCACAAGGCTCCATAATTTCACCTATCTTATGTAATATTTATCTACATGCTCTTGACAAGTTCATTGCAGAAGAACTTCTACCGAAACACAATTTTGGTGAAGTTCGAGCTAGTAGTTTGGAATATAAACGTGAACACTGGCTCAATGCTGATGATAAGAAAATCATAGAGGTATACCCTGAACTTGAAGAGAGTATTAAAAGGGTTAAGCACAATCGTGCTCTTGATAAAAATTTATCCCGTACGGATAAAAATGATCCTAATTTTAGTAGGTTATACTACGTTCGCTATGCTGATGACTTTATTCTTGGTTATGTAGGGACGAAAAAGAATGCCAACGAGATTTATGAGGTAATACAAAATTTTCTTAAAGAAAAACTACTTTTTAATTGTAATAAATCTAAAACCGAGGTTGTTCACAGCTCGGTTCACACTAAGTATCTTGGCACACTTATTTGTTGGGTACCGGGTTATAGAAAGCGTGAGAAAGACCATAAATCCTTAATTAGTAGGTCTACTGTGATTTCACTTAACCGCCCAAGTCTTACTGCACCGATTAAAGATATCTTTGAGCGATTTATTGAAAAAGGGTACGGTGTTCGTAGGAAGAGTAATAAGAAGCTGGTGCGTGCCACTTCATTTAGGCAGATCACTGCTCAGGATACTGATACTATAGTAAAGCGGTTTAATAGTATCATTAATGGTATATTAAATTACTATTCTTTCGTTAACAGACGGTCTGATCTTTGGAAAATTTGCGATGTGTTACGTAAAAGTTGTGCTCTTACACTAGCGGATAAGTTGAAGCTGAAAACGGCAGCTCAAGTGTTCCAAAAGTTTGGTCGGAACTTGTCTATTAAAAATAAGGTTGGTAGGGAAATTGCGTGCTTATCTGCGTGGCCCAAAACCCTAAAAACTACAGGAAAATTTAAAATTAAGAATGCCGACGTAGTTTATTCAGATCTTATTCGTATGATCGATAATACGGATGGTTATTTTCGTACTTCTAATGAATTACAGAGTGTGTGTGAGTTCGATGGCTGTCATAATATTGAAGGTCTCGAACTCCATCATTTCAATCCGATGGTCAGTGCAAAACGTAAAGACCTTTCACCGGCTGCTAAAATTCTTCTTGCTAGAAAGAGAAAGACAGTAACGCTATGCAAAAAGCATCATGCTTCGATGCATGAGCGTAAATTGCTCAAGCAGGAGAAGAAAAAGGGAAAGAAGTAAAACAGTAATTCAACAAAATCTTTTCTCGACAAGGTGGCGAGCCGTATGCGTTGGTTAGGCGCCCGTACGGTTCTGATCCGGGGGTTCGACCCTATGGATACTTTTTTATGGTGATGCCTACTTTAATTGGTGGTTTTTTACGACGCGGTCGTGTTTATAGTGGTGATATTTTAATGTTGTTATTAAAATTGAATACCTACGTGAGTGGTTCAATAATGTTTACATTATTGCACGTGAGCCTAAACGCAGGAAGGACACCCAATGAGGTGTTTTTTGAAGGTTGTGTGAAATGGGGAAGTGCTCAAGGTATTGGTGAAGAACTCAGTACCCTAGGCTTAACTTTAGTGATCTTATTAAGTTTAATGAAAGTGAATCTTTATATTAAAAATGGTTCAGCGATACTTAAGTCTTCCAATATAGCTTTTAGAGTCAGATTTAGGGACCAGATAATTGCAAGAAATATAGATGAAGCCGTATGTTTCAAAACCACTAGCAAGGTCAACACCATTACAGAAGAAAACTTAATAATTATCCATGATAAAAGTTTTTATCAGAAGACTATAAACAGCAAACGCGGGAACTTCGGAAAAAGCATAAAGCTGAATTTGAATGCTTTCACATTCAAAATACTTGAAGTAAAATTTAAGGATACTGTTTTATGTCTGTATTTTTATTTAAGATTTATTTTAAATTTAGTTAGCTTTAACCTATTATACTCAAGTAGTAAAATACAAGAATATAATAGAATACACGGGGGCAAGATAAGCGAGAAAGCAAATGTTTCGGGTAATGCCGAAAATACCGCAAATTATGTACTTAAGGGGTAAATGCATAATAAGACGGCCAAGAGATGTAAATATTGGACAAAAGCTGAATTCGCGAAGCCTGAAAGAGAATTTAATTAAATCCAGACGTTATTATTTTCCAGTCAAGGACGAATCAAAAATAACTTTTAAAAAGATTAAGAGACAACTAAAAGATAATAACATGCTTACTTGGCCTGATAATAAAACATTAGGACTGATCCGTAAGGAAGTATTTAAACAACAACTGGAGTTAATAAATTTAGCTGACATTTATGATTTATATAGTAAAGAAGTTTTTAAAAAACAAAAAATATTGTTTAACTCTTTATTTTTTAAAATAATGGCAATAGATAAATTATCAAAATCTAATGGGGCTAAAACTCCTGGAGTAGATAATATTAAATTAACTAGTAACAAAAAAGATAAAGATTTATATCTTAAATTATTAGAATCCATCAATAACAAAATAAAACATCCCCATATTTATAAAGCTAGTCCTGTAAAAAGAGTTTGGGTAGCTAAAACTTCTGGTAAACTAAGACCGTTAGGTATACCTACAATTGAAGACAGAGCGTTACAATATTTAGTAAACCTAATTTTAGAACCTCTTGTTGAAATGACAGGTGAACTTCATAATTTTGGGTTTAGGCCTTATAGATCGGCCAAGTATGCAATTGCTTATTTAAAAACGCTACTGAAAACTAAAGACAAAGAAGCTATAAAAAAACGCGCTTCTAAACCTAATGCTGAAAATCAATTATATGAGCTATTACCAGAAGATAAAGTTATTTTGGATGCTGATATTAAGGGCTTCTTTGATAATATTAATCATGATTGGATTTTAAATAACTTATTTTTACACCCGAATTTAGTTCTATTTATAAAAGCATGGTTAAAAAGCGGAGCCTTAGATAAGAATATTTTCTTTGAAACTAAAGAGGGAACGCCTCAGGGAGGTATAATTTCTCCTACTCTGGTTAATTTTACTTTAAATGGTTTAGAGAAAACAGTAATGGACTCAATTAACCCTTTAACTAAAAGTAAAGAGAAGAGAATAGTTATTCGTTTAAAGGACGGCTCTAAAACTAGGATAGCGTCTTCTTTAGCTTATGTTAGATACGCTGATGACTTCGTTGTTTTAGCAAGATCCAAACATATATTGAATAACTATGTATTACCTTCAATAAATAACTTTTTAAAACCAAGAGGCTTAACGCTTAATAATAAAAAAACCAAAATTTTCAGATTAAGCGATAAAAACACGCAATTAGATTTCTTAGGGTATACCTTTAAATACAATAATAAATGGAGTATAAAAGGCCACATTTTTTACAACCAACACGCTGGCTCCAGAGGTATTGCATTATATCCTAATAAAGAAAAAGTAAACAAATTTATCAACAAAATAAAACTTATATTTAAAAAATCAAATAATTTAAATGCTTACAACTTAATTGCAAAACTAAATCCCATTTTAAGAGGTTGGTCAAACTACTATAACTTAGCAAATTCTTCGCATTACCGTTCTACTGTAAGGAACGCTCTATATCGTTTGGTTTGGAAATGGGCTAGCAGAAAACACAGACGGTGGAGTAGAAAGTTAATTGCTAAAACATATTTTTTAACAATAGATTTGACCAACGATAAGTCTGAGTCTTCAAAAGCAGAGAGCTACAAGAAATTTAAAAATACTAAATGGGTTTTCCATGGTAGTGTTAAAAACAAATCTAGATATAATATTAACAACAACAAAACCGTATACTTAGTAGATGTAACAAATATCACACAATTATTATCTAGTAAACATTATGTTTTGCCTAAAAATTTATTAAACATTCATGGCTATCACCTAAATTACATGCGCCTTCTAACATTTAGTACTAATCTTAAATTTAAATCTGCAGGCTTAGATTCGTCTTTCAAACAACGTTTACTAGCTAAACAAAATAATCTTTGCGTGCACTGTGAAGAACCTCTTATAACCTCCGACAGTTCTTATGGTGATGCAATTCATATTCATCATATTGAACCTATATATAAGGGCGGTTCAAGCAATAGTATTACCAATATGGTAGTACTACATTCATGGTGTCATTATGATATAGATCATAAGAATGAAAGCGCTTAATAACAAATCTAGGTATAAAGAAATACTCTAGCACGTTTTTTAAGTTCTTTTGGGTGAGCCGTATACGGCGTGAGTTGTACGTACGGTTCTTGGAGGGGGGTCAATCGTGAGATCGACTTCCATCTCCAGTGGAAATTGGATGGTGCCAATTATGATTGGAGCGCCAGATATGGCATTTGTGCGCTACTTTGCGATATTATATTTACTGGTGATTGTAAATCAGACGTCTTACTGGTATGGACGTAGCTCACTAGACTTAGGTTTCTTCGAAAGAACGAGGCTAAACTTAGCATGTTTAGAAAAAGCGGACGAGTTGGTAGTCTATACTGATAAAGTCCTGCTAGAGCTAATACTTAAGGTTAAAGTTACACTATTTGAATTTCAATTTCTTGATACCTCTCATATCGGGTTTTATCTTGGAGATATTAGGATATGTATTTTGATACTTATAACGGGAATGCTTATATGTATGCCAGTCAAATAAATCGCGTGTCTATCGGACTTGTTAAGGAAATGAGTGAAAAACCTAAAAGTATTGCAGGATATAATATACGAAATGTAGGATTACCTTATGCATTAAAGTGCATTGGTAACGGAGCTACTATAATAACAGATACTAAATATAAGTGTTGGTATGTTGTGAAGAGTAGCAGTCAACTTTTACAAAATACAAGCAGTAACCTATGTTGTCGTTGGACACATACTCATGGTAAATTTTTTTACAGAACTTTTTCTACGAAGGATCACCCTTTTCTTGAAAAAGAGTGGAAAGATCGTGCGACAGTTCCTGTGGATTTTGTTAACTTTCAAAAAAATTGTGTAAACTGGAAAGTACCTATAAAAAGAGTTTATAAATTCATGTTAAACAAACGAATGTTTGAAATTGCATATAGTAAATTGCGAAGTAAACCAGGTAATATGACTAACAGTTTAAACCCTACTACTTTAGATGGAATAAATGATGAATGGGTAAATCAAACAATTGAATCATTAAGAGATGAATCTTTTCAATTTTCTCCTTCACGTCGAATCAATATTCCAAAAAAAGCTGGTGGATCTCGCCCGTTAACTATAGCACCTCCTAGAGATAAGATAGTTATGGAAGTTATGCGTTTAATCTTAGAAGCTATTTTCGAACCAGGTTTTAGTGAGCATAGCCACGGTTTTCGTTCAAGCAAGAGCTGTCATACGGCATTAAAATCAATTCGTGAAACTTTTGGCGTAGCTACTTGGTATATTGAAGGTGATATTGCTAAATGTTTTGATTCAATGAACCATCAACTTCTTATGCATCTAATTGAGTCTAAAATACATGACAGAAAATTTACTCGTTTAATTTGGAAATCTTTGCGTTCAGGCTATTTTGAGTTTCGTTATTACCAAAACTCAATAATTGGTGTTCCTCAAGGCTCGGTAATCAGTCCTATACTTTTTAATATTTATTTAAATCAATTTGACATATTTGTTGAAGGGTTAAAAAATAAATTTGATAAGGGCAAACGGGCGAAAGTCTACAAACCGTATAAAAATTTAAATTATAAATTAAATAATCATAAAAAACGTAAAGACTTACCTAAAACTGAAATGCGTAAACTAGCAAGTAAAATGCGCCAGCTTCACTATGGTGATCCTTTTGATTCTAGTTTTCGTCGTTTAGTTTATGTTCGATACGCTGATGATTGGATTCTTGGTGTACGAGGTAGTTACCGAGAAGCTAAATTTATAATGGAAAGAATAAAGCTTTTTTTACACTCTAAATTAAAGCTTACGTTAGCTGAGGATAAAACTTTAATAATTCATGCTGCAACTCAAAAAGCTTTTTTTTTAAGTGTCTATGTATTTAAAGCCCGTCACCGTACTTATCGTAAAGACAAAGGTAAAACGGTGAGAAATACTTTAGAAATTCGTATGGAAGCGCCTATTCAAAAAGTTGTTGATAAATTAACAAAAGCCAACTTTGTTCGTAACAAAAAAAGTTGGCCTAAGTTTATTTGGTTACAGAATTCGCTACCTGAAATCATTAATCTTTACAACTCGGTATTGCGAGGCTACATGAACTATTATTCATTTATTGATAATCGAGGTTCGTTTGCAACTTATATTTATTACCTTTTACGAGGTTCTTGCGCTAAACTTTTAGCGACTAAACTTAAACTTCGTTCTCAAGGTAAAGTTTTTAAAAAGTTTGGAAAAAGCCTTAGAGTAGATAAAAAAAAAGATTTAACGTTTTTTAAGCCAGGGTATAAAAACAACCCATGGGCTTTTAGTATTTCACATGTAAACTATCTTATAAAGTTTTATGCTCGATCAATTTCTCCAGCTTCTCTAATTGGTTTAGTTTGTTCTTTGTGTGGTAGTGATTATAGAGTAGAAATGCATCATGTAAGGCATTTAAAAGATATTGATCCACGGAAGTCTTTAGCTGAAAAATTAATGATGAGAAAAAAGCGAAAACAAATTCCATTATGTCGTTCTTGCCATTTAAGTTTACATCATAAGAAATAAAGGTTTATAAGTTGATGGAAAGCTGTATGATCGGAAACGATCACGTACAGTTTGGGAAAGAGTATTTTTTATAAAAATGTGGTTTTATTAATTTTTTTTGTTTTATGCTTTTTTTTTCACATTTTAGATTAAATGCTTAGTTCACCCACGTATGAATAACATTAGTTTTTGGTTATTGCCACCTTCATTACTATTACTAATCGCGTCGGTGTTATGTGAAGCAGGAGTAGGTACCGGTTGGACTGTTTATCCACCTTTATCTAGTATTACAGCACACTCTGGTGGAGCAGTTGATTTAGCTATATTTAGTCTACACCTGTCAGGTGCTTCATCGATTCTAGGTGCTATTAACTTTATTTGTACAAGTGCGGGTCTAGGCTGTTTTTATTACGTTTTTATTTTTTTACCAAATAGGCATTTTTCTTTACAGAGAAGTGAGAAATATGGAAGCCCCTATGA
>Ga0075154_10001448_pt1 | contig 16990 bp, 17 predicted proteins | sample JI71714BDNA_FD_70965 | JGI IMG/M metagenome (GOLD analysis project Ga0075154, IMG submission 70965) | Wastewater effluent complex algal communities from Wisconsin, to seasonally profile nutrient transformation and Carbon sequestration -... | ecosystem: Engineered > WWTP > Effluent > Algae...
GTAGCAATATTGGGCTAGGGCCCACGTGGTCAAGAAGAGTATGATCTGCCCAATCATGAATGAAATAGCTGCTCCCAATAAACCGTAATTTTCAATAAGAACAATACTAATTAAAAAAGACAGAATTCCGGTTGAAATGGTTGATACAGACAATAAACCTGTTCGAGTTGAAAAGAAGACATAGTTCGTAACCATGTAGTACATTCCAGTAAAAGCATTTCCCAAAAACATAAAAAAAGTTATTTCTGACACTTTTATGAACTCAGGGCCAAGTAAAAACGGGATGAAGAGGTCTATGGTAAGCGAAAAAAGAACGGCTGTGAATATGATTCCTAGAAAATATAAATATGTGTAGTAAACAATAGTGGATTTTTCTTCACGACTAGCGTCGGTAAGTTTTTTCATAAGCCAAGGAGCAAAAGCGCGGTTGGATGCATCAGCCAAAATACCGAGTATTAATCCAATTTGAACTGCCGCGAAATAAATGCCAGTACTTCTAATATCCATTATTTTTGTCACGAGCAAACGATCTGCCATACCTAGTATCAGCCCGCCAACTGCATGTGGCATGAGTGGGAGGCCGTAGCGAAGCGCATCGGCAGTGTAACTCTTGTCAATTATGTTACTGACCCAGCCTTCTTTGCGCAGCTTTATAAACGCGAAAATAGCGATTACGCCCCAAGCCATTGCTAGCCCGGAGAGACGACCTTCCCAAGACGCCATCAGCCCTACAACTAAGAACATCGACAGAACGCTATCGGTGATTGCATGACTAAGTCTGAGCACTCCATACGAAAGAGCCCGATCTGAGCACTGCCATACTGTCAGTAACAGCTGCACCACAAACTGGCAGCCCGCCACGCCCAACGCGATAAGTAGCCAGCTCACTGGCAGGGTTGTCAGCGATTGCAACGGTGCTGGAAAAGCTGCGATCAATGCTAGAGTAACTAAAATACTTGATAGCAATATCAAAAACACAGACGAGACGTATTTTGGCAGCGCATACTTTGAGTCAAAAAAACGGACCATAACCGCGCCATGAGTATTGAAGCCGACAATAACAAAAAGAAAGGAGCTCACGACGGTAAACATTCCGACTTTGCCATAATCGTCGGCTGATAAGTATCGGGTTAGAATTGGAAGCAAAATTAACGGTACGCCTGCGACAGAAAAGTTAGCCAAAGCGTAGATAGCGGCATTGCTTAACAAGGATCGCTGGAATTTCACTAGCGTTAATTCAAACCACCGTTTCGAGAAAATGTGATAATATCTTGAGTCCGACTTTACCGCTCTTTTCAGGATGGAACTGCAGACCTGATATATTGCCGGACTGGATCGCAGCTGTGATATTATGGTCTCCATAACGGTATGTGGCTAATATATTTGTTTCTGACTCAGGGGCGTATTGGTAAGAATGAACAAGATACACGGCGTCTTGCGGAGAGAGGCAAGCAATAGGGTTATCGCGGTTGTTGAGCGAATTGTGCAACTCGAGAGTGCTCCATCCAATAAATGGCGATTTTAGTGTCGCTCCGCTTTTATCGGTCATCGGAATTCGAACGACCCGGCCCGGTATGAGATCGAGCCCTGCGTGCTCACCAAATTCGGTACCTTTTGTTGCGAACAACTGCATTCCGAGACAAATACCTAATATCGGCCGACCGAACGAAGCAAATTCCCTGATCGCGGCAGCTAATCCTTGTCGTTCCAATCCGTTCATTCCATCTCGAAACGAACCAACACCTGGAATGACAAGTCGCTCAGCGTTTAAAATATCTTCAGATGATGAGGCAATGCGGATCTCTGATGCACCGCTTGTTTGCAAAGCCCGCGTCACGCTAAACAAGTTACCGAGTCCGTAATCAATTATGGACACACAAGATTTGCTCATAAAGTTCTCACTGTCACGTTTGTTGTTTGAGCAATGTGATGTAGAGTTCGCATGTCTGTCCTATCGTAATGCAAAGCATCAGCCACGGCGACCGCATCAGCTCCAGCTTCGATTGCGCCAATTATATGATCAGACTGGCCATATCCTCCGCTAATTATAACGGGGACTTTTGAAACCGCATGCACTGCCTCCAATAAACGAAGGTCAAAGCCTTTACGCGTTCCTTCTTGATCTATTGACGTTAGTAATATTTCTCCGACCCCAAGCTCAACGGCCTCTCGAACCCATTCAATTACACTAATGCCGCTTCCCTCTCGTCCACAATCTGTGTAAACTTCCCAAGTTTCGTCGGATTGCCTTTTGGCTTCGATGGACAGCACCATGCATTGTGAGCCAAATTTGCGGGAAACTTCCTCGATCAGCTTAGGTCGATGTACGGCAGCTGTGTTTATGGCAACCTTGTCTGCGCCAGCCCGTAATAGCGCGGTCACATCATCAAGGCAGCGGATGCCTCCACCCACGGTAAGCGGCACAAATACATCATGCGCCGTCTGCTTGACTATTTCCAGCAAGTTTGATCGACCGTAAAGGCTGGCTACGATGTCCATATAAATCAGTTCATCAGCACCTTGCTCGTAATAGCGCTTCGCGTATACTTGGGGCGCTCCGATAACCCTTAAGCCTTCAAGATGGACGCCTTTAATAAGGTTTGGTCCCTTAACGTCGAGCCTCGCGATTATGCGAAATGGTCGTTGCAGATTAGTCACTAGTATTTCCTAACGCTTTCGGTCGCCATTACGCGCTTTAGTTCTTCGAGATCGTCCGCAGTATCGATATCAAGCGATCGTTCGCGCGGCATTATATGAGCTACGCAATCCTCGCTTATAAAATTACGACTCTGAAGCAACCAGCTTACACGCGCTAAATATATGGCCCCGTTCAACACATAAACCGGAGGTAAGTCTTGACGGCGACTGACGTTCTGATTTGGTAGCAAGCTTTCGAGCTGCATATTTTCGCGCACACGGTACATCCAAAAAGGTGATTCTTCGGCTAGACACATGGATACGCAGCTGTTTGCTCCGGACACGGTTAGTATCTTGAAGGCATCATCAATATCTATTGATGTACGTAAGGGAGAAGTGGGTTGAAGTAGTGCGACATAGTCAAAGCCAGGAAACATTCCAAGTGCGTGGAGTACCACATCGATTGAAGAGGCAGTGTCGCTTGCTAACCTGGCGGGCCGAACAAACGGGGCATTGCAACCCCACTCGCCTGCCATTTTTATTGTTTCATCATCATCTGATGAGAGTATCACTTCATCTATCGAACTAGCCTCCAACGCGGCCGTAATTGTCCAAGCAATCAACGGCTTTCCCCCTACAGGAAGAATATTCTTTCTAGGGAGCCCTTTCGATCCCCCGCGCGCAGGTATAATTGCTAAAAGCGAAGAGCTCATTGTGTCACATTACCGTTCTGAAATGCTTGCGAAGCCGATCTAATTCGGCGAATGGCGCAGTCTCCATTCGCCATCGATAACTTCCCAAAGATGGGGCGAACGGAATTTATCGCAGGTTTCGAAAAATTCATCGCGCGTCATATTAATGTAATCAAGAAATTCGGTCTCATAGCGCGCCGGGTATTCGCCCTCATACCGATTTATGAGCGCCAATCCTTCTTCTCTGGTTATATGATGATTGCGAATTTCTTGTGCGGAATCCATCATGGCGCGCCCAACACCAAATTTAATCCAGCGGGTATAATAGAAAAAGCCATCAACTTTGTCGTCTAGGCTGTTGTATTTCGAATATGTACCTTCGGTTCTTACAGGATTAGCTTCAAAACCCGTATGCTCGACGGCATAATAATAGGCTTCTTGCGGCACCCATTTTTTGTAGTATCCCAAATATTTGAATTCTATACCTTTTTTGTGTAGAATTTCAGGGTCCAAAGGGAGGTAGCTCATAAGGTCGACTTTAGGTACCCCATCATCAAGGTAAGCACCCATTTGTTTGCCACCAAGGTAGATATCGCGGAAATCCATCTTACTTACATAATCCAGAGCGAAACCCTCACTTTCGGCGTTCTGGTCTTTGCCAGCATAAGATGAAGTTTTATGTGATATTTGCTCGCCATATTCCCCAGGCATTTCACCGTAAAAAATCAACGGTATGTTAAATTGGGCCGCCATTTTGGCAACGAATGTTTTCTGGCCAAGAATGAAAGGCTGAAAAGGATGGAGAAGATTGATCGTTGCGTTGCGCGTAAGTAGCCGGTGCGTTTTGCCGTTAGGAGTATAAAGAAAATTGTCAAAGCCGCCAACGTGCAGCCACTGCTGGAAATTTTTCCAACCGATATCTGTATAAAGATGGGGGGACCAGGTGACTGTCAACGGATTCATGCCATATTTGTATTTGAGCAAATGAGATTGCATCGCACTATCTTTGCCGCCGCTTCCTCCAACGATGCAATCGTAGCTTCCGTCGGTTTTTCGATACTGATTGCACAATTCAATCAGCTCCTTTTCACGATCATCCCAATCGATCTCTCCAGATTCTTTCAGGTTGTTAAAATTGCATGCATGGCAAACGCCTGCATCGTCGAACAGCATCGTGACTTTGCGCGATTGGTTACTATGGGCATATTCATTGCTCGACATCGGTTGCTGATTGGACATGTTGCATTTTTTGCAAAACAGCACTTGCTTAGGAAGGCCATACAGCACTTCTAAATTGTCCGAATGTGCCGAGTATCGCTTTAAATCAACGGAAGAAGACGGACCGATTTTCATTGTTACTCCTTTGGAAGGTTTTTCAGCTTTGTGGCTTATTGGTTCATTTTTCGTGCTTGGACTAGATCATCGGGTCTACCGACATCAAGCCAAGGTTCGTGCATCGGAAAAGCCACTGTTCGACCCGATTCACTTTGTATCCGTTCAAACAGGGTTGGCATATTACAATGCGTATTCCTTTCAATTAATGAAAGGCAAGTCGGGTTCAGTACGTAAATTCCAGCATTTATATGGCTACGATATACTGGTTTTTCTTCAAATCCTGTAATATCGATGCCCTTGGTCTTTACAACTCCAAACGGGTTTTCGATTTCATGTTGACGAACTGCCATCGTTGCTGAGGCACTTTGTCGCTGATGGAATTCCAAAATGTCATAATAATGTATATCGGTCAGGACGTCTCCGTTGGTCACGATCAACGGAGACGATGGCAGATTATCGATTAGGCTCAGAGATCCGGCGGTTCCGAGTGGCCTCTCTTCGTGGAGATACTCGATCTTGACGTCCCACTTATTCCCGTTTCCGAAATGGCTCTCGATTATCTCTCCGAGATAATGAACAGAGATAATGAAATTTGAGATGCCATCGGCTTTGGCTCTTACGATAATGTGTTCAAGCATAGGCTTACCGCCTATTTCAATCATGGGCTTTGGGCATTTTTCAGTATGGGGGCGAAGTCGCGTGCCTCTTCCGCCAGCCATGACAACCATATAATTGTCAAGCGCCGATGGCGCTATAATCGTGTCCCACATATGGAGTCCAAGTACTTTGTTGTCGGTGTCAATCACGGGTAGCTGATGTACTTTATTGGCGCTCATCAGTTGAAGTACCAGATCTCGTCCCATATCAGGGGGAACGACAAGCGGTTTGCGGTTTATGATGCCGCTTATCTTACTATCTAAATTATGCCCTTTCAGAAAGGCACGCCTAATGTCTCCGTCTGTCAAGGTACCCGCCAATCGGCCTTCTTCTGTAGTTGCAAGAACAATCTGCATGCCCGATTGCTCTAAACTATAAATCGCCTCTTGAATTGAAGCAGTTACTGCGACCTTAGCCTGCAGCCAGTCGTTGTGAGGGTTGCCCATGTTCATATTAAGCTTTCGTTTTCAGATTAACCCGACGTCTGGATATCGTAGAACGTTTTTTTCAAGATGGCTTCTAGCGGATAGCTTGCTAATATCTTTACAATTTTCTCACTTGCTCCGCCATCTCCGTAAGGATTGTGGATATGTGCTAGAGATTTGCGGAATTGGGCGTCGAACAATTTATACAACGCTGCTAAAATGTTATTATATTCGCCGTCAGAGCTTATTACGCTTTGAGCCATCAATCTACCCTGTTGGCGGTCACCAATATTCACTGTTCCGATTTGCATGGACGGTGCTTCAGCAATACCGCTCGACGAATTTCCAACGACGCCGTCAACAAACTGCATACAGGACAGGTATCGCAATTGCCCAAGTGAGGTGTATGCTTGGGCATTCCAACGCTTACCTACATAATCTTCGATTAGGCCAATCAGCTCATTGTTCCCATTGTCAGCATTTGGAAGCGTAAAAATCAGTCCAGCATCTGGAAAGGCGTCCAACGCTCTTAGCAATGCTGTCATTTGTGCTACAGAGCTATCTTTTGCCAATGTTACCGGATGAAAAGTGACTAACAGGTTCCGTTCAGAAAATCGGAAACCCAGAGAATCTTCTAAAGTCTTTTTGTCGAGGAGGGTTATACGCTTAATGGCATCGACTCCCAGTCCACCAACATCAAAAACACGATGTGGTTCTTCGCCCAGTTGAATCACACGTTGGCGATATTCGGAATTGGCAACAAAGTGGAGATGTGACATTTTTGTCAACGCGTGCCTAATGGCGTCATCAAATGCGCCTTCGGTAATTTCACCACCGTGCAAATGCGCAATCGGAATTCCGGCTATCAGCGCCGCTGTGGCCGCAGCGAGCATTTCAAATCTGTCACCAAGTAAAACCAATATATCTGGCTTTAATGCGGCATATGCGTCCGCAAATCCTATCGTGCCCAATCCAACCGATTTCGTAACAGCTGGCGCGGAATCGGAGCTTAAAAGCATATCAATTTTATGGTCAATGATGAAATCCGCTGCTTCAATTTCGCGATATGTAAAACCATATTTTGGTGACAGGTGCATTCCCGTGGCAATAACTTGGAGGTTCAAATCGGAAGCCTGTTTAATGTCGTGCATTAAATTCTGAAGCAATCCGAACTCGGCGCGCGAGCCGGTGACCACACAAATTTTCCGCATCATATTTCAATCATTTCGTCTGGATCGAAAGCCCGAATTGCTCGACGCCCAAGAATTTCATCCCAACGCATCGGCGAGATACCTGCGCCCGGTCTCTTGACGGCTAAATTGTCAATCGTAAAAACTTCACCAACGCTAATAGGGCATCGAGCCACAATTGATTTTCTTGCGATTGGTAGGTTCCAGCTTTCACTCTTAGTACGCCGCTTCACGCCATCGCCCAACGCAAGCTCGACATTTCGGATGCTATTTACCAAAGAACGAAGTTCCGCAGGCTCCAGACTTGCGTTGTGGTCTGGTCCAGGCAATGTTCGATCGAGTGTGAAGTGCTTTTCTATTATAGTTGCCCCCAAAGCGACCGCAGCGATCGATACCTCGATGCCGATAGTATGATCCGAATATCCAACCTTGACACCGAAAGCATTTTTCAGCGCAATCATTGCTCGCAAATTCACTTCATCCATGGGAGCGGGATATTCCGTCGTGCAATGGAGAACCGTGATCTGGCTACGTAGTGTTCCTGCGCTCTCGATGGCGTCTATTGCCGCTTCAACCTCTCCTAATATCGCCATGCCAGTTGACAGTATAATGGGTTTGCCATGCCCGGCCATGTAGCGAAGCAACGGCAGATTGTTTAGTTCGCCCGAAGGCACCTTTATCATTTCGAGGCAATCAAGCTGCATCAAAAGATCAAAGCTATATTCATCAAATGCCGTCGAAAAAAATCTGATTCCATGCGCTTTGCATTCGTCGATCAAGATTTCGTGATCGCCTCGCGATAGCTCCAGTTTTGCAATCATTTCATGCTGAAGAGCTTCACCGGTGTTTTCTTGTTGATAAGAAGCGGTTGGAGCATCGCTCGATACCAAGTGGTCGGCCTTGAACGTCTGAAATTTTACGAAGTCGGCTCCGGCAGAAGCGGCTTCTGCCACAAGTGCCTTTGCGATAGCGATGTCACCGTTGTGGTTCACTCCAGCTTCGGCAATGATGAGCGTCTTCACGAAATTCTCCTTGCAGGCACGCCAACATATGTCGCGTCTGAGTCGCAATTATCGAGCACTACGGCACCTGAACCAATTATTGTATTTCGACCAACTATGCGTTTTGAAATCTCGCAGCCTTGGTTAACAACGGCCGCAGCTCCGATCCAAGTCCCTTCCCGCACCTCGACATTTCCTAGGATGCAAGCCTGAGGAGAAATCGTAACAAAGTCTCCAATTACGACATCATGACTTATGGTAGCATTCAAATTGAATATACTGAAATTGCCGACTTCGATATTGTGGGTAAATCTTACGCCAGCACAAATAATAACGCCTTTTTGATTTCTAATCTTTTCAATTTGGCGGTCACCAAACGTAGCGCTTGGGTGAATTAGATTGGTGAAACTGATTATCTTGCCATAACGCGCCGCAATTTTGGCGCGAAGTCCGCATTCTCCGATGCCAATCACATACGGCATATCCAAATAATGCTGGATGTTGGTTTCGGGAATAGTATCAAAATCCCAAAAGCCAATATCACTTGCGTCTTTGGACACAAGAACTGGGGACAGACCTAATGCCAGTGCTACATCACATGCCTCTCTGGCCATACCGGCTGTGCCAAAAATTCCAACGCGATTGGATTTCATGTGACCGTGCTCGTAACGCTGCTTGGCAAGTTCACCAACCGATCTTCCAAAAACTCAGCATTTGGTAGATCGCTCCGCAAGCAATTTTTGAACATCGGGAGTCTGTTCATCAATGTCCAAACCGGACGTGTCATGACCCCTTGTTCATTTGTAGTTGAAAGCAGTTCGTCTCGTTGCGAGCGATCTTGGCAGATAACCGAGTTCAGCCAATAGTTTGAACGGCAATCTTGCGGCTCAGTCACAAAACGTAAATCACTCGTAGCGAACAGTTCGGCATATTTCATCGCCAGTTGCCGCTTTATACTGATAAACCGATCAAGTTGTTCCAATTGCGCGCACCCCATAGCGGCATTCAAATTTGGAAGGCGATAGTTAAAGCCAATCTCGTCATGATAATATTCAAAGCTGTGAGGTTTCTTAGCTGTCGTAGTCAGGTACTTTGCACGGCCTCCTAAAGTCATATTCGACAAGATCATACCTCCTCCCCCGGTTGTAATGATCTTGTTTCCGTTAAAACTCAAAGCGCCAACTACTCCAAACGTCCCAGTGTGGCGCCCTTTATACATACTGCCAAGTGATTCGGCCGCGTCCTCCACTAAAGCGATATTCCAATCTTTACAGACTTTTAACAAGCCGTTTATGTCGACTGGATGACCAAATGTATGCATAGGGACGCAAGCTCGAACTACTCGGCTACTGATTTTTTCTACGCATTCATTCGAGTTGTTTAATTCAGCGTTTTCGAACAACCAATTTTCTAAAGCCGTTGCTGACATTCCCAGAGTATCACAACAGACGTCCACAAAAATGGGTTCGGCGCCGCAATAAGCGATTGCGTTGCAGGTAGCCACAAAAGTCAATGGCTGAGTTATAACCAAATCATTCTGTTTTACGCCAACTAACTTAAGCGCAATATGGAGCGCCGCTGTACCGTTGACAGCTGCGATTGCCGCTGGACTTCCGGTATATTCCGCGAAGTTTTTCTCAAACTTATCGACATAAGACCCCACACTTGAAACAAATGTAGATTTGATGGCGTCGGCCACGTACGTCTGCTCATTTCCTTCGAATGTAGGGGCGTGCAAAGGGATAAAATCCGTCGTGCGATATTCGTCTCGGACAAATTCGATCAGTCTTGAAATTTCGGAACAGTTAGACATTGTATATGTCAGCTTTGTATTTTGCCAAGTTTTCAGAGATCGTGAACCAATCGATTGTTTTTCGCAGTCCCTGTTCGATTGTATGCTGAGGTTCAAATCCGGTCAAAGCGCGTATTTTGCTATTGTCGCACCATAGTCGAAATACCTCAGACTTCTCCGGTCGCAATCTGTCTTCGTCCGATATGAACTCAACATCGCTATTCATAAGTTGCTTTATTAAATCGAGCGTGTCACGAATAGATATTTCATAATTTGATCCGATGTTGACCGTCTCACCTATCGCCTCTGTACACCGTGCAAGTTCCACAAAACCGCGGCACGTATCGGTTACAAAATTAAAGTCGCGAGTAGGGCTCAAATCTCCGAGTTTGATCTGTTTAATTCCGTTAGCAATTTGCGCAATTATTGTAGGTATTACTGCGCGAGCAGACTGTCGAGGGCCATAAGTATTAAAAGGACGCGCGATTGTAACTGGCAAGTCAAATGCATTGAAGAAACTCATCGCCATTGCATCGGCTGCAATCTTTGATGCGCTGTATGGGGATTGTGGTTGAAGGGGATGCGCTTCGTCAATGGGCACGTAACGTGCTGTGCCATACACTTCACTAGTTGATGTATGTATTAGGCGCTTACCGCCATTTTCCAGCAGAGCCTGGCCAATGTTAAGGGTGCCTTTAATGTTTGTATCTAAATAACTGGCAGGCGCGACGTATGAATACGGGATGGCAATAAGCGCCGCCAGATGGAAAACAATGTCCACGTCTTTTGTGATCGCCTTGCAATAATGCGGGTCACGAATGTCACCATTAAGAACCTCGATTTCTCGAAGGCAATCTACATCCTCAAGCCAACCCCAATGGTTGAACGAATTGTATTGAGATAACGCCTTGACGTTATAACCTTCGGCCACAAGAAGTTCGGTAAGATGCGAACCGATAAAGCCGTCTGCACCAGTAACGAGTGCAGTTTCGCTGCGGCCGATCACTTAACTACACCATAAAATGCTGAAATCGCCTCAGCAATACTGTCTTGTTGTGCTTCATCTAACTCAGCGAACATTGGTAAAGACAATATCCGATTTTGAAGTCCGAATGCTACTGGAAAGTCTTCGGGCACATGTCCTAAATACGCATATGCCGGCAGGAATGGCAATGCACTTTTGTAATTGATAACTGTGGGTATTCCTTGAGTTTTCAGGAACGCTCCAAGATTGTCGCGGTTCTCGGTCTCAATCACATATAGATGATAAACATGCTCACGCCCGGCGACTTCTGTGGGCGTCTTGATTTGTGCGATATCCGCCAACATTTCGTTATAGCGTTTAGCGACGGTGCGGCGTTTTGCCGTCCAGTTTGCCAGATGCGGCAATTTAACCCGCAATATTGCTGCCTGCAACCCATCAAGCCTTGAATTGATTCCTTCCATCTCGTGGTCACCCTTAACCAGGCCGCCATGTCGTGCAAAGCAAGACATATGCCGTGCTAAAGCCGGATCTTGCGTGGTTATCGCACCCGCATCACCCATCGCCCCGAGATTTTTGCCTGGGTAAAAGGACCAAGTAGCAATATTGCCGAATTGTCCGGCCTTCTTCCCATTGATGGTAGCAAGATGTGCCTGGGCGCAATCTTCGATGACCCACAGATTATGCCGCTGGGCTATGGCCATCACTTCAGGCATGTCGGCCATCTGGCCATAGAGATGCACAGGAATTATTCCGACTGTCCGACTGGTGATCTTCTCGGCAATTTTCGAAACATCGATGGTCGAAGTTATCGGGTCAATATCGACGAATATAGGCTTGGCTCCATGCTGGCCTATTGTTTCGGAAGTCGAAATCCAGCTTTGAGCAGTTGTTATAACCTCGTCGCCGGGCTTTATCCCTAGCGCCTTCATCGCAATATACAGAGCATCCGTGCCATTTGCGCAGGAAACAGTGTGCCTTGTCTCCATCAAATTCGAATATTCGGCCTCAAAAGCTTCGACATCGGGTCCGCGCACAAAACTGCTGTTGGTAATGGTGCGCGCGATCGCCGCGTCAATTTCATCCTTCAATGCCAGATATTGGGCGTGCAGATCGACAAATGGAATAGTCATAGTGACTCCGTAATTCTTATTTGGAAGAGCGCAGAAAACGTGCAGGATTGCCTGCATAGATTCCCGGCTTTGAAATGGATTTAGTAACTACCGAGCCTGCGCCCACAACGACATCATCGCATATTGAGACAGGCATTATGGTTGCGTTTGAGCCGATAGAGACACGGTTACCAATGGTGGTAGTCTCCCACTTGGTGACGTCGCCGCGTGCAGGGCCCCCATCTGAAAATCGGTCATTCACAAACATCACGCTATGGCCGATAAAACAATCATCGCCGATAGCAACCAGCTCGCAAACAAAACTGTGGCTCTGCACGCGAGTCCGTGCGCCGATCGTCACGCCCTTTTGTATCTCACAAAACGGACCAATGAAGACATTGTCCGATAGATCACATTCGTAGACATTCGCCGGTTCAACAATTTTCACATTGTGTCCTGCGCGAACATCTCTGACCATCGCCTTATAAAACTCTATTTCGGTCATGTGGATCCACCAAGCTTGGAATGCTGCGAACGAAAACGAAGGTAAGTGTTTTTGCCGGTTTCAATCGATTCATAGAGAGCTGTAATCAGTTCCAGACTGCGCCGTCCCTCCAATCCATCAACCAGCGCGGCCGAATCTGTTTTCAGGCAATCAAGAACATGTTCATAATATGCTTGATGACCATATCCATAAACGTTGGGCGGGTTGACCGAGAATTTTTCTAAAACATCATCGTCCCCTGGCTGTGGATCGACAAAGTCCCAGGTTTGTATTTTGTTTACGGCAAAACCTCCGATAACAACCGTCCCACCTTCTCCCAATATGGAAAGCGACCCTTCAAGATCACGGGGACGTGCGGCATTAGTTGCTTCGACAATTCCCAGCGCACCATTGGCAAATTCGAGCGTTGCAATCGCTGTATCTTCGGCTTCGATATCGACCAAGGTTCGCGTTGCCCGCGCATGGACTGAAACTACATCTCCCATGAAATATTCAAGCAAATCGACATGGTGGCTCGCCTGATTTGCCAAAACACCGCCATCTTGTGCCCAAGTGCCACGCCAGCTGTCCTGATTGTAATAGCTTTGGTCGCGGCGCCATCGGACGCGTACCGTACCTAACACCAGTTTGCCAAATCGCCCGGCGTCTAAGGCTTCGCGTGCCTTTACTACCGGAACATTTAGCCTGTTCTGCTTGACAACAAAAAGCTTAACCCTTGCCCTGTCACATGCCGCGATCATTACATCGGCATCTTCCAACCTCAATGCCATCGGCTTTTCCACGATTACATGTTTGCCGGCGTTCGCTGCGGCGATGGCGTGCTCCGCGTGCATCCCGCTTGGTGTCAAAATCGAAACAACATCAACTTCATCCGAAGCCAACATTTCATCCAGCGAATGAAAAGAACGCACACCAAATTTCTCGGCCATAACATCAGCACGATCAGGCTGGACGTCACATACAGCAGTTAATCGAGCACCGTCTATCAACCCACTGCCTAAAATTTCAGAATGCCTTTTTGCGATACGTCCACATCCGACAATACCGAATCTGAATTCCGACATTCCATACTTCCTTTTTATATCTGATATGAGATTTTTAATGTGAACTTGGCGGGGGAGAAGATTGGTCTCGGGCTAGTTTAATCGCCTCAATTTCTGCCGCTAGCGCTTCATATTCACGCAACTTACGCGCTAGAAAGCGACCGGTAAGTGCGGCCTTTTCCGCCATTCCATTGGGTGTCAGAACGTAGGCATATCTCCACTTTGTATCTGAGGTTTTGAAGTTTTCTATTTTCACCAAGCCCTTTTCGACGAGGGCATTAATACAATAATTTACCCGACCTAAACTCATCCCCAGTTCGGCTGAAATCTCTCGCTGGGTGATAGAAGGTTTGCCTTCGACGATCTGCATAACTCGGAAATGGACTTCCTCAGACTTGGAAATGCTACCTTCATAGTCAATGTCGGCCAACAACTTGCCCCCAAAAAGTCAGAAGACCCGCGTTCAAACCTGAACGCGGGCCGTTCTAGCAAATAGCTTCGCATTTAAAAGACATTTTTTGTGGCGGCGGCAAATTTAAATCGGCCGAAAATTCACCTTCAACCCATCCTTCGGCTTCGGGATTGGCCAAGGCTGCCATTCCGGCGCATAACCGTCGGCGATTTCGACACGCACATTGGTGAGCAAATGATGCATGAACAATTTCATCTGCATATAGGCAAAATGCAGGCCAAGGCACATGTGCGCGCCCCCACCAAATGGCACCCAAGCATATTTGTGCCGCGCCTTAACCTTGTCGGGCGTGAAGCGCATGGGGTCGAACACTTCCGGCTGTTCCCAATATTCTTCCATCATATGGACAAAGGATGGGCTGATGCTGACCGCGGTGCCTTTAGGAATATGGTAGCCCATAAATTCGAAATCACGTAGCGCGCGTCGCGGGATCGACGGGACGGGCGAAATCATCCGCAACGCTTCTTTAAATGCATATTCGGTCAGTTCGAACTTATCGAGATCGGCAAAAGAGATATCGCTTCCAGCAGGCGCGATGGACAGGCATTCCTGTCGCAGCTTTTCCTGCCATTCAGGATACTTTGCCAAATACCACATCATCGATGTAACCGATGAGGTAATAGTGTCGTGCGCAGCCATCATCAAGAAGTTCATGTGGTCGATCAATTCGCCGTCGGACATATATTCGCCATCCTCGCGCCGTGAGCGACAGAATTGGCTGAACATATCCTGCCGGTTTTCGTTGCGGCGACGTTCGGCAATTTGGGGTCCGAAATAGTCGATCAGATATTTGCGCCCCGCAACGCCTTTGCCCATGGACGTGAAAGGAATGGGCGCCCGAATGGGTGCTACCGACGCCTGTACCATGTCGACAAAGGCGGTGTTGATCTTGTCTGCTTCGGGACCGAGCGGAATACCCAGAAAGCTGCTGGCCGCGACATCCAGTGTCAGTTGTTTGATCGCCGGATAGAATTGCATCTCCCCGCGCCAGTTTTTCAACTGCTCTGCGAAAATGCGGTTCATATCCTGCGTGTAAGCGCGCATCGGTTCAGGCTTGAACGCGATGCCGAGCGCGCGGCGGTCCATGCGGTGATGGTCAAAATCCATGAGCATAAGTCCGCGCGGGAACAGCAGGTTCAGGACTGGTCCCCACCCTTGTTCGGACGAAAAGAGCTTGTCGCGGTCAAACAGCATCAGTTCATTGGCTTCTGCCCCGACCATCGAAATCGTCGGATTACCGAATGCATTAGTGCGGAACACCTTGCCATAGGTTTTCACCATATGCGCGCCATAGCCCGGCGGGTCGCGGAGCACGCGAAAGGTTGTACCGACAATCGGCAATCCGTTTTCACCGGGAATATGGGACAAGTCGCCAATTTTCGTGCGGGGCACCCAATGCGGGTTGGCTGCTTCGCTATGGGCCAGGGCCATATAGACAATCCTTTGTTAATCGTGCGATTAAATCTTACTGCCACCGATGTCAGTAGGGTGCAAGCGGCAATTCCCGAACTGGTACATCATGAACGCCAGCCGACCAAGATATTCACCTGCAATTCAACCGCCGGTCCATAAATAGGATCACAGGGCAAAGCTGCAACAACGATTCGATCCAAGCATGTTTGGGCAGCTTTCAAAACAGGGGTGCATATCATGAAGAACAATATTCAGCTCATCGGCAGGGGAGCTTTACTTAAACTCTCGCTTTTGACTGTGGCCAGCCTTGGCCTGTCCGGTTGTGTCTATGATGTCGGTTTGGGCTATGCCAGCGACGGCTATTATGACGACGCCTATGAATGTGATCCCTATGGCGGCTATGATAGCTATTACCAGTGCGACTATGGGCATGGCTTTTATAATATCGGATATGGTGGCGGCTGGTATGACAGCTACTGGTATCCGGGATATGGATTTTACCTGTTCGACAATGTTGGGCGCCGTTACCCGATGCGTGACCATCACCGTCGTTATTGGGGTGAAAAGCGCCACAATTGGTACCGCGAAAACCGGGGCCGTCGTCACGACGGTGGACGGTATCAGGGACGTGGCCGGGGTTACACCGGTAATGCTACACCCGGCGCGGTCGGCTGGCCGGAACAGCATGGCGGCCGTGTGCGCGACGATGATGATAATCGGAGCGGCCGCGGCGAGCGTCGAAATGGCCGGAACCGGCAATGGTCGGGTGGTGATGGAACGGGCGTAAACGCGATCCCCACGCCCAATCCGGAGGTCGTGCAACGCCCGGGCCGGGGCCGGGATCGGGGAGATGGCTTACGCAACGGTGCTCCGCGCGGGGAGCGTGCGGGACGAGGCTATCGCGGCAATCCTAACCAGGTAGCGCCGCAACCTGCGCCACAAGCCGCGCCGCCCGCGCCACGGGCAGCGCCATCACCGCAACGTGATCAGCCGCAACGCCCACCCGCCCCGCGACCTAACCGGACGCAAGGCGAAAACGTGCGGGATCAATAAAAAAGCGGCCGTGCCGGGGGCAATGGCACGGCCGCAAAACGCGCGGGACCAGAGAGTTGTCATGCGCGAAGTAGATTTCAGAAACTGTCCTGAGTGAAAGGCGCGCGCTTGCCCAGCCGGCGCGCTTCAATAGCCTCGTCCGCCACGCGCGTCATATAATCCAGCTGTTCAAACTGGGCCTGTCGCCGTGCCGACGGCGTCATATTGGCGATGCCAGTTACTAGATCGGCCGGTTCATGGCCGGTGATCCCGATAACTAACGCTAGAAAAATCGATGCGAATCCAAGAGATGTAAAAACGACGAGCGCTGCATCTGGCGACATATTTCCTCCGATATCTTTGTACCATTTCGCGTGATGGGCAATGAAACGCGACCATGCGCGGTTAGAGAAGAATGGTGGGGTCGGGTTAATTCTATCTGAGATAAGATAACCAAGGAGAAATTTACCATAGCGTTTGCTAACGCGTCTAGCCGCTGCCGATCTCACCATTATCGAAAAGAACGGTACCGGACGGCATTGGATAAATAAGTAGACCTTTCGACCCAAACCGAATAAGCGACCCCCCCAAGGGCCTGGACGCATCGGAATAGACAGATACTATATTTATGATTGAAGTCGAATACTTTGCGCTACTGATCGTTTGCGCATTGATGACCCTTTTTCTATGCCTGAATTCCAA
>Ga0075154_10001449_pt1 | contig 16978 bp, 13 predicted proteins | sample JI71714BDNA_FD_70965 | JGI IMG/M metagenome (GOLD analysis project Ga0075154, IMG submission 70965) | Wastewater effluent complex algal communities from Wisconsin, to seasonally profile nutrient transformation and Carbon sequestration -... | ecosystem: Engineered > WWTP > Effluent > Algae...
GACCGCTGGGGCAAATGATTTGGGCTATGACGCAGTGTTTGCGCGAGGTGTGGAGGCTCTTGGTCGCAAGGGAGATGCACTTATCGCCATTACCACCAGTGGAAATTCGCCGAGCGTTATGCGGGCTGCAGAAGCAGCAAAAGCGCAAGGAATAAGCGTCATCGGGCTTTTGGGCTGCGGTGGAGGAAAGATGTTGCCTCTTTGTGATATGGCAGTGGTTGTGCCAAGTACTGTAACGGCGCGGATACAGGAATCGCATATTCTCGTGGGGCATATTTGGTGCGAAATGATTGAAGAAACCTTGTTCCCCGACCTCTTTCCGGCTGCATGACAAGCAACGAGGCTTCCACCATCTTGCTCAAGCATTACACCGAGCAGTCGCCTCTTTACGATGAAATGTGGGCAAATGCGCCGTTCCATCCGTCTCCGCACGACCATTGGAAGCCGCTTGTCAAAGAATTGGAGCAAATGGGCAGCGCGGAACTACACCGACGCTCACTGGAAATTCAACGTCTTCTGCGAGAAAACGGCGTTACATACAGTATTTACAACGACCCCAAGGGCTTGCATCGCGCATGGAAGCTAGACCCTGTGCCGTTTGTGGTCGGCGAATATGACTGGCAGTTGATAGAGCGCGGGTTGCAGCAACGAGTGGAGCTTTTGAACTTGATTTTATCAGACATCTACGGTGAACGACGTTTGATTACGCAAGGCTTATTGCCTCCTGAGTTTATCTACGCCCATAGCGGTTTTCTGCATCCCTGCGTCGGCATCACTTTCCCCACTTCCGAGGCAATGCGCCGCCAATTACGCATTTATGCGGCAGATATGGCGCGTGGACCCGACAACCGAATGTGGATAGTAAGCGACCGCACCCAAGCACCATCCGGTGCGGGGTATGCGCTGGAAAACCGTTTGGTGATGAACCGCGCTCTTCCCGATGCCTTTGCGGGGATGACCTCGTCAGGAACGACCGTTCGGAGGCTCGTGCCGTTTTTTGCGGCATTGCAAGAGAGTTTGCTGGCGACTGCGCCTGAGCGGAATAGGAACCCTCATGTCGTCGTGCTCACGCCCGGACCGGGCAATGAAGCGCATTTTGAACACGCCTATCTCGCCTCCTCGCTTGGGTATTCGCTTGTGCAGGGCGAAGATTTGACGGTGCGTGATGGCTACGTCTGGCTGCGGTCGTTAGGCGGCTTGCAGCGCGTGGATGTGATTCTTCGTCGTGTGGATGATAGTTTTTGTGACCCTTTGGAACTTCGTCCCGATTCCCAACTCGGCGTGGCAGGGCTGGTGGAAGCCGTGCGGCGTGGCAATGTGTCAATTGTGAACCCACTTGGGAGCGGCGTTCTGGAGAATCCGGCGCTCATGGCGTTTTTGCCCAATCTTGCCCGCCATTTTTTGGGCGAAGATTTGATACTACCGTCGGCAGCGACGTGGTGGTGCGGCGAGGAAAAAGAATTACAATACGTTCTGGCAAATCTTTCCTCACTCATTATCAAACCAATTGACCGCCAGACCACGCCTCATGCAGTTTTTGGGCATGAACTCTCCCGCGAGGAATTAGAACGACTCCGTACGGCGATCGAGCGCGAACCGTACCGCTACGTCGGGCAGGAATATGTCAATTTTTCAACAGCGCCGTCCTTTGTTAATGGAGTCTTGGAGCCGCGGTATGCCGTTTTGCGCAGTTTTCTGATTGCCCAAAAAGACGGTTATGCCGTTATGCCCGGAGGACTTACTCGCGCTGCAAGTGATAAAAATACATTTCTGGTCTCGAATCAAGCCGGAGGTGTGAGCAAAGACACATGGGTACTGGCTTCCGTGCCGGAAGAGTCTCCCTATCGTGTGCAAGGCAGCGAAGATTCTTTGGGCGAGGGCGAGCAGACACCAATAGCGCAAGAATACTCACTTTCCAGCCGCACGGCAGAAAATCTTTTTTGGGTGGGGCGTTATGCGGAACGTGCGCAGACGACGGCACGACTGCTCCGCACTATTCTTCAGCAGCGAGCTGAACTTGTGCCGCAGGGCTTCGCGCAAGGCATTTCGGAGGGGAGCAGTAGCACCGACACCGCTTTTATCCAAACGCTGCTACGCACATTGACGCAAATGACGATGACGTACCCGGGCTTTATCGGCAACAACAGCGAAGAAAGATTATTGCATCCCGAAGCAGAATTGCTTTCGGTAACGCTGGATACGGTGCGAGCCGGAAGCATTGCCTCAACACTGCAAGCCTTCACGCGCTCAGTCTATGCAGTGCGCGAGCGGCTTTCCGCCGATACATGGCGCGTAATAGGAGATGTGGAGCGGTATTGGGATAAGTTAGTGTCAGCAATATCTCATAGCGACACGGAGATTTCCAATGAATCACGCTTGCGTCTGGCGCAGACGGCTCTCGACCGCGTAATTGCTTCTCTGGCAGCATTTCTCGGGCTTAATATGGAAAGCATGGGCTATGATGAAGGTTGGTTCTTGCTGGATGCGGGTAGGCGTTTGGAACGGACGCTGCAAATGGCTTCCATGCTACGCTCAATGCTGATCTTTAAGCAAGAAGCGCCAATAGAACAGCTTCTACTGGAGCAAATATTGGACTTGAACGAATGCCTGATGACGTACCGCTCGCGCTATCGCTCGCGGCTACACTTTGCGCCCGTACTAGATTTACTGCTCTTTGACCGCAGCAATCCTCGCTCAATGGTCTATCAATTGGAGCACTTGCAAAAGCGTGTGGAGGACTTGCCCCATAAACGCAATGAACAAGCATTTTCGCGCCTTGCTCATCAGGAGCGACTGGTCTTGGAGGCGCTTACTGCCTTACGCCTTGCCGATACGCGAAGTCTTGCTGAAACCGATATGAACGCGATGCGCACCGCACTAGAGGCTCTTTTAAGCACGGTAAGCGACCGTACAGCACAGGTTTCGGGGGCAATCACGCAAGAGTTTTTTAATCATGCTCAGGTGCAGCAGCAGATTTCGTAGCGTAGAACGTGCTTCAAATTGGACGGTCAGCACAAAAATAATTGATTGCCAAAGGAAATCACGCAAACTTTTCCTAACTTTGCGACTTCGTGTTCGCAGCGACATTACGCACTATGCACGTCGCTGCCAAATTTTTCTTACACCATGGACGGCGCACCAATGCTTCAACGCTTGACAATTCGGCACTTTACGCTTATCGAAGAACTCGACCTTGAACTTGGTCGTGGCTTAAACATCATCACGGGCGAGACCGGCGCTGGAAAATCCATCATCGTGGACGCGCTGTTGCTGCTTTTTGGTGAGCGCGGCTCTGCGGAATATGTCCGCAAGGGCGCACCAAAAGCCGTGATTGAGGGTAGCTTTGTGATTACGGGGAACAAATATATTCAGCCGCTTTTGGAGGAGCACGAAATTGAACACGACGGCGAAGGGCTGCTGCTGCGCCGTGAAATCTCCGAAAAAGGTACCTCGCGGTCATTTATCAACGATTCTCCCGTCGCCGTCGGCGTTATGCGCGAAGTCGGGGCGCAGCTTGTGGATTTTCATGGTCAGCACGAGCACCAATCACTTCTACGGGCGGAAGCGCACGTGAATTTTATTGACAATTTTGAAGGCGTATTGCCTCGCTTGGAGGCGTATCAAGAGCACTTTGCTACGCTGCGTAGGCACATACACGAGCGCACAGAACTTGCCTCGCGTGAGCTTGCACTTCGGCAACAAGCGGAGTTCCGGCGATTTCAATTAGAAGAAATCGAACAAGTGAATCCCCAACGCGACGAGGAAGAAAGCCTTGAGCAAGAACTGGCATTGCGCGAAAACGCCGAGCAGTTGCATGACCTCACGTACCGCTTGACGACGCTTTTGTATGACGATGACGATTCGGTGCGTGACCGTCTGGCGACGGCAAAAAACCTTCTTGATGAATTAGCAGAGATAGACAAAGAATTTGCGGAATACCGCAGCGAATGTCAGTCAGCGATTGCGGTGGTGGGCGAGATTGCGAAATTTGCGCATAATTACCGCGAGAATATCGAATTTCAGCCGGAGCGTTTGGAGCAGATACGATACCGCTTGCAGCAATTATCGCGCTTGCGCAAGAAGTACGGCGGCGCTTCGGAACTCTTCGCAAAGTGGGATGAATTTAAGAAAGATGCCGAATTGACGGAAAACTTTGAAGCAGCAGAAGAGCGACTTACCCGAAGCATCGAAGAGACGCGCGAGACGCTTGCCAAAACAGCGCAAATACTATCGGAGCAGCGCAAAAAAGTGGCTGCAAAAATTGAAAAGACCATTATTGCCACACTTCAAAATCTCGGAATGCCGCACATTCGCTTTGCAGTCAATTTTTCGCGTGAGGTTGCCGTCGGGATAAGTCCTGATGCGGTGTACGTTACGCTTGATGGGGAGCGTGTCGTGGCATACCCGAATGGTGCCGAGAAAGTAGAGTTTCTTATTGCGGCTAATCCGGGCGAAGAGTTGAAACCGATGGCACGAATTGCTTCGGGTGGTGAAATTTCGCGGGTCATGCTCTCGCTCAAAGCGGCACTTGCCGAATCCGACCGCCTGCCGATGATGGTTTTTGATGAGATTGATACAGGGATAAGCGGGCGTATTGCGCAAAAAGTGGGCAAGACGATGAAGGAATTATCAAAGCATCCGCAGATTATCGCCATTACGCACCAGCCGCAGATAGCAGCGCTTGCCGATACGCATATCATGGTCGAAAAACGCCAAACGGCGACGACAACTCGTATCTCGGCTGTCGTACTCACGGAGGAGGAACGTATTTACGAGGTTGCGCGGCTCTTGAGCGGCGAAGAAATCACGAATGCTGCTCTGGAAAGTGCGAAAGAGCTGGTGCAGGCGGAATGAGATAGGTTTGCCCCCTATAAAAAGTGTTCACCCAAAATACCTTTTTGTCCAACTTTTTAGGGGGCTGTTCTACCATCATTTCTGTCATCACATATTCCTCCTGTACTGCCCACCAACCTCATACAACGCCCCCGAAATCTGCCCCAAGCTACATACTTTCGCCGCTTCCATCAGTTCGGCGAAAATATTTTGATTGTTGATAGCTGCCATTTGAAGTCGTTTCAAAGCTGCCACTGATACCGCACTGTTCCTTGCTTGGAAGGCACGGAGTGACGCAATTTGCGCCCGTTTTTCTTCTTCGGTAGCGCGTATGACCTCTTTTGGCGCGGTGTATGCCTTTTTGTCTTTCGGCAAGTACGTATTTACGCCGATGAGCGGCAGTTCGCCAGTGTGCTTCAGCATTTCGTAGTGCATGGACTCTTCTTGGATTTTATTGCGCTGATACATCGTTTCCATTGCACCCAGCACACCGCCTCGCTCTGCGATTCTGCGGAATTCCGTCATTACGGCTTCTTCCACCAAATCCGTCAGTTCTTCAATAATGAATGAGCCTTGAAGTGGGTTCTCGTTCTTTGCTAAACCCAATTCACGGTTGATGATAAGCTGAATCGCTACGGCGCGGCGCACCGATTCTTCGGTTGGCGTAGTGATCGCTTCGTCGTAGGCATTGGTGTGGAGCGAGTTGCAATTATCGTAGATAGCGTAGAGCGCCTGAAGCGTCGTGCGGATGTCGTTGAAATCAATCTCTTGAGCATGTAGACTGCGTCCCGATGTCTGGATGTGATACTTCAGCATTTGCGAACGCTCATTTGCGCCGTATTTGTTTTTCATTGCCTTTGCCCAAATGCGGCGCGCCACCCGCCCGATAACCGAATACTCAGGGTCAATACCATTTGAGAAAAAGAACGAAAGATTCGGTGCAAAATCATCAATCTTCATACCGCGCGACAGGTAGTATTCCACAAACGTAAAGCCGTTGGAAAGCGTGAAGGCAAGCTGCGAGATAGGATTTGCACCCGCTTCGGCAATGTGATAGCCCGAAATCGAAACCGAGTAAAAATTCCGCACCTTTTCGTCAATAAAATATTGCTGAATGTCGCCCATCATGCGAAGCGCAAACTCTGTCGAAAAAATACACGTATTCTGCGCTTGGTCTTCTTTCAAAATGTCGGCTTGCACAGTGCCGCGTACTTGCTTGAGGGTGTCGGCTTTGATGGTGTCGTACACGTCCTGCGGCAGCACATCTGCACCCGTCACGCCAAGCAGCATCAAACCTAAGCCGTCGTTGCTTTCGGGAAGCGCACCATTGTAACAAGGGGCTTCAGCCCCTTGCGCAGTATATTTTGCAGCAATTTTCGCTTTTACCTCAGCTTCCAAGCCATTTTCGCGGATATATTTCTCGCATTGCTGGTCAATCGCGGCGTTCATAAAGAACGCAAGCAGCATCGGTGCTGGTCCGTTGATGGTCATCGAAACGCTTGTGGAGGGCTTGCAAAGGTCGAAGCCGGAATAGAGCTTCTTTGCATCGTCCAGCGTGGCAATCGAAACACCGGAATTGCCAATTTTCCCATAAATATCGGGACGCTCGTCGGGGTCTTCGCCATAAAGCGTAACGCTGTCGAAGGCAGTCGAGAGGCGGGCTGCGGGCATTCCTGCAGATAGATAGTGGAACCGTTTATTCGTGCGCTCCGGTGCGCCTTCGCCCGCAAACATTCGCGTCGGGTCTTCGCCCTCGCGCTTGAAGGGATAAATGCCGGCGGTATAGGGAAATTCACCCGGAAAATTTTCCGTCATGCTCCAACGCACGATTTCACCGTAGTCATCAAACTGCGGAACACCAATTTTGGGTATTTGCTGATGCGATAGTGATTCTGTGAAATTTTCCACCTTGATTTCTTTGCCGCGCACGGAGTAGGTGTAGTGCTGCTTGCGATAGTTTTCCTTTTTTACTTGCCATGCCGATAGTGTTTGTGCGGTTTCGTGATGAAGTTGCTGCTTGCATCTTTCGTACAATGCCTCTAATTCCAGCACGGTTGCGCTTTTGGATACATGATTATTTCCATTGGCGGAATGTCCGTTTGAAGCAGTTTTTGAGGCATTGGTAGAGATGGTCGTAGAAGAAGTTTTCATGGTCATTCAAAAAAAGAAAAATGGAACACACAATTTTTTTGAGAATTATCGCTTGAAAGCGTTATGACATCAAGCATAGATGTCGTCAAGAGAAACAGAGGCTTGCACAGATTCGAGGTGCAGCACTGCACCCGAATCGGCAATATCGAACATCATCCAGCCGCCATTCTGACGGCGATACAGCTCCACAAAACGCTCATTCTGCGTAATAAACACAATTTCTTGCACCGATGGTATGCTGCGATAATACTCAAATTTATCGGTTCTGTCATATTTTGCCGTGCCTTTTGACAGCACCTCAATCACAACAATCGGGTTCTGAAGGCGCATAGAATCATTCTCGACGAACTCTTCTTCGCCCTGCGTTATCATCACATCAGGATAAATAATTTTTTTGTATGCGGGAATACTGAGTTTGAGCATCTCGCTGTAAATACGCCCTCGTCCGCGTAATTGAGGGAACAAGATGCCCATAAGATTAGCGACAATAATGGCGTGCTTGTGCTGTACTCCGGGCATAATGATAATATCTCCATTATGAAATTCATGGCGTTCTTCGGTCGTGTTTTCAAACTCCATGTACTCTTCCACCGTCGCACCGGAGCGCACGATACGGCGTTCTTCGGCTGCTATGCTGTGCTGCTGCATCATGGCAAGACCTTTAGCGGTTTGATGGGTAAATCTCTGCAAGGCTTACGGTTGCTTGCACGGAAGCAAATTCGACAGTGCCATTTTCTACTTCGATAAGTTCCCAACGTCCGTTGGTATTTTTGCGAAAGAGTTCAGCATGAGGGCGGTCTTGAGCGAAGAAGGCAATTTCTTCCAACGAGACAAGACTACGGTAGTATTCAAATTTTTCTGAACGGTCGTAATCCGCTGTACTTTCGGATAATACTTCGATAATGACAGTCGGATTCAAAAGCTGTGTACGTTTTGCATCCGCGAACGTCGGCTCACCACGCACGATGCTTACATCGGGATAGACAAAACGGTTATAGGTAGGGATATTTACCCGCATATCGCTTGTAAAGAGCCTATTTCCTTGTGCTCGCATTGCAAAATAGAGTAATGCTGTTAACGTGGCAATGCAATCTGAATGTTCGCTTGTTCCGCCCGGCATAGAAACCACCTCTCCATTATGAAATTCGTATTTTTCATTATCCATTTCTTCAAGTGCAAGATAGTCTGCCACACTTGCTCCTGTGCGGATGATGCGTCGTTCATCGGTCAGAAATGTCGTGCTTGTATTCATGGCGTATTCCTTTCCGAAGTATTTGGGCGAGATACTGGATAAATCTCTGCAAGACTCACGGTTGCTTGCACGGAGGCAAATTCTATCAAGCCATTTTCCGGCTCGACGAGTTCCCAGCGCCCTTGCGCGTTAAGGCGGAAGAGTCGCGCTGACGGCGTTTGCTGCTCAAAAAAAGCAATTTCTTCGAGCGACGGAATACTGCGGTAATAGTCGAACTTATCCGAAAGATCGTATCCGGCAGTGCTAGGCGAGAGTATTTCAATAATCACGGTCGGATTAGTGAGTTGATAGCCATGTTGTTGTATGAAGACAGGTTCGCCGCGCACAATGCTAATGTCGGGGTAAAGAATACGATTGTAGGTCGGCACAGCGACTTTGAGACCGCTACCATACGTCGTATATTCAGGTTCGGGAAGTTGATTCCCAAGGATATAAGCCAAGCGCATTATCAAGCGCTCGTGAAAAGGTGATGCTCCGGGCATAATGATAATATCTCCATTGTGAAATTCATGGCGTACTTTCGTCGCATCTTCAAAAATCATGTAGTCTTCTACCGTAGCACCAGTACGCACGACGGTACGCTCTTCGGTAAGTATCGAAATATCAGACGTTTCCATAGACAATCTTTTATTAAAAAAGAGAAATAGCGGTTTTACTCTTCATTCTGCGACAATGCCGAAGCCACATAGTGCATAATGGCAATTAAGCGCGAATAGTTCATCCGTTTCGGTCCGATAAGTCCTATTGTGCCAACCGCATTTGCAGACGCATAGCGGTATTTGGTGGTTAAAAGACTATATTCTTCCATGAGTGAAGAATCCATTTCGCTGCCAATGGCAATGCTTACTGCACCTTCCTGTGCGGCTGAATTTTCCAGCAAATGAACAATAATTTCTTCACTTTCGATAAGCTCAATAATGCTCCGAACACGAGATGGGGAGCCAAATTCAGGATGGTCGAACAAATGCTGCGCTCCGGCGATATGCACCGTACCTCCGGGCGCAATGTGGTCGCTCAGAAGAGAATCTGCCGAATCCACAAAAAGACGAATAAGCGCGTGGTTGTCAAATTCTGTATCGCTCACAAGATTTTGAAGATTTGCACGGATAAAATCCAGCGATTTTCCTGCAAGCCGCTCATTCAAGGCACGCGCCAAATCTTCGCACTGCGCGGATTCCAATTCAAACGATGCCTCCAGCGAAAGCGTCCGCACAATGTCGGAATTGAGCGTCAGTACTACCAAAAGGCGATGTGAGGCAAGCAAAAAAAGTTCGATTTTGTTAATGGTTGCGTGCGCAATCTGTGGCATTCGCACAACGCTTAAATAGCGCGAAAGCGAACCCAAAACTTTAGACACATCCTTCAAAGCCGCGTCGTGGTGCTTGGCAGCAAGAATATTCTGCTGAATGCTGGCTATTTCCGGCTTCGGCAAATGCTCAATATCCATGAGTGAATCCACGTAATAGCGGTATCCTTTGTCCGTTGGGATGCGCCCCGACGACGTGTGCGGTTGTGCTATAAAGCCCATTTCTTCGAGGTCGGACATTGCATTGCGCAGCGTGGCGGGGCTAAGATGCAACTCTTCCTGCAAAAATTTCGAGAGATTACGCGAACCAACGGGCGTTGCATCCAAAATAAAATTTTGGACAATCGCCTGAAGAATAGAGCGCTCGCGGACGGATAGGTCGCGCTCGGCTGTGTGGCGGGGAAATGTGGTGTTTTTCATAAAGATTTCGAGTGAAGTGAACTGCACAAAACTACGACTTTTCAGGGGTTTGCACAACATTCCACCAAAACGACAAAATAAACCGTATTTTTGGCAAGCGCTTCAAGCATGAAAAAGTCAAATTTTCGCCATTATGAAAGAAGCACTGTGCTTTATAGCAACAATACTTGACGCGAAAACATCTTCAAGAATTTCAGTATGTACGACAATATTTTGAACGCCCATCTGGACACGCTCAAGCAGAGCGGCAGTTATCGCTATTTCCTGAATGTACAAAAATCTGCTCAGTCTTTTCCCGAATTTACGTTTGAAGATGCTGACGGACATCAGAAAACTGCGTTGAACTGGTGTTCCAACGATTATCTCTGCATGAGTTTGGATGCCGATGTTTTGCAATCGCTTGTTCGCGTGGCTGAGGAAAGTGGCGTGGGAGCAGGTGGGACGCGCAATATCTCCGGCACAACCGTTCACCACAACCGCCTTGAATCCTGCCTAGCTAATCTCCACGGTACAGAAAGTGCCTTAATCTTTGGTAGTGCCTTTATGGCAAATCTTGGTGCATTGGGAACGCTGGGCAAAGCATTTCCGGGCTGCATTATTCTTTCCGATGAACGTAATCATGCGTCTATGATTGAGGGAATCAAGCTGGCACGATGTGATAAACAGATTTTTCGTCATAATGATGCCGAGCATTTGGAATCGTTGCTGTGCGAACTCCCGCTTGAACGCCCGAAAATCATCGCTTTCGAGTCGTTGTACTCTATGGCAGGGACTATTGCGCCCATCCAAGAATTTGTCCGTCTCGCCAAGCGTTACAATGCACTGACATATGTGGACGAAGTACACGCCGTCGCAGTCTATGGTCGCGGCGGAGCGGGATTGATAGAGCAGCACGTCGGCGCAGGGCAAGTAGATATGATAAACGGCACATTTGCGAAGGGCTTCGGCACTCTTGGCGGCTACGTTGCTTCTCGCGCTCTTTTCATTGATTACGTTCGCAGTTTTGCGCCAAGTTTTATTTTCACGACATCGTTACCGCCAGCACTCTGCGCCGCGACACTGACCAGCGTAGAAAAAGTCCGCTCCCAATCTGGCTTGCAAGAGGCATATCAAGCGCACGTGCGCTCTTTTCGCCGTATCTTACGCGAGCACTCTGTCCCTTTTGACGACAATCCCTCGCACATCACACGCATCCTCGTTGGTAATGCCGCACGGTGCAAGGCTATTGCAGATATACTCTTGCACGAACATGGCGCATACTTGCAGCCAATTAATTTTCCGACTGTTCCCGAAGGAGAAGAGTGCTTGCGTCTCACCGTAACGCTGCGCCATTCGGAAGCGCAAATGCGGCATCTGGCTTCAGCACTTGCTCAAACACTTGATTCTGTGCTTTTGTCGCCCCTTTAACCCCAAGAGCAAATTCTTTCTTTTATGAACAGACTCCGTCTTGTTTCTCGCCCGTCCAAACTTGCCCGTGTGCAGGTGGATATTGCTGCGCAGCAGATACAGCAAGCTTTTCCGACCATAAAGATTGAAACAATTGCCCTTGCTTCGGCAGGCGACCGTCAGCTTTCTGCACCTTTGTATGAACTCGAAGGGCGTGATTTTTTTACCAAAGGCATTGACGAGCAGTTGCTCGACGGACACGCCGACCTTGCGGTTCACTCGCTCAAAGATTTGAGCCTTGAGCGTGCCGAAGACCCGCGCTTTCATGCCGCAATTTTTCAGCGCGACGACCCGCGCGATGTTGTGCTTTTTTTGCCGTCCGTTCTTGACAATATCAAGCGCGGGAAGCCCATAACGCTCGGTACGTCTTCCCTGCGACGACAATATCTTGTTCCACCCCTTCTGCGGCGCTTGCTGCCTAGAGTGGAAGGGCACGAAGTCGTAGAAATTCGTTGCGAATCCATTCGCGGCAATGTTGATACACGGCTGACGAAACTTCGTGCGGGCGAGTTCGACGGCATCGTTCTGGCGGCGGCGGGGCTGAATCGTTTGCTGGCGGCGCCGCAAACCTGTGATGAAATCTGGTCGCTCCTTGAAGGCTTGAAAACAATGCACCTGCCGCTACTGGAATGCACACCTGCACCCGCTCAGGGAGCGCTCGTGATAGAGGCACTTGCTACAAACAGCCGTGCGTGTGAGATTGTTGATCGGCTGCGCGACGAAGCGCTCGAAAAGTGCGTTCTTCGGGAGCGTGAGTTGTTACGTGAGTTTGGCGGCGGCTGCCATCAACGCTTTGGCGGTGTTTATCTGGCGCATCGAGACACTTCTTTGCTTGCTGTGGCAGGCGCACGAACCGATGGAACCGACGTAACAGAACTACGCTTCACTCTGGACGCAGCTTCAGAGGCGGCTTTGCGAGGTCGCCGTCTTTTTTCGGCATCAGACTATATGAGAGGTTTTTTTACCCGCGTTCCGGCGGCTTTCGGGGAAAACTTTTCACTTTCCGAAGAAGTTGTATTCGTCAGCAACTATCGCGTTTTGCAGCATCCACACGAACAATTTTTTGAAGAAATTCTCCGCCAAAAACGTGTCTGGACAGCAGGAACGAGCTCGTGGACGGAGCTTGCACGGCGCGGCGTTTGGGTGGAAGGCTCTTCGGACGGCTTCGGACTGGAGTTTGTTGATTCGGTGTTACGCTCACCTCTTGTCAACGTGCAAGCACAAAATACGCTTATTCTCACCAATACCACATCGGCAGCAGTCTGGCAAGCCGAGGGTCGGAAAGCGCTTGGTACATACACTCTTCAACCCAATCTCACTGAACCCTTGCAGGAAGCAGTTCGTTCAGCAGATGCGTTTTTTTGGACGAGTTTTGAACAATACCACGCTTGTCGTGAACTTTTGCCTACGGGCGCAATTCACTGTTGCCCTGCGGGAAAAACGGCGGATTTACTGCGCTCGGAAGGTTTGCAACCGATACTTTTTCCAACTATCAAAACATTTTTAACATGGCGAATACGTCATCAGAACACGCTTTAGGCGATGCTCACTATCCTGCCACGCACCGCCGCTTGCGGGCAAACGCCCACATCCGCGAACTTGCTGCCTCGGTAACGCTCGACTATCGTGATTTCATACAGCCGCTTTTTGTGGATGAAAACCTGAGTGAACGCAAGGAATCAAGCGGTATGCCGGGCGTGTTTTCGGAAACGCGGGAGAGTGTCATTGCAAGCGTGGAGAGCGATATTGCTGCCGGGGTAAGAAAATTCGTGTTATTTCCCGTACCGTCAGGAAAATCACACCATCCGTATGGTGCAGATTTTGACTTTGCTGCTTCGGTCGTTGCTGCCGTCAAACGTAGATTTGGTGCTGATATTTGGCTGGCGTGTGATCTGTGTTTGTGCAGCTACACCGAGCATGGGCACTGCGGTATTTTGAGTGCGGACGGCGCGAGGCTGCTTAACAACGAAACCGTTTATACGCTCGCCGAATATGCACTTCGCCTTGCAGAGGCAGGGGCGGATTGCATTGCGCCAAGCGACATGAGCGATGGCAGAATACACGCCATTCGCACAGTGCTGGATGTAAATAACTTCGACCATGTTGCGGTGATGAGTTACGCCAGCAAATTTGCGTCGGCGTTTTACGGTCCCTTTCGTGATGTGTGCAAGTCCACGCCGTCCGCCTCGATACAACTTCAGGGACGCAGCACCTACCAGCTTTCGCCGTTTAATCTTTCGGATGCGTTGGCATCAGCAGAGCGAGATCTTGCTGAAGGTGCGGACATTATCATGGTCAAGCCTGCCGTACCGTACTTGGACGTTGTTGCACGTCTGAGCGAGCGTTTGCTTGCGCCGCTTGCGGTCTATCACGTGAGTGGAGAATATGCTGCCATAGAGCTTCTTGCGCGTGAAGGGCTGATAGATCGGCGTGCGGGACACCTTGAGTTGTGGACATCCTTCAAGCGAGCGGGAGCATCTATCGTCATCTCCTATGCGGCACGCGAGGCACGCGGTTGGATTCAGGGCTTGTAAATCTTTCACAGATGGTTGCAACTATTTATTCTGAGCGGCTTGCAGAAAGCGCCGTGTGCGGTCGCCGAGATTACGGTCAAGATGAAATTGATAGTACATGGCAAAAAAGTCTCCCATTTGCGATTGTTGGCGTTCTGATAATGCCAGCATTGATGCTTGTTCTACGGGAATAATCATCAAACGCTGCAAGACGGCAAGCGTTCCGGCATCCATCTGAAAACCGGTATTGAGGAGCGCGTGTGGCGGAGAATACGGCGCTCCGTCGGCAAGGGAAATCGTGAACGTCGGCGCATCAGAGGCTTGCACTGCAATCCCCGTCGCCGCGCAAACAGTAGGCGCAAGCCGAAACCCCAGCAGTGCCGCATAATGTGCCTGAAACCACAGCACTAGCGTTTGTTCGTTGCGTTCGCTTGCGTTTAGTGCCACCAGTGTCCGCCGCAGCAGGTCAAAAATAGCCAAATTCTGCTCTTCGTGCATTTGGGACGCATAGACAATTTCGCAGACAGCCAAGCCTGCGGTGATGCGGTCGAACGAGTCCATCAGATTGCGCAGTGGCACAGACGTTTCGGCATTGGAGAGTGTATGCAAGTCCTTACCCCTATGCTTGTAGAAGGTGAGTATACTACACGACATTGGTTCTAAGGCGCTTCCAAACTTGTTTTTTGCCTTCCGTGCGCCATTGGCAACAAGCGAGCAGCGACCAAATTCCGCAGAATAGACCGTCAGAATCTTGCTGGAATCGCGGTATTTGAGCGATTTTAAGATAATGGCTTCAGTTGTGGAAATCATTTGTTTGGCTGGGGGGAAGAGTTGCAAAAAGTGGCAAAAAAACATGATCAACAGAACAAAGTACCAAGATAGCGCAAAATCTCGAAAAATTCACCTGCGTTTTCCCCTGAATTTGTGTATTTTCCGTGAGTTTTCCTTCGTGATGCAGGAATCATCTTCTTTTTAACTGATTTGCTATGCCGTACTCTTTTTGTTCCTCTCTTCGCCACAGCAAGGTTGTATGCGCTTTGGCGCTGATTATTGCTTGTGTTTCGTCCAACCGTCTCGCTGCACAGCAAAAGGCAGACCCACTCACCGTGGCTGTCGTCCGCGATTTTGGCGGCGAGCTTTTTCGCTTGAATAGCCTTCCCTACTTGAATCCCCTTGTGCAGTTGCTTAATTCTATGACCAATTCACGCTTTTACCACACCGCCGACGTAGCCAAGAAAAACGGCTTTTACATTCGCGTTGGCGTTCACGGTATGGCGGGATTTGTGAACCCCGACCAATTCACGTTTGCGCCGCAAGTTCCCCGTGCGGAACTGGATTTGAATAAACTTGGTGAGTATGTCACTCTTCTGCCAAGCGTCCAGATACGCGACACGGCGGGCTTGGCAAGCTACGCGCTGCGTGTGGTCATTAACGACGGCATACGAGACGGTCAAATTCAACTTCCGGGTGCATCATCCACCTTTTTTGGCAACATCCAGCAGCGATTTGCCTTACCTAAGACGTACTTTCGCCAACGTCTCACAAATCCTGCCGTTGGCGACCCGCTTGCACTCGTGCCGGCATCGGTGCGTCAGTCTATTCTGCCAGCGATTGAGCGCCTGCCGAATGACTTTCCGCTTCCAAGCGGTCAAAATCTCACGTGGTTGCCGCTCGCAGTGCCGCAAGTAGAAATCGGTGCTATCGCTGGAACGGAGCTGCTTGTACGCTTTCTGCCGCAACTGAACTGGGGCAATAATATCGGCAATTTTGGCTTTTGGGCAGTCGGCTTAAAGCACAGTCTCTCGCAATACTGGAAAGATGCGCCTTTGGAATTGGCGGTGCAAGGTGTGTATCAAAATACCGTACTCACGAACACCATTGGCGTAACGGGCGCAAAACTTCGGGCGGATGCGAATATCTTTAACCTCAATCTTCACGCAAGCAAGCGCTGGGGCAACTTTGAGCTATACGGTGGTGCTGCATTCGATTACTTGGGCATCAACGCCAGTTACACCTTTAGCATTCCTTTTGAGATTCAAGCACAATTAGGTCTGCTCAAGGCACAAACAGACGCTTCGGGTAATATTACCGGCTACGCGCCGGACAAAGCCGCCGGCTATCCGGGCGACGAATTCCCGCAAACGGCATTGGTTTCTATTCCCACCAGTTCGCTGCGTTATACCATCGGAGCGGCGTATTATCTGGGACCTGTTGCTATTTGTATTGACTATAACCGCAGCACCATCAATCTTATTTCGGCAGGCTTGACGGTAAAATTGTAATGATGCTCGAAGTTTTTATTTCTTGAATGTACGTTTCTTCTTTCCCGACACCATGAATATTTTCTTTCGCACACCGCTTTGCATCTTGCTTCTGAGTATTGCTCTCTCGACGAATCTTTCGGCACAACAGCCGGAGCGAAATCCCTTTTCCCAAAATTCCGCTGTTTCGCAATCGCCCCAAGGGTACACCAAAGAAGGCGTGTTTGGGCATAAGGCAATGGTTGTTTCGGCGCACCCGCTTGCTTCGCAGATAGGGGCAGAAATTCTGCGGCATGGAGGTAATGCGTTCGACGCAACCGTAGCCGTGCAATTTGCCTTGGCAGTGGCGTTTCCGGTGGCAGGGAATATTGGTGGTGGAGGCTTCATCGTTGCACGCATGGCAAATGGAAAAACTCTCTCGCTAGATTTCCGCGAAGCCGCACCAATAAACGCCTCGCGCGATATGTACTTGGATTCGGCGGGCAATGTAGTTCCACGCCTCAGCACCTTCGGGCACAAGGCTTCGGGCGTTCCCGGAACGGTGGATGCAATGGTGCAATTGCATAAAAAATATGGCAAACTCCCGTGGAAAGCGCTTGTGCAGCCGGCAGTGGACATTGCACGGCATGGGGTTTTCCTGACCGTGCGCGAGGCGGAAGGGTTGAATGAAGTACGTGAAGCGCTTGAGCTATACAATCCCGGAAAAGCGTATTTTTGCAAACCCGACAAAAGCCCTTGGCGTGTCGGCGATAAACTGCTCCAAGAAGACCTTGCGAACACTCTGGAACGCATCAGG
>Ga0075154_10001450_pt1 | contig 16974 bp, 16 predicted proteins | sample JI71714BDNA_FD_70965 | JGI IMG/M metagenome (GOLD analysis project Ga0075154, IMG submission 70965) | Wastewater effluent complex algal communities from Wisconsin, to seasonally profile nutrient transformation and Carbon sequestration -... | ecosystem: Engineered > WWTP > Effluent > Algae...
CATTAGCGAGTTGTGCAAAGCCGGCAATGCCGAAACCGTCCAGGTGATCGGCAAAATGGCCTTGATTTACCGCAAAAACCCTAAGGTCAACAAGAACCTGTCCAATGTGCATCGCCACCAAGGCTGATGCATCCGCCGCGCAAGGTGCACGCAGCACCTTGCAGGCAAGAACTCACTAAGACCTGCCCAACACCCGAACGGGTATGGGCTGCAACACCAGCAGCAGGCCGCAAAAAGCCATCGCCAAGTAGCTGAACATAAGCCACAACTCGGCTGTGGGTATCAGCAGGCGTACGAGAAAGTAACTCCCCGCCATCACTTCAACAGCCAGCAACAACTGGCCACGGATATCGCGCCACAGGCTCATCAGGCCGCAGGCACGTACCAGCACAACCACCTGCAAACTTGCACAGATTGAAGCCAGACCAATCAGCAGCGGCCTCAACTCGTGACTGATCTCCTCGACCAGCAACGAGGCCAAACCGCTTTGTGCAATGGCTGGCAGCAACAGAAAGTGCAGTATCCAGAGGCCGCCCACCCAGAGGGTCTGAACGAGCAGCCAACTGATTGCACCGGCATCCCGACCGCCTGATTTAGAGATGACGAACCTCGACAATCTCGTACTCCACAGCACCACTGGGCGTGTGCACCACCACCACATCACCCTCGCTCTTACCAATCAAAGCACGTGCGATAGGAGAGCCAACGGAAATCTTGCGCTGCTTAATGTCCGCCTCGTCCTCACCCACGATCTGGTAAGTCACGCTTTCATCCGTTTCGCAGTTGGCGATTTCAACAGTGGTGCCGAAAATCACCTTACCCGTGTGCTCGATGGTGGTGACGTCGATGATCACGGCATTCTGCAGCCGGCCTTCAATGTCACGGATGCGCGCCTCAACCATGCCCTGCTGCTCGCGCGCAGCATGGTATTCGGCATTTTCTTTCAGGTCGCCAAGCTCACGCGCGGTGCCGATATCCTGACTGAGCTTAGGCCGCACCACTTTGGTCAAATGCGCCAATTCTTCTTCCAGGGCGCGGGCGCCCTGGACGGTCATGGGGTATTTAGTCATGCGTTGATTCCTGCATGCAGATCCTGCAGCCGACGCACGGTCTTCTCGGGACCGAATTTCAGCGCCTCGCAGATCGCCTGCCCCGCCGCGATGGTGGTGGTGCAGTAAATCTTGTGCTGCAGAGCGTTACGACGAATGGAGTAAGAGTCAGCGATCGACTGACGACCCTCGGTGGTATTGATAATCAAAGTCACTTCATCGTTCTTGATCATATCAACCACGTGCGGACGACCCTCGGTCACCTTGTTCACACGACGCACGGGCAGACACGCCGCCTCGATCAGCTTGGCAGTGCCAGCGGTGGCAACCACTTCAAAGCCCAAATTAATCAGGTCGCGCGCCACATCGGCCACCAGCGGCTTGTCATCGTCACGCACACTGATAAAGGCTACGCCAGCGTTCGGCAGAATTTCACTGGCACCCAACTGCGCTTTGGCAAAGGCTTCACCGAAGGTGTCACCTACGCCCATCACTTCACCTGTGGACTTCATCTCTGGGCCGAGAATCGGGTCAACACCTGGGAACTTGGCGAACGGGAACACCGCTTCCTTGACGCTGATATACGGCGGAATGATCTCGCTGCTGTAGCCAGCCTCAGCCAACGACTTGCCCGCCATGACGCGTGCAGCGACCTTGGCCAGGGACACACCGACGCACTTGGACACGAACGGCACCGTACGCGAAGCACGCGGGTTCACTTCGATGACGAAAATATCCTCGCCCTGCACAGCCATCTGCACGTTCATCAGACCGACCACGCCGAGCTCCAGCGCCATCTTCTTAACCTGCTCGCGGATCTCGTTCTGAATGTGCATCGGCAGCGAGTACGGCGGCAGCGAGCAGGCCGAGTCACCGGAGTGCACACCGGCTTGTTCGATGTGCTGCATGATCGCGCCGATCACCACGGTTTCACCGTCGCACACCGCATCCACATCCACTTCAATGGCGCAGTTGAGGAAACGATCAAGCAGAACCGGACTGTCGTTGGACACTTTCACGGCTTCGCGCATGTAACGCTTGAGTTCGTCTTCCTGATAGACGATTTCCATGGCACGGCCACCCAACACGTAGGAAGGACGCACGACCATCGGGTAACCAATGGCTTTGGACAGTGCCAAGGCTTCATCTTCGCTGCGCGCGGTGGCATTCGCCGGCTGACGCAAGTTCAAACGCTGCACCATCTGCTGGAAACGTTCGCGGTCTTCAGCACGGTCAATCGCATCGGGCGACGTACCGATGATTGGCACGCCGGCCTCTTCTAATGCGCGGCAAATTTTCAGCGGGGTCTGGCCACCGTACTGCACGATCACGCCTTTTGGCTGCTCAACGCGGACGATTTCCAGCACGTCCTCCAGGGTCACCGGTTCAAAATACAAGCGATCGGAGGTGTCATAGTCAGTGGAAACGGTTTCCGGGTTGCAGTTGACCATGATGGTCTCGTACCCGTCTTCACGCATGGCCAGCGCGGCGTGTACGCAGCAGTAATCGAACTCGATGCCCTGACCGATTCGGTTCGGCCCGCCACCGAGGATCATGATCTTATCGCGGGTCGACGGGTTGGCTTCGCACTCTTCCTCGTAAGTCGAGTACATGTAAGCCGTGTCAGTGGCAAACTCAGCCGCACAGGTGTCCACGCGTTTGTAAACCGGCAGCACTTTCAACTTGTGCCGGTGGCTGCGCAGGGTTTTCTCGGTAACGCCCAACAGCTTGGCCAAGCGGATGTCTGAGAAGCCTTTGCGCTTGAGTTTGAACATCGAGTCGCGGTCGATACTGGACAGCGCCTGGGTCTTGATCCGCTCTTCGTCTTTGATCAGATCTTCGATCTGCACCAGGAACCATTCATCGATATTGGTCAGTTCAAAGACGTCTGCAACTGTTTTACCGGCGCGGAAAGCGTCAGCGATGTACCAGATGCGGTCAGCGCTGGGCACGGTCAGTTCGCGGCGCAGTGTACTTTCAGCTTCCGGGTCATTCAGGTCCAGCACAGGGTCAAAGCCCGACACACCGACTTCCAGACCGCGCAGGGCTTTCTGCAGGGACTCCTGGAAGGTGCGACCGATGGCCATGACTTCGCCAACCGATTTCATCTGTGTGGTCAGACGGGCATCGGCTTTGGGGAATTTCTCAAACGCAAAGCGCGGGATCTTGGTCACGACGTAGTCGATGGCCGGTTCGAACGACGCCGGGGTACGCCCGCCGGTGATGTCGTTGCTCAGCTCATCAAGGGTGTAGCCCACGGCCAGCTTGGCGGCGATCTTGGCGATCGGGAAGCCGGTGGCCTTCGAGGCCAGCGCCGAAGAGCGCGACACGCGCGGGTTCATCTCGATCACCACCATGCGGCCGGTGTTCGGGCAAATACCGAACTGCACGTTGGAGCCGCCGGTTTCCACACCGATTTCACGCAGCACCGCCAGGGAAGCGTTACGCAGGATCTGGTATTCCTTGTCAGTCAGGGTTTGCGCCGGGGCCACGGTGATCGAGTCACCGGTGTGCACGCCCATCGGGTCGAAGTTTTCGATGGCGCAGACGATGATGCAGTTGTCCTTCTTGTCACGGACCACCTCCATCTCGTATTCCTTCCAGCCGATCAGCGATTCGTCGATCAGCAGTTCGCTGGTCGGCGACAGATCCAGGCCGCGGGCGCAGATTTCTTCGAACTCTTCGCGGTTGTAGGCAATACCACCGCCAGTGCCGCCCATGGTGAAGGACGGACGGATGATGCAGGGGAAGCCCACTTTTTCCAGCACGCCGTAGGCTTCTTCCATGTTGTGGGCGATGCCGGAAACCGGGCAGGCCAAGCCGATGTCCTTCATGGCCTTATCGAAGCGCGAACGATCTTCAGCTTTGTCGATGGTGTCGGCATTGGCACCGATCATTTCAACGCCGAACTTTTCCAGAATGCCGTGCTTTTCCAGATCCAGGGCGCAGTTCAGCGCGGTCTGTCCACCCATGGTGGGGAGCAGCGCGTCAGGACGCTCTTTTTCGATGATTTTGGCTACGGTGGCCCACTTGATCGGCTCAATGTAGGTCGCATCGGCCATCGCCGGGTCGGTCATGATGGTCGCGGGGTTGGAGTTGACCAGAATGACGCGGTAACCCTCTTCTTTCAGCGCTTTACACGCCTGGGCACCGGAATAGTCGAACTCGCACGCCTGGCCGATAACGATGGGGCCAGCGCCGAGGATCAGGATACTTTTGATGTCTGTACGTTTTGGCATAGCGGTTACTCGAATCCTTGGGTCAGTCGGCGAGGTTTAGCGGCGTTTGGCCATGGTTTCGATAAAACGGTCGAACAGCGGTGCTACATCAGCCGGACCGGGGCTCGCTTCAGGGTGGCCCTGGAAGCTGAAGGCTTCCTTGTCAGTGCGTTCGATACCTTGCAGCGTGCCGTCAAACAGCGACTTGTGCGTGGCACGCAGGTTGGCCGGCAGACTTGGCTCGTCCACGGCAAAGCCATGGTTCTGGCTGGTAATCATGACCACGCCGGTTTTCAAGTCCTGTACCGGGTGGTTGGCACCGTGGTGGCCGTGCCCCATTTTCAGCGTTTTAGCACCCGAGGCCAGGGCCAGCAGTTGATGCCCCAGGCAGATGCCAAATACAGGAATGTCGGTTTCCAGCACGCTCTTGATGGCCGCGATGGCGTAATCGCACGGCTCAGGATCGCCGGGGCCGTTAGACAGGAACACACCGTCCGGATTCATGGCCAGCACATCGCTGGCTGGGGTCTGTGCAGGCACCACGGTCACGCGGCAACCGCGCTCAACCAACATGCGCAGGATGTTCCACTTGACGCCGTAGTCGTAAGCCACCACGTGGTACTTGAGTTCGCTGGCAGGGATTTCCGGATGGCTGTCTGTTTTCAGACCCCATACGCTGGAGCGCCACTCATAGGCCTTGGCACACGTGACTTCCTTGGCCAGGTCCATGCCTTTGAGGCCTGGAAAGCTACGCGCCAATTCGATTGCTTTTTCCTCGGTGGCGTCATCGCCAACCAGAATGCAACCGTTCTGCGAGCCTTTCTCACGCAGGATGCGAGTCAGACGACGGGTATCGATACCGGCGATGGCAACAGTGCCATTCTCTTTCAAGTACTCGTCCAGTGGCTGCTTGTTGCGCCAGTTGCTGGAGGTCAACGGCAGGTCGCGAATAATCAGGCCAGCCGCCCACACGCGATCCGATTCAGCATCTTCCGGCGTGGTGCCGGTGTTACCGATGTGCGGGTAAGTCAGGGTCACGATCTGCTGGGCATAGGAGGGATCGGTAAGGATTTCCTGATAGCCGGTCATGGCGGTGTTAAAAACCACCTCTCCAATAGTTTGGCCATCGGCACCGATGGCCTCGCCGCGAAAAATACTGCCATCAGCAAGAGCCAAAATGGCAGGTTTAAGGGCTGGCTTACTCAAGAAAACCTCCGAAAATCAAAACGTGAAGCAAACGCAGATTGTAAAAAAGCGGGATGACGTATCGACCGTCACCCCGCTTTTTTATCTGATTCATTCTGCGCAACTTTAGTGGACACACTAAAGCAGAAAGCTTACAGGAAAGTCCCTTTTCGGTCCACCGCCAGTTGCACCGAAGAGACAGAGGCCTGACCGCCCTGCGACAGCATGACTCAGTTCAGCCCCAACACGTCCTGCATGTCATACAGGCCAGGCTGGCGATTTAGCAACCACTGCGCCGCGCGCACCGCACCCTTGGCAAAGGTCATCCGACTCGACGCTTTGTGGGTGATCTCCACCCGCTCGCCATCGGCCGCGAACAGCACGGTGTGATCGCCCACCACATCGCCAGCGCGCACAGTGGCAAAGCCAATGGTGTCGCGCTCACGCGCACCGGTCTGGCCTTCGCGACCATACACCGCGACTTTTTGCAGATCACGCCCCAGCGCATTGGCCACGACCTCACCCATGCGCAGCGCGGTGCCGGATGGTGCATCGACCTTGTGCCGATGATGGGCTTCGATAATTTCGATGTCCACGTCATCGCCGAGCACGCGCGCCGCTGTGTCCAGCAGTTTGAGGCAGAGGTTGACGCCAACGCTGAAATTGGCAGCAAAGACGATCGGGATCTGCTGACCCGCATCAGCCAGCAATTGCTTCTCGGCGGGCGAGAAGCCCGTGGTGCCAATCACCATGGCTTTACCGGCCTGACGGCAGATTTCCAGGTTCTTCAGCGTGACCGAAGGATGGGTAAAGTCGATCAGTACATCGAACTGGTCCAGCACAGCCTTCAGGTCACCGGCCAGATTGACACCCATCTTGCCCTGCGCCACCAGTTCGCCAACATCCGCCCCGATCAAGCTGCTGTCAGCACGATCAATCGCCGCGCTCAGGCAGGCGCTATCAACCAACTGCACCGCCTCAATCAGGGTTTTGCCCATACGCCCGGCGGCGCCCATCACAGCAATACGTTGCATAGTTATCCGCTCCAAGCTTCAAGCTTAAAGCCACAAGCCCGAGCGGCGCCGACGTGCAGCTTACCGCTTAGGGCTTGCAGCCAGTTGACTTACAGATCGCCAAAGAAGCGTTTAACGCCTTCGAACCAGCCATTGGCTTTCGGTGAGTGCGAGCTGTCGCCTTCCAGGGTTTTACGGAACTCATCAAGCAGTTCACGCTGACGACGATCCAGATTGACCGGTGTTTCCACGACCACCTTGCACATCAGGTCACCAGCACCACCGCCACGCACCGGCGCCACACCCTTGCCGCGCAGCCGGAACATCTTGCCGGTTTGCGTGCCTTCCGGAATCTTCAGCTTGACCCGACCATCCAGCGTCGGCACTTCCAGTTCACCACCCAGCGCCGCATCAGCAAAGCTGATCGGTACTTCGCAGTACAAATGCTTGCCGTCACGCTGGAAGATGGCGTGCTCACGCACATTCACCACCACGTACAGATCACCCGCCGGACCGCCCAGCGTGCCCGCCTCGCCCTCACCGGACAGACGAATACGATCACCGGTATCGACGCCCGCCGGCACTTTGACCGACAGGGTTTTGTGTTCTTCAACACGGCCGTGACCATGACACGAACCACAGGGATCGGTGATCATCTTGCCGGTGCCGTGGCAGCGCGGACAGGTCTGCTGCACCGAGAAGAAGCCTTGCTGCATGCGCACCTGACCAATACCGCCACAGGTGGTACAGGTCACAGGACTGGTGCCTTTCTTCGCACCTGAACCATCGCAGACCTTACAGCCGACCAGGGTCGGTACCCGAATGGTCACCGTGGTGCCGCGCACAGCCTCTTCCAGATCCAGCTCCAGGGTGTAGCGCAGGTCACTGCCGCGCTGCGCGCCGCCACGTGAACCACCGCGACCGCCACCGCCGAAGAAATCACTGAATACATCGCCGAAAATATCGGAGAAGTTCGCCCCGCCCGGGCCTGCACCGCCACCGCCCATTTGCGGATCGACGCCGGCATGTCCGTACTGATCGTAAGCCGAACGTTTGGCGGCATCAGAAAGCACTTCGTAAGCCTCGTTGGCTTCCTTGAACTTCTCTTCGGACGCTTTATCGTCAGGGTTACGATCCGGGTGATACTTCATGGCCAGGCGGCGGTAGGCTTTTTTCAGCTCCGCTTCGCTGGCACCGCGCTCGACACCGAGCACTTCGTAAAAATCGCGTTTAGCCATAAGTCTTCAACACCTTCAAATCGTCTACTCCAGACACGCCAACGCGGGAGCAAGCTCCCGCGCGACGGATCATGCCGGGCGCAACCTGCGCCACGCCCGGCCAGAGCGGCATAAGCTTGCGCTTACTTGTTGTCTTTGACCTCTTCGAACTCCGCATCGACCACGTCGTCTGCGGCGTCCTTGGCTTGCTCACCGCCGGCGGCCTGAGCACCCGGCTGCGGTTGCTCGGCGTACATCTTTTGCGCCAGCGGAGCAGTCACTTCGGACAGCGCCGTCATCTTCGCTTCGATCTCGGCTTTGTCGTCGCCCTTCACGGCCACTTCCAGCGCTGATACAGCCGCCTCGATAGCTGTTTTCTCTTCAGCAGTGGCTTTATCGCCCGCCTCAGTGATCATCTTGCGGGTGGCGTGCACCAACTGGTCACCTTGGTTGCGCGCACCGGCCAGCTCTTCAAACTTGCGATCTTCCTCAGCATTGGCTTCGGCGTCGCGCACCATCTGCTGGATTTCCTCTTCGGACAAGCCGGAGTTCGCCTTGATCACGATGGACTGCGACTTGCCAGTGGCTTTGTCCTTGGCACTTACATGCAGGATGCCGTTGGCGTCGATGTCGAAGGTTACCTCGATCTGCGGCACACCACGGGGCGCCGGCGGAATCTCAGCCAGGTCAAACTTGCCCAGCGATTTGTTGCTGGCCGCTTGCTTACGCTCACCTTGCAGCACGTGAATGGTCACGGCGCTCTGGTTGTCGTCAGCGGTGGAGAACACCTGCGACTTCTTGGTCGGGATGGTGGTGTTCTTCTCGATCAGCGCGGTCATGACGCCGCCCATGGTTTCGATACCCAGGGTCAGCGGGGACACGTCCAGCAGCAACACGTCTTTCACGTCACCAGCCAGTACCGCACCTTGAATAGCCGCACCCATGGCCACGGCTTCGTCCGGGTTAACGTCCTTACGCGCTTCCTTGCCGAAGAAGTCAGCCACAGTCTTCTGCACCAGTGGCATACGGGTCTGGCCGCCGACCAAAATCACATCATTGATCGAACCCACATCAATACCGGCATCTTTCAGCGCGATGCGGCAAGGCTCGATGGTGCGCTGCACCAGATCCTCAACCAGGGCTTCCAGCTTGGCGCGGGAAATTTTTACATTGAGGTGCTTCGGCCCGGTCGCGTCTGCAGTGATGTACGGCAGGTTAACGTCGGTCGACTGGCTGGAAGACAGTTCAATCTTGGCTTTTTCAGCGGCTTCTTTCAGGCGCTGCATGGCCAGCGGATCACCTTTGAGGTTCATGCCGCTTTCTTTCTTGAACTCGTCAACGAGGTAGTCGATCAGACGAATGTCAAAGTCTTCACCACCAAGGAAGGTGTCACCGTTGGTGGCCAACACTTCGAACTGGTGCTCGCCGTCAACTTCAGCAATTTCGATCACGGATACGTCGAAGGTACCGCCACCCAGGTCATAAACGATCACGGTGTGATCGCCCTTGGCCTTGTCCATACCGTACGCCAGAGCAGCTGCGGTAGGCTCGTTGATGATGCGTTTTACATCCAGACCGGCAATACGGCCGGCGTCTTTGGTAGCCTGACGCTGGCTGTCGTTGAAGTAGGCCGGCACGGTGATCACCGCTTCGGTCACAGCCTCGCCGAGGTAATCTTCGGCAGTCTTCTTCATCTTTTTCAGCACTTCAGCGCTGATTTGTGGAGGGGCCATCTTCTGACCATTCACTTCCACCCACGCATCACCGTTGTCGGCTTTGGCGATCTTGTACGGAACCATCTGGATGTCTTTCTGTACAACGTCTTCATCGAAACGACGACCAATCAGACGCTTAACGGCATACAGGGTGTTGTGCGGGTTGGTCACAGCCTGACGCTTTGCCGACTGACCGACGAGGATTTCACCATCATTGGCATACGCAATGATCGACGGCGTGGTACGCGCGCCTTCGGCGTTTTCAATCACTTTGACGGTGCCGTTTTCCAAAATAGAGACGCAGGAGTTGGTAGTCCCCAGGTCGATACCGATAATTTTGCCCATGTTCACTCTCCCGAAACTTTGATATTTGCGCCGCTGTAACTGGTCAACGGCGGTAGCACTAAAACGCTTGACTGTTTAATGGGGGCGGCTTGGGGAATTTCAAGCCTGCTCGTCAATCGAAGGGGGCGTTTGCGCCGGCGCCTTGCTGACCACCACCATGGCGGGGCGCAGCAAACGACCGTTAAGCAGATACCCCTTCTGGAACACCTTGAGCACGCTGTTAGGCTCAACGTGGGTGCTTTCCTGCATGGCCATCGCTTGGTGATGCTCGGCATTAAACGGCGCACCGTGCGGATCAATGGCTTCCAGCTGATAACGCTTGAGGGTGTCGTGGAACAACTTGAGCGTCAGCTCCATACCCTCACGCACGGCCTTGATCGCCTCATCATCCGGGCTCGACAGCTCAAGGCCACGCTCCAGGCTGTCCACCACCGGCAACAGGTCGTTGGCGAACTTTTCCAGAGCAAATTTGTGTGCTTTTTCGACATCCTGCTCGGCGCGACGGCGCACGTTCTGCAAATCGGCAGCCATGCGCAGCGACTGATCCTGCGCAGTGGCCAGTTGCTCTTCCAGCGTTTGCACGCGGGCAACCAGGTCATCGCCCGCAGCCGCTTCGGCAGCTGTTTGTACATCGGGATTCTGCGTATCCAGGGTCTGTTCGTCAGCCATGAGTCTCTCCTCGTCAAATTCGACGTGAGCCGCAACTCACGTGTCTGGCTGCTATATGGGGCTAAAAAAAATGGTTTCAAGGACACCGTACGGATTGTCAGTCGACAAAAAAACACTGTATAAATAACCAGACTTGAATTTGGGAGGCCCTCGCCATGCTGGTGCACCTGTCCGTACACAACTACGCCATCGTTGAACACCTTGATCTGGAGCTGGATGCCGGCATGAGCGTGATCAGCGGTGAAACCGGTGCCGGCAAGTCCATCATGCTCGATGCCTTGGGCCTCACGCTGGGTGACCGTGCCGACAGCGGCGTGGTGCGTCCGGGCGCAGAAAAAGCCGACATCCTGGCCAGTTTTGACCTGTCCGATATTCCCGAAGCCCGCACCTGGCTGACCGAACGCGACCTGGACAACGATGGCCCGTGTATTTTGCGCCGGGTGATCACCGCCGAGGGCCGATCGCGCGGCTATATCAACGGCACACCCTGCCCGCAAGGTGACCTCAAGGCGTTGGGCGAGTTGCTGATTGATATCCACAGTCAGCATGAACACCAGTCACTGCTCAAGCCGGACACGCACCGTCGTTTGCTAGACGAGTATGCCGGCTGCCAGGAACTGGCCCGCCAGGTGCATCTGGCCGCGCAGCGCTGGAAGCAAACCCGCAATGAATTGGAGCGCGTGTCCAATATCGGCGACGAACAGCGCGCGCGACATCAACTGCTCAGCTACCAACTGGAAGAACTCGACAATCTCGCACTGGGCGAAGACGAGCTTGAACAGCTGGAGGCGGAACATAAAAACCTCACCAATGCCGAAAGCCTGCTCAGCGCCTGCCGTATGGTGATTGAGCACTGCAGTGAAAACGATGCAGGCAATGTGCTGTCTGCCCTGACCAGCAGCCTCAATCGCCTCAGCGCATTTCAAGGTCAACCCGGCGCCCTGAGTGAAGCCACTAACCTGCTGGCCAGCGCCCAAATTCAAGTCGAAGAAGCCGTTGGCGAACTCAACCGTTTTCTCGACCATTTCGATGCCGATCCCGAACGCCTGCAACAGATGGAAGAACGCTTGGATGCGATTTACACCCTGGCACGAAAACACCGCATCCAACCCACCGATTTGGGCGCAATGCAGCAACAATTGTTCGACGAGCTGGAAAGCCTGAATGCCGATGATCAAGCGGCAGAACGTCTAGGCGAAGAGCTGGCTGCCTTTGAGCGCCACTACCAGGAGAAAGCGGCTGAATTGAGCGCACTGCGCCACACCGCTGCCAGTCAATTGGCCAGCGCCGTGGAACAGGAAATGCAGACGCTGGGCATGCCCGGCGGTCGTTTCTCCATCAAACTTACCGCTCACGCCAGCAGCGAACCGAACCCCAATGGCCTTGAACTACTGGAGTTTCTGGTGAGCGCCAACCCCGGCCAGCCACTCAAAGCACTGGCCAAAGTCGCTTCAGGGGGGGAGTTGTCACGTATCAGCCTGGCCATCCAGGTGATCACCGCACAAACGTCGCGCGTGCCGACACTGGTATTTGATGAAGTGGATGTGGGCATTGGCGGCCCCACAGCAGAAGTGGTCGGTCAATTATTGCGCCGCCTTGGCGAACGCGGTCAGGTGCTCACCGTGACCCATTTACCTCAGGTCGCCGCACAAGGGCATCAGCATCTATTTGTGCACAAAGTGCGTGAGCGCGAGACCACTCGCACAGCGGTCAGCAAATTAAGCCAAGCGCAACGGGTCGAAGAAATTGCCCGTATGCTGGGCGGCGTTGACCTGACTGATGAATCCCTCGCGCATGCCCGGCAAATGGTCAGCCGCGCGCAGGCTTGATCCAAACGCCAGACAGCACAAAGGCGACCAAGCGATCGCCTTTGTGGATTCAAGCCTGAGTTAATCGGCTTTCTTACGTACGTACAGCACCAGGTTGTGATCAACCAGCTCAAAACCGTGCTCTTTGACGATTTCCTTCTGGCGACGCTCGATTTCAGGATCGAAGAATTCAATCACCTCACCCGAGTCCACGCACACCATGTGGTCGTGGTGACCGCTGTCAGCCAATTCAAACACGGCATGGCCACCATCGAAGTTGTGGCGCACCACCAAGCCTGCGGCCTCAAACTGAGTCAGAACCCGATAAACCGTCGCCAAGCCGACATCATCCCCGGCCTCCATCAACGATTTGTAAACATCTTCTGCACTCATGTGGCGCTGACCGGCCGAGTCAAGCATCTGCAGAATTTTGACCCGTGGCAGGGTTACTTTCAGGCCAGCCTTGCGTAGTTCGCTATTTTCAACCATGGTCTGCTTTCTCGCGGAAGCCGCTTCGCAGCTTCTCTTATTGCGGGTATGATCCGGGATTATATTGCCCAGCCAAGATAGTGGAAGTCGCCCACCGATGCAAAAAACCAAACTCCTGCTGACCAGCCTCTCACTTACGGGGCTACTCGCACTCGCCGGTTGCTCATTCCCCGGGGTTTATAAAATCGACATTCAACAGGGCAATGTCGTCACGCAGGACATGATAGACCAGTTGCGGCCAGGAATGACCCGCCGACAAGTGCGGTTTATCATGGGTAACCCGCTCATTACCGACACCTTCCATGCTAATCGCTGGGATTACCTCTACAGCATCCAGCCGGGTGGCGGTCAGCGTCTGCAAGAGCGCGTCAGCGTTAACTTCAACGCCGATGATCAGCTGGTTGGCCTTTCCGGTGATTTCATGCCGGGTGTTAGCCGTGACCAAGCCATCTTGGGCGAAGAAAGCGGCGTGAGCACGGCACCTGCGCGTCCCGCCACCCAAGCTGACGAAAAGCCTGCCGCCGGTTCGCTGCTTGAGCAAATTCAGCGCGAAGTGGATGACGTCAAAGTCGTTCCGGTCCCTGTTCCGGAGCCACTGGAAAGCACACCGCAGTAACATCTTGCGCAAAAAGAAGCCCGGACATGTCCGGGCTTCTTTGTTTCAGAGGATATTAAAACGCTATTTATCCGTTTCGTCGGCACGCGCCTGGGCCGCTTTGGCCGCCCGCTGTTTGCGCACTTCCTTAGGATCGGCAATCAGTGGACGGTAAATCTCAACCCGCTCACCTTCTTCAAGCACACGCTCATCGGGCTTGCTCACCGCCTTGCCAAAGATCCCCAGCGGGCTGTTCTGCAGGTCCAAATCAGGAAAATGCGCCTGCATACCTGATTGCAGGGCAGCCTGGCGCACGGTGGTGCCGCGCGGCACCGTCAAACGCAGTAGCTTTTGCTTTTCGGCCAGGGCGTAAACCACTTCGACGACAATGCTGGACTTATCCATAGAGCTGTTTTGCCCTCTGACAAAAGGCATCAACCAGGGTATTGGTTGCCTGATTAAACAGCGGTCCTAACGTCGCACGGACCAACGGCCCGGCATAATCGAAGGTCAGATCCAGACTGATCTTGCAGGCTTTCTCACCCAGCGCCTTGAACTCCCAATGACCATACAACTGGGTAAAGGGCCCCTCGACCAAATTCAACTTGATCAACTCACCCGGCACTAAGGTATTGGCCGTAACAAAACGCTGACTCAAACCACCCTTAGCGATCTCAAGGCGCGCGCGCATGTGCGTTTCGCTAACCTCAAGCACTTCACTGGCAGCGCACCACGGCAGGAACTGGGGGTAGCTGGCCACATCGTTGACCAAATCAAACAGCGCACGGGCGGGGTAAGGCAGCAGCGCAGAACGCTGAATATGCGTACTCATTGAACAACCACTTGAATAATCAGAACGCCAAGGATCATTTGCTCAACTCGGCGATAAACACGATCAATACACCCACCGGTGCAACCACACGAATCAACCAATAAACCACACTGAACAACAGTGGGCTCTTAAGCGCCAATTCCTCTCGCACCACCTCGCGCTTGAGCACCCAGCCGGCAAACAGCGCAAACGCCAGACCGCCCAAAGGCAGAAGAATCCGGCTGGTCAGGTAATCGATGCTGTCGAAGAAGGTCTTACCGCCCTCCGCGCCCCACTGAAAGAGATGGAAGCCGTCATCGGCGAAGACAAAAAACTTGGCTTCAGCACCGAGGTTGAACGACAGCACAGTGCCCATCCCCACCACCCAACACAGCAACGCCAGGACGCTGGTAACAACCACGCGACTGCGCTGAGTACGCTCCACCAGATACGCCACAGCAGGTTCCAGCATCGAGATAGAAGACGTCCAAGCCGCGATCAGTACCAATACAAAAAACACCGTACCCATCAGCTGACCGAACGCGATATTACCGAATGCCACAGGCAGGGTGACAAACATCAACCCCGGCCCAGCGCCAGGCTCCAAGCCACCCGCAAAGACAATCGGGAACAAAGCCAGGCCGGCCGTCAACGCAACCAGCGTGTCGAGAATACCGACGGTTAAAATGGTGCCGCCAATCGAAGCCTGCTTCGGCATGTACGCGCCGTAGACCATGATTGCCCCCACGCCCACGCTCAAGGTGAAGAAGGCATGACCCATGGCCGCCAGCACGCCATCAAGCAAGCGCTCCGGTTTGAAGTCAAAGAGGAAGTGGAAGCCCTGCATAAAATGCCCGGTGGTCATGCTGTAACCGAGCAAAATCAGCAGTAGCACGAACAGCAGCGGCATCATGATGCGTAAGCTGCGTTCAAGCCCAGCGACCACACCCCGCGCAATTACAAAGCCCGTCAGCAACATAAAGAGCGAATGCCACAGGGTCAGGCGCCACGGGTCAGCCGTCAATGCGCCAAAAGCGGCACCCGCCGCATCACCGCTGACACCGGCAAACTCTCCACGCCCCATGCTCAGGATGTAATCAAAAGACCACCCGGCCACCACACTGTAAAAAGACAGGATCAGCAGCGCGGCAATCATGCCCATCAACGCGGCCCATGACCACTTCGGCGACGCTCCTGATTCAATAGCCAGGGTCTTCAAGGTGTTCACGGGGCTCTGCCGTCCACGACGACCAATCAGCGTTTCCGCCAGCATGATCGGCAACCCCACCATAAAGATACACACCAGGTACATCATGACGAACGCGCCGCCACCGTACATGCCGGTCATGTAGGGGAATTTCCAGATATTGCCCAGGCCCACAGCCGAACCGGTTGCCGCCAGGATAAAAACCCAGCGACTGACCCATGCGCCGTGTATTGAAACCTTATCGTTCGCCATGCTCGGCTAATCCGTTTTACTGAGAAAAAGATCGCGCATTGTCGAGGATTCACCGAAGCGGCTCAAGCGCAGCGGCCAAGCAGCGCGTGACCTCGCTACTTTGCTGTTGTACGCACATAGCGCACAGGCGAACGACTCCCTATAATGCGCGCCCTATGGCTAAACAAAAGAAACACCCGCAAGGCACCATCGCGCAAAACAAGAAGGCGATGCATGACTACTTTGTCGAATCCCGCTTCGAGGCAGGCCTGGCGCTGTCTGGCTGGGAAGTGAAGAGTCTGCGCGCTGGCAAAGCCCAACTGGTCGACAGCTACGTGCTGCTCAAAGACGGCGAGGCCTGGCTGATGGGTTGCCACATTACCCCGCTCAAAACCGCCAGCACCCACGTGATTGCGGACCCTATCCGCACGCGCAAATTGCTGCTCAACAAGCGCGAACTGGACAAGCTGTTCGGCGCCGTACAGCAAAAGGGCTACACCTGCGTCGCCACATCGCTGTACTGGAAAGCGCACCTGATCAAATGTGAAATTGCCCTGGCCAAAGGCAAAAAAGACTTCGACAAGCGCCACACCGAGAAAGAACGTGACGCCGACCGTGAAGTGCAGCGTGCCATGCGCAGCAAAGGTAAAGACGATTAAGAGCCTGCTTTCAATCTCCTGCACGTCGTCGGTCCTGCAGCCAGCGCAAAACAGCCCCCCCAGCACTGCTTTCAAATAAAACGCCCCGCATCAGCGGGGCGTTTTCGTTGTAGCGCCAGGTCAGCGCAGCTCAGCAAAAGCCAGCTTAACGCCAAGACCAATCAGAACCGCCCCCATAAGCCGGTCAAACCAGTGCCCCAGTTTTGCAAAGCCCGCACGCACCCGCTGATGACTGAACAACTGGGCCACCAGGCAAAACCACAGTGCCGTGGCCAATGCCAGGTACACCCCGTAGCCGGCCTGAACAGCCAACGGTGTATGCGGGTTAATCACCACCGTGAACAACGACAGGAAAAACAACGTTGCCTTGGGGTTGAGGCCATTGGTTACAAAGCCGGCTGCAAAGGCCGAGCGCGTCGAACGCCCCCCCTCAAAACGATTCAACTCAGCGTCGGCCGAACTGACCGGCTTGGCGCGTAGCGCCTTGATCCCGATATAGAACAAATAAGCAGCCGCCAACCACTTCAGCGCATTAAACAGGACAATTGACTGCGACACGATCAGGCCAATGCCCAACAGCGAATACGCCACGTGGATGAAAATCCCACAGCCAACGCCCAAGGCACTGAACACGCCAGCCCGCCGACCATGGGCCACACTCTCGCGCACCACAATGGCAAAATCCGGCCCCGGGCTGGCCACCGCCAACAGATGAATCAGGGCAACGGCAAAAAACTCAGGCCAGTACATGAACACTCCGTCA
>Ga0075154_10001452_pt1 | contig 16956 bp, 15 predicted proteins | sample JI71714BDNA_FD_70965 | JGI IMG/M metagenome (GOLD analysis project Ga0075154, IMG submission 70965) | Wastewater effluent complex algal communities from Wisconsin, to seasonally profile nutrient transformation and Carbon sequestration -... | ecosystem: Engineered > WWTP > Effluent > Algae...
GAACGATAGGCGCTTGTCGAATGGTTTCCAATTGGTCAAATCCAGATGTTCTTGTGATGAATGCCGATCTTTTGACCAACTTTTCCGTTTCTTCCTTCGTCAAGGCATACCAGGATGCGCAAGCGGACATGATGGTCATGGCCATACCGTATCAAGTCACCATCCCCTATGGAGTACTCGAAACAAATGACGATCGTCTGATTCAAGGGATCAAGGAAAAACCAACGTATACCTATTTTTCCAATGCGGGGATTTACCTCATGAAATCCATCCTCTTTGATCTCATCCCGAAAGAAGGCCCATTTCATGCTACGGAACTTTTGGATAAGGTCAGGTTACTCAATAAGCGCGTGGTGGCAGAACCTCTTTTAGGCTACTGGCTGGATATGGGACGTCCAGAGGAATACGCGCGAGCTCAAGAGGATATTCAACGAATCGTGCTTTGAGGCCCGCGTCTATCTCGCCAGTTTTTTCGCTCGGGCTGACTCTGATTTTGAAACGATGCAACTAGATTTTAACTATATAAACTTTTGATGAATGAATCTTTTGATTACACTATGTGCTAGAGGAGGTTCGAAAGGTATTCCAGGTAAAAACATCAAATGCATACATGGAAAACCTCTGATTCGTTATTCCATAGCCTTAGCAAAAAAACTCCAAGCGAAATACAACGCTGTGATTGGGTTATCCACGGATAGTTTAGAAATAAAGCGTGTGGTGAGTCAAGATAGGATTGAAACTGCTTACACACGACCTGATTATTTAGCAACGGATTCAGCAGGTAAAATAGACACCATTCGAGATTTAATATTGTACGAGGAACAAGAGAAGAATGTAAAATTTGATTTTATATTAGATCTAGATGTTACATCACCCTTGCGTACACTTGAGGATGTAGAGCAAGCCCTCGAAAAATTAGTAGAAAATCCCGAAGCAAAAAATATTTTCTCAGTAAATCCTGCTGGACGTAACCCATATTTTAATATGGTAGAGGCCAATGAAAATGGTTTTTATACTTTAGTGAAAAAAGGAGCAGATGGGCATGCAATGACCCGTCAATCGGCACCTAAAGTGTATGAACTAAACGCCTCATTCTATTGGTACCGAAGATCCTTTTTTGATTTAGGAGAGCAATCTGCAATAACGGATAAGTCACTAATTTATGAAATGAAACACATTTGTTTTGATTTAGATCATGACATAGATTTTCTGTTTATGGAGTATTTACTAACCCAGAATATGTTAGATTTTGAACTATGATAATTCTAATTGTAGGACTTGGATCAATAGGAAAAAAGCATCTTGATGCACTTCATAAATTAAAGGTGAATGGTAAAGTTTATGCGTTACGGTCTACGCTAAATAATCCTATTGAAGAAGGGGTTGAAAATGTATATTCTCTAGAAGATGTGAAGGAAAAAATTGATTTTGCCATCATTTCAAATCCTACCAATAAACATTTTGACTACATTAATCTCCTCGCAAAAAGAAGTATTCCACTATTCATTGAAAAGCCATCTGTTGATGCTCTAGACGGGGTGGAAGATCTTTTGAGGTTAATCGAAGAAAAAAAGATAATCACATACGTGGCGTGTAACCTCAGGTTTCATCCTTGTATTGCGTATTTAAAAGAAATCATAAGAAAAAAGGTCCTACGAGTAAATGAAGTAAGTGTATATTGTGGCTCTTATTTACCCAATTGGAGGCCAAATCGAAATTTTAGAGAAGTATACAGTGCAAATAAATCAATGGGAGGTGGGGTACACTTGGATTTAATTCATGAGATCGATTATACCACATGGATTTTCGGGTTCCCCTTTCAATATACGTCTATTTTAAGAAATGTTTCTTCGCTCAATATCGATGCAATTGATTATGCAAATTTTAATTTGCAATATGATTCATTTACTGTCAATATTAATCTAAACTATTTTCGACGTGACACGAAGCGGCAAATTGAAATTGTGCATGAAAATGGGACTATAATCACTGATTTGATCAAAAATGAAATTCAAAATGAAAAAGATGATATTATTTTTAAAGATCCTGAATATTCATCTATAGATTCTTATACAGCGCAACTTGATTATTTCATGAATTGCCTCAGGCATGATATTCAACCCATGAATTCTTTTGCTGAATCAGTGGAAAACTTAAAAATATGCTTACAAAATGAATAGTTTATTCGGGAAAATTATACTTGTGACCGGAGGTTCTGGCTTATTGGGTCGTGAAATTATAAAGAACTTATCTGAGTCGGGTGCTATAGCACTGAATGCTGATGTGAATGTGGAGACAAATCTTGATAATCTGCAATTGAATGTAGATATAACATCAGAGGCCTCTGTGTCAAATGCCATAAGTTTAGTACTGGAGACCTATGGACGAGTTGACGGGCTTGTAAATAATGCGTATCCTAGAACAAAGGATTGGGGAACTAAATTTGAGGAAATTACCTATACATCATGGCAAACAAATGTAGATATTCAGATGAATACTACTTTTTTATTTATTCAAAAAATAATGCCTGAGTTGATTAAATCAAAGGGCTCTATTGTCAATATGACCTCTATATATGGCGTTGTTGGAAATGATATGACGTTGTATGATGGGACAAACCTGGGTACAGCAGCGCCATATTCTGCTATAAAAGGTGGTATTGTGAACTTTACTAGGTATTTAGCCTCGTACTTTGGGAGAAAAGGTGTACGCGTTAACTGCGTGTCTCCAGGGGGGATTTTTGATTATCAAGATGAAAAATTTGTTCGGAATTACGAGAATAAAGTGCCAATGGCAAGAATGGGAAATCCTGATGATATCGCGCCTGTAGTATCATTTCTTTTATCTGATGGAGCGAAGTATATTACCGGGCAAAACATTATAGTGGATGGTGGTTGGACTTGTATTTAGGATCGGATTAAATTAAATGATTTGGATGTTTTTTACTTATAATTAGTTTCGAATCTAGTGTCTTTATTGATAATACGATATAATTTTTGTTTCACGTTATAGGTTAAGGTTAATTCCGTATATCGACCAATTAAGATACTGAAAAAATTTGATAAAATGAATCCGAGAATAAATAATACATATGGATTGATAGAATGACTAAAATGCGTCTGGAGAAAAGATAAAATAGTATAATGTGTTAAGTAAAGCGTGTATGAAAAACTTGCATTATATTTAATAATTTTAGTTAATACTGTCGGAATTTTGGTATTTTTGACTAGGTCAATGATTAGCCATAATGCAATCGAAAGTAGAAATGCAAATATTGCGTCATACGCCTCCATCACGATATAGGTCCTCACTAGAGCTAGCCCACTAAATAGGGTTAAAAACATAATTTTTAATTTTTTACTACTAGTATCTAAGGCATTTAAGGTCGAAACTACATAAACTAATAACCCAAAAATCCAAAACATTGTTAATCCGTTTCCTCGACCTAATATCAAATTAAATAGCGGAATAACGGATAAAATAAATAGTAAAAGATAGTTGAAAAAAGTTAATGTATTCTTCCTAAGAATTACCAATACTAAATACCCAAAAGACAAATAAATCCACCATTCTATAGCCAAAGTCCACAAAGGCCTTGCCGAACCAAAGGACGTTATTTTAATTTGATCAGGAAGCCACTTTATCGTTTGAAGAGGGTAGTCCTGAAGCATGAGTAAATTGCCAAGGAATGTTCTAAAATTAAATGCATTTGCATAACTATATGTTTCTGAACTTATACCTTGACTAATCAAGTCAATTATAAAAATAAAAAGAATTGCAGGAATGTACGCCGTATATATTCTTGAAAATCGATCTATAAAATAATGGCTAAATCTATAATGTATATGATCTTTTTTCCTGATTGTACTATATGATATTAGAAATCCAGAGATTAAAAAGAATACCAGGACTGCTATATTTTGTATCCAAGGAAAGTTGGGTTCATGTAAAAAAGTAAAAATTCCAAAGAATGATATTCCATGGCCAATTACCACAATTTGCGCACTTACTCCTCTGATTAGATCGATAATGATAGATGATCCTTCTGTTAATTTGTATTGTTTCATTATTTTTTCAACTTAATGGATGGTATCCAAATTGGGGGTCACTATACTTGGATAGAGGAGGGTTTCTTTTTTGGGATTTGGATGTTGTTTGCGATTGGTTTCGTGCCAAGGGAGTATTACCAGGTTTTAGACAGCGCTTAGCGATTGGTAGAGTTCAATCCATTGTGGAATGATTACCTCCGGTTCAAACCTTTTGATCCACTCATACCCTGTTTTGATTCTTTCTTGTTGAAGCGACGGCAAGGTGGCCACCTGTTCAATGGTTTCTTTCCATGCTGCTGACTGGGTTTGATCAATGTAATATGCAGCCGGTCCCCCTGCCTCGGGAAAGCAACCTCCCTGACCAGTCAAGACGGGAATTCCGCTTTTTAAGCCTTCTAAAATAGGAATTCCAAATCCCTCAAATAAGGAAGGATAGACCAACATCATGGCCGACTGGTATAGATGAGCTAAATCCAGTAAAGGCACTTGTTGCGGAAACCAAACCCGGTGTCCTATTCGTAAAGCTTGAATACGTTGATGTAAAAAATCGGTGTACTTTGTTTTTCCACCAATTAAAACCAGTGGTATATCCAGATGCCCTAAAGCTTCAATGACCACCGCCATATTTTTTCGGGTTTCAAGTGTACCTACACCTAGAATAAATTGCTCAGGCAAGCCGTATTTTGCTCGTGTTTGAGCTAACGTTTGTTTCGAGAACCGCTGGCCGAAGATGGGGTGGCAGCCTTGATAAATCACATCGATTTTTTCGATTGGAATTTTTAAAAACTGGTGAATGTCCGCCTTGGTTTGTTCAGATATGGCTACTACACGTTGGGCTCTTTGGGCTGCAGATTTGAATTTTAGGAAGTGAATTTTTCGATCAAATGCAGAATAAAATTGAGGAAATCGTTCAAATAGTAGATCATGAATAGTAACAACCGAAGGGACTTTTAATCCCAAGGGAAGCTCTCCCGATAATCCGTGATACACATCCAACGCTTCAAACTGAGGATGATGGGTTTGGCCCCACTGCCGCCAGACCTCGGATATCCCCCAGGTTTTTCCATGTAGTAAAGAATAATTTGGTTGTTCCCATGTAAATAGATTGGTCGAGGAGGTAGGGGAGAAGGCAGTAAACTGATGTTCTGGTGCGTATTGAGTTAAACTTCGTAATAAATCGCGACCATAATTGCCCAAACCGGTTCTATTTTGATAAACTCGCTTCGCTTCAAACCCTATACGCATGTACTTTTTTGAGTAAAGATACTGGAAAAATGAATAGATCAGAATGGGGATGTCTTTGTTCTCGAATCAGACGTAATTGGATTTGATCTAGAATTTATCTTTTTTTTATCTAAGTTCTTTGTTTTCTGCCTCGGGTTTCCCCAAATTTGTCTGTTGAAGAGTTTGAAACTCTTTTTTGACCTGCTGCTCTAACAAATCAAACTGCTCGTAACTTTTGATGTGTTGCAGCTTGTTGGACTTTTCCAATAGGCGCAACCATTAAAGGGCAAAGTCAAAAATTGGCTTTGTGGTTGTTCTCAAAAAGATGTGAAATTAAGTGATCGCCTCACTTGACTAGCATTGCTTTGAAATCCAACAAATGAAACAGACTGCAACACAAAAAAAGACAATGCCAAGCATCGCTTGGTCAAACGAGGTATTTGCCGGATTTTCGGTTTTTCTTCTCGCGTTACCCCTGAGTTTAGGGATAGCCAAAGCCTCGGATTTTCCGGCCGTAACGGGTTTGTTCACGGTATTAGTTAGTGGACTTTTCGTTACCTGGCTGATGGGCGCTCCTTTGACTATTAAGGGGCCTGCCGCTGGATTAATCGTGATTGCCGCTGGTAGCGTTCAAGCCTTTGGTGGCGGGAGTTCAGGCTGGCAAGAAACGCTAGCCGTTTTGTTTGTCGCTGGGATTGTACAAGTACTCCTAGGGGTATTAAAATTGGGTCGATGGATTGACTTCTTTCCTCTTTCAGCCGTACATGGCATGTTGGCCGCCATCGGATTTATCATCATAACCAAGCAGATTCCTGTGCTATTGGATGTGAATCCAATCTTAACGCAAGGACTATCACCAGGGCAACTCATTGTCTCAATTCCTCACTTTTTAACGGAGTATGATCCGAAATCAACGCTTATCGGTCTTGTTAGTCTAGGTATTTTATATGTTTGGCCTTATGTAGAGCATCCGGTACGCAAAGTTCCGGCACCTTTGGTCGTCTTGGCCTTTGCTATCCCAGCGGAGTTGATGCTGAATTTTCAACAGACGGCGCCAACGTATGCACTGCTTCAAATTGGCGATGTGTGGGGTGAATTGAATTGGCAAATAAGCTGGGCAGGTTGGTCAAGGCAACCGGGTACATTTATCCAGTACGTTGCTTTATTTGCCATCATTGGTAGTGTAGAATCGCTATTAACCGTGAAAGCCGTGTCGGTCATTAGTCGACAAAAGGCGGACACAAACCGCGATTTGTGGGCCACAGGCTTAGGGAATGCCTTGGTGGCTTGTGTCGGAGGACTACCCATGATTTCCGAAGTTGCTCGCTCGTCCGCGAGTTGGCAGGCCGGTGGACGTTCGCGCTGGGTAAACTTTTTCCATGGGTTATTTTTACTGCTCTTTCTCATCATCGCTGTACGATGGATGGAGCTTATCCCGAATACAGCCCTCGCCGCCATGCTGATCATTGTGGGTTGGAAATTAGCACACCCTCGTCAACTCTGGCATACGCTTGAAAAAGGGAAAGAACAATTAGTCATTTTTTTGCTGACTTTTTTAGTGACTCTCTCCTCCGATCTTTTGTGGGGGATTTTAGCAGGTGTCCTAGCCGAATTAATTTGGAATGCTTTTCGAGGCCCCGGTCAGCTGAAGGCCATGTTTTTTGCACCAACCGAGGTGTCTTTTAATGGAGAGGAATACTTAATAATTATCGGCGAGAAAGCTGTTTTTTCTAATTATTTGGGTATTCTTCGAAAATTAGAGGCCATCCCACAAGGCTTTCAGGTGACGATAGACCTGAGCATGACGAATTGGGTAGACCATTCCGTGATGCAAAGCTTACATCAATTTGCTGAATGGTATGGAATGTCGGGTGGAAAAATTCAAATTATTGGCCTTGACCAGCATGAAGCGGTGGCGAATCATCATTTTTCCGCTCGATTAAAAACAGACCCTGACCCGCTTACTCGCTGAGACGCTGAAGGACTTTTTTCATCTCAGCTTGTTGATTTTGTTTTTGCAAAACGATCGGTGCTGCTACGCGATCCTGGCAATCGAAAATGGAGCATCGTTCGCAGGTTTGATTGACCTGACGGACCAAAATCGCAGGATCTTGTAAGAATGCGACTTTATCCCGTAGGTTGGCATCGACTTCAAAACCAAGTGTAACCGAAACGTTGATCTGTTTTAGAATGCTCAAAGGCCTTGCCATCGACATGACAAAATATTGATTTTGAGCCTCTTGGTAATCCGAAATCTGAGCATCTACCACAGGACGTTTATAACTTCCTGAGTTTTGTCGAGCCGATAACTCATCCAATATATTCAGCGAAACCCATCTGCGACAATAATTTTCTTTTTGAGTTTCATGTGGATCATGTTGTTTGGATAAGTGCATCTCCTTGGTCAACGAATAGGCTTTACTATTAACCAACGACTCAAAACGGAGGTAAAAAAACTTATTTATTCCAAAGTATTTTGGCAAAAGATTGGAAATTCGATGGTATAAAGTTTCTGGCGTGGCCTGAAAACTTTCCGTCATCTTGTTTAATAATTCAGGATGCCAGGTGGGTTGTTGGAAAAAATCAGTTAACTTTTGAATAAGTTTTTCACGACGAATCAAGATCGCGCCAGCGAAATACGAGGCTTTGAAATTATTTAAAACTTCGTCAAACGAGTTTATTTCAACCCAAGAGGAGGTTAAGGGCCTTTCTTTTAAATTCATAAACATAAAACCAATCTCACGCCCCATGGTAAAGGCACGTTGATCGGAGGAGATGCGCTTATTGATCATCAATACATGCCGCTTTGGGACAAATAAAGACCGAATATTGCCAATGGTGGGGTGATCTTCTTCATCAAAATATTCAATCGAGATGCCGTAATGATCAGATAGGAAATTGGATAGAAAGAATTCATCAATCTGCTGATGAATTGGAATTTGATGCAATGCCAGAAAACGATCAGCTTCATTTTCAAGTTCCTCAAAATAATTATCATGCATTTCCTGGTAGGAGCGAAGGACCGCGAAATAAAAGCGCTCTACACTCATGTTGTAGTTTCGACCAATTTCAATAATGGTATTGATAAAAGCACTGAGCTTAACCGGGGCATCGGATAACATCTCCAACAGGTTTGCTGGATCAATCCCAAAAAAGTCAAAGGGAATTTCGGTTAAGAAATTGGAATGCAGTAACTCAGAAATGGGTTGTAACTTTTTATTGAGCTTTAGGGAAACCAGGTGATCATATTCAATACCCATTGCACCCGCCAAGGCAACAATTTTGTCCGACTTCGGGTATTTTTTCCCTTTCTCTATTTCATTGATGTACGAAATCGAAAGTCCTGATTTTTGTGATAAATCACTTAAAGAGAGCCCCTTCTCTTGGCGAAGTTGCTTGAGTTTAAGTCCAAAAATTAAACGAATGTGGTCGGTATTAAGGCTCATAGGATCTTCCGTCTCGGTGGTCTAAGTAGCACAAAGATAGTGTTTTTTTGGCTATTTTTTGGGAATGCTACGGAAGGAAGACCCAAGCCGAGTTTTAAGGCCGCTCGGCTTGGGTGAAAGGCTGGATTGAGGTGTCAAATGGAAATCTCAGCGAATTGGAAAACGAGTACCGGCACTTCCGCTGCATTCAATATTTTTTTTGTGATGGAAGGCTCAATCAATTGAGTGATGAAATTTCGGTAATGTGAAGCCGTGATTAGCATTTGTCCTCCCGTGTTAACGGTGTACGCGTGTAAATCCTCTACGAGATCCTTGGACTTTTGACGTTCAACCTCTTGATCAAACAAAATGCGTATGGTTTTCTCATACCCGTGATCCGGTTGAATATTGGGTTGCCCCTCCACATCCATTTTTATAAATGTGATGGAAGCACCAAGGGCAGTTTGCAAGGACTTCACTTTTTGTAAAATTTCAGTCTCGTCGTACTCAAGCTGCGTCGCATAAATCAGTTTTGTGAACTCACTTGGGCTGTAGCCTCCGGGGATCATCAACAAAGGTTTTTCCGACTTGTTTAAAAGATGGGTTGCATTGGACCCCACAAACCATTGGATGAAGCCACTTTCGCCCGTTTTACCTACGACAATTAACTGTGCGTCGATTTCCTTAGCTTTTTGGGTTAAACCTGAGGGTACATCGGAAAATATCAAATGCGCATGGGCCGAGACACCCGCCGCTTGGGCTTGCTGCACCAAGTCATCCAACTTCCCTTTGAAGATGGCTTGATTTTGCTCATGCAAGGCATCCACTAACGATACAGGGGTGTTCGGATCTACAAATGGAGGAATAAATGTGTGCGCAATGTGCAAATGGGCTTTGGTCTTTTGTGCTAAGTGCAGCGCGACTAAAAAAGCGGATTCACTACTGGATGAAAAATCGGTTCCAACTAAAATAGGTGATTGCATAAATTAAGGAAGATTATAAACCAAAGTTAGGGGAATTGTGATCGCTGAAGTATGATTTTGATTATCTTTTCGAAGATTTATTTATTTCGTAACATCAAATCTATTTTTAGTACGTTTCAAAGATCACACTGTATTAAAGGAATAATTTAAGGCGGTCAAGGCGAGCAATTCAAACAATTTCCTACCTTTGTTCTCCGATATCAAGTTTTAATCGGAAACCAATCCCCCCATGACTCATTCCCCCAAGGAAGCATTACTCCTGCTTGAGGACGGAACCCTCTACAAAGGAAAAGCACTCGGTAAAATCGGCACTACCACTGGCGAAATTTGTTTTAATACGGGTATGACCGGCTACCAAGAAATCTATACCGATCCTTCGTATTCCGGCCAAATTATTGTCAATACCACCTCGCACATTGGAAATTATGGGGTCAAATTTGATACCGAGGAGGAATCTAACGGTATCAAAATACAAGGCATGGTTTGTCACGCTTTTGCAGATCATTATTATAGCCGGCTCACCGCTGATGAGTCTCTGCAAGCCTATTTCGAAAAAGCAGGTATTGTCGGTATTTATGACGTCGATACAAGGCAGTTAGTACGGCATATTCGAAACGCCGGCGCCATGAATTGCATTATCTCTTCTGAGATTTCAGATATCGATGCCCTAAAGCATGAACTAGCTCAATGTCCTTCCATGGAAGGTCTGGAATTATCTTCCCTGGTCTCAACTGCCGAGCCATATACGCTGGGGAATCCAGATTCACCTCGACGTTTAGCGGTTATCGATTACGGCTGTAAAACCAATATTCTACGAAATTTCACCGATCGGGACTGTTATGTGAAAGTATTCAATGCGAAATCTCCTTTGGACGAAATTCAAGCTTTTGAACCCTCCGGGTATTTTATCTCGAATGGCCCAGGTGATCCCGGTGCCATGGATTATGCAGTTGAAACGGTACAACAACTTCTGAATACTGGAAAACCGCTGTTTGGTATTTGTCTGGGTCATCAATTGCTCGCGCGTGCGTCTGGGGTTCCAACCTACAAAATGCACAATGGACACCGGGGTTTGAATCATCCCGTTTTAAACTTGCAAACCGGACGCAGTGAGGTTACATCGCAGAACCATGGTTTTGCTGTTGATCCCACCGCAGCTCGTCAAAGTCCAATACTGGAAGTGACGCACGTCAACTTGAATGATCAAACGATTGAGGGAATCAAACGAACGGATTGCCCGGCCTTCTCCGTGCAATACCACCCTGAGGCAGCTCCAGGCCCGCATGACTCGCGATACCTTTTTGACGATTTCGTCGCTATGTTATAAAAAACTAAAAAAGGCAGCACTTCAACAGGCTGCCTTTTTCATAGATTATACTTCCTTAAATCTCGGCTTTTTGTTTGCCTATTCGCGCACTAGGTTCGAAACGTTTGGGCGCATATAAAAATCCAAAAGCCTCAGCACCTTGTTTGGTGTGTACTTTGTGATGAATGTAATGTGCATGCATGATTCGTTTCATATAGGCCGTTGAGGGTTTGTACTTAAACTTAATTCGGCGGTGGACAATCAAATCATGAAATACAAAATACGCAATACCATACGCTGTAATGCCTAGTCCGATGAAGGTTAAATACCAGAAATCCGGATGGGTATTTCCATAAATGATGGAAGACGAAGCCACAATACTGAAAACAACTGCGTAATAATCATTTTTTTCAAAAAAGCCCGTATGATGGTTGTGGTGGTCTTCATGCCAACCCCAGCCAAAACCGTGCATGATGTATTTGTGGGCGAACCAAGCTACAGCTTCCATGAAAACGAATGTGCCGGCCACAATACCTATAGAAATCAATGTTTGCATATGTGTTGGATCAAAATTTAGAATAAAACTTCCTGACTTTTGGTTTTGTTTGACAAAGTAACGGGATTTTATTTAAAAAAAAGCCCTCCTCGTCGGAGGAAGGGCCTTATACCGCAGGAGAATTTCGTTTGAATATTCGGTTGAGAATGGATAAATAGGTTTGACCAAAACGAAAATAACACCACTTTTTTAATTCATTTACCTCAGGTGGGAGTAAATACGAAACCCCCTTTTTTAACTCCTTCTCAAACAATGCTTTATCAAAACTCACCTTCTCTAAAATCAATTTCACATACTCTAACATACTTTTTTCCATATCACATGGCGTTTGAGGTTCATTGATATGTAAATATACTTACAAAAAATTGCATTTGAAAAAGAATATTTACATTATCTATAACGATTCTTAAGAAGCCAATATTGTTTCCAATACTTCATTTTCTAATTTACTCTCTGGGAAGAAAGATAAAACGCGGCGAATCACCTCTTCTACCATGGAGTCAGGACATGACGCGCCGCAGGTAATCATCATCCGGAGTGGTCGGTCTGACATCTCAGGCAAGTAGTGATAACTTCGCTCCGCTTGTTGTGTATGAATATTGAAATGTGATATCTCGTGATGAGACAACAAACAATCTGCCGACTCGATAAAATAGGTTGGTAACTTGGTTTCGCACAATTCAACCAAATGGGTCGTGTTTGAACTATTATATCCACCAATAACCAGCGCTAAATCGGCAGGTTCCTGCAAAAGTCCTACCGTGGCTTCCTGATTATCATTCGTTGCATAGCACAACGTATCTCGGGTATTGGCAAAATAGGGCTCAATTTGTTTTTCATCCAGCTGATGGTGCTCCATCAAGGTCCTTTTTAAAAAATCCGCGATGCCTTGGGTATCGCTGGCCAGCATGGTGGTTTGATTCACTACCCCGATGCGTTGTAGATCTCGACCAACCTCAAAATTTTCCGAATATTGTCCTGCAAATTCGGTGTAAAATGATTCGGGAGCTAATTGATGGGTCATATACAAGGCCAAACGTTGGGCTTGTTTCAAATCTTTCACGACTACCGTCGGTGCATGGCTTTGGCTGTGGGAAAAAGTAGCGCGGGTTTCTTCATGGTTGGGTTTCCCATGAACAACCAGCGTATATCCTCGATTACCAATTTGCGAGGCCCGGTTCCAAACTTTTTCGACAAAAGGACATGTTGTATTGTAGGCATAGGGGTTAATGCCAAGCTCGCCTAATTTTCTTTCTATTTCCAATGTAGTCCCAAACGCTGGAACGATGACGATGTCTTCCGGGGTCAATTCATCCCAGGGAATGAGGGTGTTTCCTGAGGTATCCTGCAAAAACTGTATCCCTCTTGCTAAAAGATCTTCATTGACAAGGGGATTGTGAATCATTTCACTTAAAAGAAAAATTCGTTTTCCTTGATTCTCATCCAGTGTTTTATAGGCTATTTCTACTGCATTTTCAACACCATAGCAAAAGCCAAAATGCCGTGCTAACAATAAGGTGACAGGACCAAAATCAAGCAACGTAGGGGTAAAGTCTTTCTTTAATTTATCTTTTTTTCGTCTGAATTCTTTGATTTGGCCAACCAAATCACTTTTGTAGAAAACAGGAATTGAAAATGATTTCATACCGCATTTTAATTGTAAGGTAAAAACACAAATCAGGTGTTTATTGTTGCAAATCTAGGATTTCTCTCGGCTAAAGTTCTACTTTTGTGTTAGAATTTGACTAGCCTTGTTATGAATTTCCGACTACTGCTTTATTTTACCTGTACTGCTATTTCGCTTCCCAGTTGGTCGCAATCAACCAATTTTGATGTCGCGGAACCGCACGCGCACTGGGTGAGGCGCTGGGAAACTTTGTCTGGCAATGTAACTGAAAAGTTCCACTCCGGCCACCGGCCTTTTGCTCAAGATAAAGTTATCGGGATGATCGATGAACTGGAGGATCAACTACCAACTCAATTTTCAAAAATTGACCAAGCGAATATGCGCTGGATTCAGTCGATGGCCTGGGAATACCTCTCCCCCGAAAAAAAATGGATTGCGTTTAGTCAAACCGTAGGACCTAAAGAAATTTACCGCCGAAAAGCCGACTTTCTTTCCGCCGAAAAACCTGATTTTATCATCAAAGCTTCCCCGATTTTTCATTTTCAAGGCGGCATCGAACGGTTAGAAGGAATTCAAAATTCAAGTGCTTTCATCAATACTCGAGGGGCTGAAGTTCGGGCTTTGGTCAATCAAAAACTAGGTTTTTATTCTCGATTTACCGAGAATCAACAAACCAATTGGGAGCAAACGCGATCTTATATTCAACAATTTAATGGAACTCCTTACCTAGGATTTGTGAAGTTTCTAGGTGGGGATACCCTGCGCCGAGGTTCTGACTTCATCGATGCGCGTGGCTATATCGCTTTCCGACCCATTAAAAATCTAGAACTTAGCTTCGGACACGACAAAAACTTTATCGGACATGGTATCCGCTCTATGATCTTGAGTGACTTTAGTGCTCCGTATTTACAACTTCGAAGCACGATCGATCTGGGTAAAATTAAATATGCTTCCATTTTTGCTCAATTATCGAACGCGCAAATACCCCGTGGGCCCAACGGCGAACAACCGATTCCACCGAAATATATGACGTTTCACCGCCTGAGTGCGCAAATCACACGACAATTTCAATTGGCGTTTTCTGAAATGGTAATTTTCGGCAATCGGCCAATTGGATTTGATTTGAACTATCTAAACCCAGTTATTTTTTATCGATTTGTTGAGGGCTTTTTAGGCAGTCCAGATAATGTTATGGTTTCTGCGGACTTTCGGTGGAATATCAAAAAGCGATTTACATTGCATGGTCAATTCGTATTGGATGAACTAAAAATTAGTGAGTTTAAAGCCGATGGCTGGTGGGCTAAAAAGTTTGCCTATCAAGTTGGCGGAATCTACTACAATGTTTTCGGTTTGGAAAATGTGGATTTACAAGTGGAATACAATCGGGCCCGGCCGTACATGTACTCGCATTTCTCTACTTTTAGTAACGCGGTTCACTACAATTTACCTCTAGCGCATCCTTTGGGAGCGAATTTTGGCGAATGGGTAGGTAAAATTACGGCTCAACCCACGCCTAAACTCTTTTTTGAACTGACAGGAATGGCCTTCCAACGGGGTATCGATAATGGCTTGCCAAACTGGGGTGGAAATATTTTACGCTTAAATGGTTCATTTCGGGTCCAAGACTTTGGCAATAATGTAGGACAGGGTGTGCCAGAAAAAGTACGGATGATTCAATCGAAGTTATCGTACCAACTAAAAACAAATGCATTTCTTGACTTGACCTATGCCTATCGAAATCGACAACTTCCCGCTGTATTTGAAAAATACCCCGCTCATTATATTGCGCTTGGTGTTCGATTGAACGCCTGGCGAGGTCCGGATCTCTATTAAGGCATTTCCTCTAAACCAATTTTACCGACTTCCGGATTAAGTAAAACGCGTCGAATTTCGATCCGCTGATAGGGTGTTTTCAAGACTTTCAATGTGGTTACAAATTTTCCCTGATTTTGAAATGATCGGTAAACCGAAGAATAGGTAACCGTGAAGGCATGCCACCCTTTCTGTATCAATTCACTATTTAACGCCTGAACCAGTTTGCTCAAATTCGAAAAATAGGATCGGGCAGGCTCACTTCGACGAACCCAAATCTGGTTTTGATCAAAGGAAATAGTCAATTCATAAAAATATTTTTCCATGTTAATTAGACTTAATCTAAATAAAGTTTGTAATTTTGGGCATCAAATTTACTAAGTAATGTTAGAATTTCCCGAAAATACCGATTGCCTAAACGTGGGATTTCGACCGCTACCCGTGAAGTGGATCGGGTTAGGCGATACACCAGGTTGTGAGCTAAAAAAGTGTTGTAAGGCCTACAAAAAGAAAGGCAAACATTGTAAAAAATGTCCAAAAGTGTAAAATGTCTAAATTATTTTGATAAATCCTGAAATCTACCTAGCTTCACCTCGTTTTCCAATCAAGTCAAGGATATGAAAAAATGGTGGATCCCCGTAGTTTTTATGGGATTAACAGTAGTTTCGATGAGTTGCCAAAAAAAGACCTGTCCAGCATACGGACAAGCCACAATGGCCAACTCAGTGAAGTAATCGAAAGAGGATCGCGTTTGATCCTCTTTTTTTTTGCTTCTATCGTGATTTTTCCAACCGGTGAATTATTAACTAGGTTTATTCCTAAAATTTCTTAAAATTGTAGGCAAAACCTACCATTTTACATGAAAAAACCAAATTCTCGTCGGGAGTTCCTAAAAACCGGTGCACTGGCAGCTGGAAGCTTCTTTATTGTGCCTCGGCATGTACTCGGAAAAGGATTTATCGCGCCCAGTGATAAGCTAAACATTGCCGCCATTGGGGCCGGCGGTAAAGGATGGTCCGATATCAACAACGCCTTTAACAATGGAAAAGAAAACGTAGTTGCCTTGTGCGATGTAGATACGGATCGTTGCGGTACTGCGATTAAAAAATGGCCTAACGCGAAAGTGTTTAAAGATTTTAGGGTAATGCTGGAGGAGATGAAAGGTGACATTGATGCGGTCACAATTTCTACCCCGGATCACGTGCACGCCGTCGCAGCCATGGCCTCGATGCAAATGGGGAAACATGTGTATGTACAAAAACCACTTACGCACAATATTTATGAAGCCCGTATGCTGACCGAGGCTGCACGTAAATATAAGATGGTTACCCAGATGGGGAACCAAGGTGCCTCAAACCCTGGTCAACAACAAATGATCCAATGGTTCAATAAAGGCCTCATTGGTACCGTCGATACTGTGTATGTTTGGACCAATCGACCCGTATGGCCTCAAGGGATTCCTGTACCAAAGGATAAACACAATCTACCGGCGGTAATGAGTCAGAAGGATTGGGATCTTTTCATTGGACCTGCCGAATTTGTAGACTACCATCCGCTGTATCACCCATTCAAATGGCGGGGTTGGTGGAACTTTGGTACGGGTGCTTTAGGCGACATGGGGTGTCATTTGATTGATCCGCCATTTCGTGTGCTTGAATTAGGTTATCCTACGGAAGTGGAGTGCTCTGTGGGCCAGGTCTTTACAAAAGATTGGACACCTGAGTACATCCCCGAAGGTTGTCCGCCTTCTTCACATGTTCAACTCAAGTTTCCAGCAACGAAAAAGAATAAATCAGATATCAATATGATTTGGTATGATGGTGGCATTCGGCCTTTCCATCCTGATTTGATTCCGGCCAACGAAGATATCGGAGAGGTGGGCTCGGCCAATGGGGTTATGATGATAGGAAGTAAAGGCATCATGACATGTGGTACATACGGCCTAACTCCAAAAATTTACCTTAAAAATGGTAG
>Ga0075154_10001453_pt1 | contig 16954 bp, 6 predicted proteins | sample JI71714BDNA_FD_70965 | JGI IMG/M metagenome (GOLD analysis project Ga0075154, IMG submission 70965) | Wastewater effluent complex algal communities from Wisconsin, to seasonally profile nutrient transformation and Carbon sequestration -... | ecosystem: Engineered > WWTP > Effluent > Algae...
AACCATTTATATGTTTTTAAATAAATATAAACAGACTTCTTCTAAATAAGTTTAAAACTTTAAAATTTAATTTTAAAGTTTTAAACTTATTAAAAAAAAATTGACTAGAAAAGAGAAAAATGATTGGAAAAAGCAAATAATACATTTTTCTTTTCCACTCTTATTACAGCTTTAAAATTTAATTTAAAAAAAAAATATTTGAAAAATTAAATTTTATTAACGTGCTAAAGATGCCCAACTCATAGTAACACCATCTAAAATTACTGAACTATTATAAATTTCTAAAAGAATTACTAAAAAAACTGCAAAAAGACCCATAAAAACACCCATTAATACTGTAGTTCCCCAACCTGGTAATACTTTACCAGCTTCAGAATTTAATGGTTTTAATAGTCTCCCTAACGGAGTACTAATTCCTGGTTGAAACTCAATATCTGGAGTTGACGAACTTGATTTAGCTGTTGCCATAATTTTATTTTAAAAATTAAAAATTTTTACTTTATGTAATAAATTCTGTAATGTTTTTTTTTTTGAAAACCACAAAAAATTAATAAAACTAAAACAAACAGCAGAAAAATATACTATTTGAATTAATAGAAAAAATTCAGAATTACTTTTATAGTATATGTATGTGTGTTTTTTCAAAAAAACACATTACTATAAAATAGTAACTGTAAACTTCGTTCAATTTTACATTTTTCGTTTTTCTATGTTTAAAATAAATTTACCACTTTATTCATTTTAAAATTTTACTTCTATTTTCTTATAGAATCAGAACTGATTAAAGAATTCGTTCCGGACTAAACAATGATTTTTAGACGTAACTTTAAAGAAAATAAAGGAATAACATAGAAAATTAAACATTACATTTAACCCGTAGATGGTTTCTGCTGTTAATATTAAAAATATTTATTTTAAATAATAATAAAATAAATAGAGAAATAAAAAATTTCTATTTATGAATATGTGTAACAAATAACATTATTTAATTAAAAATAATAAGTTTTAGCTTAAAGCAATTAAAAAAAAAATTACTTTAAGCTAAAACTAACAAAAATTAATCTAAACAATATAAAATTTATGTATAAATTTTATATTAATAAAAAATTATCTCACAATACGAGGAGGTTCTCTAAAGAAAATAGCGAAAAAGATAATTCCTAGAGTACCAATCAATAAGAAAGTGTAAACTAAAGCTTCCATAAGATTTTACTGTATTCTTCTAATTACATTATAAAAAAAATTCAAATTTTTTTAACTATTATTTTTATTTTTCCATAAATACTTATAGTAAAAAATAAAAAAAGTATTTTATATAAATTTAATTTTCCATTAAATTCAGATAAAATTTCAAAGTATTATTCCTTTGATAGAAACTTTTGTATATTGATTTTATTTAAACCAAATAAAAATAATCAAAGTTTTATATAAGTTAAAAAATTCTTTTGCTCGAACAAATGTCAAGCCCAACTAAAAAGGATAAAAATAAAACTGGAAAAAATATTTTTCTTTGAATTGTAATTTTTGTCTAAAAAAATCAAAAAAAAGATAATCCTATTCTAAACTTTTTAGAAATAAGGATTATCTTTTAAAAAAAAATAGTTTTTTATTCTTGTCAACACTTTTAAATTGTTTACAAGAATAAAAAATTAGAAAAAAATTATACAGCTTGACGACTAGAACTTGGGTCACCAATTTTTTGGAATTTACCAAATTCAACTTGATCATTAAGATCTTCATCAATACCTGCAAATCTGTCACGAGCTAATGTACGTGCACCGTGCCAAATATGACCAAAGAAGAATAATAATGCAAAGCATACATGACCGAAAGTAAACCAACCACGTGGACTACTACGGAATACACCATCAGATTGTAAAGTAGCACGATCAAATTCAAAAATTTCACCTAATTGTGCACGACGAGCATATTTTTTAACAGTTGCTGGATCACTAAATGTTACGCCATCTAATTCACCACCATAGAATGTTACTGAAACACCAACTTGTTCAATACTATATTTAGATTCAGCACGACGGAAAGGAACATCGGCACGTACTACACCATCTTTATCTAATAAGATAACAGGGAATGTTTCAAAGAATGTCGGCATACGACGAACAGATAATTCATTACCTGTAGAATCTTTAAACGAAGCGTGACCTAACCAACCTACCGCAATACCATCACCACTATTCATAGCACCAGAACGGAATAAACCACCTTTAGCTGGGTTATTACCGATATAGTCATAGAAAGCAAGTTTCTCAGGAATTTGAGCCCATGCATCAGAAACAGATGCACCGTTAGCAATACTACTTTGTACTCGTTTAGAAATTTCTTGTTGGAAGAATCCTTGGTCCCACTGGTAACGTGTTGGACCAAATAATTCAACAGGTGTTGCTGCCGAGCCATACCACATAGTTCCAGCTACTACAAAAGCAGCCCAGAATACTGCAGCAATACTACTAGAAAGAACACTTTCAATACTACCCATCGATAAACCTAAGTATAGACGTAAAGATGGACGAACACATAAATGGAATAAGCCAGCTAAAATACCTAAAATACCAGCAGCGATGTGGTGTGCTGCGATACCGCCTGGATTGTATGGATCAAAACCATCTGCACCCCAAGATGGAGCAACTGGTTGTACACTACCAGTTAAACCATAAGGGTCAGAAACCCATACACCTGGTCCATATAAACCTGTAACATGGAAAGCACCAAAGCTAAAACATAATAAACCAGCTAAAAATAAATGAATACCAAAAATTTTCGGTAAATCTAAAGCCGGTTTACCTTCTCTAGGATCACGGAATAGATCTAAATCCCAGTACACCCAGTGCCAAATACTTGCTAAGAATAATAAACCAGATAATCCAATGTGTGAAGCAGCTACAGTTTCATATGTCCACTCAAAACCTGTAGACACAGTTTCGCCGTTGATTGTCCAACCACCCCAAGATTTTGTGATACCTAGACGCGTCATAAAAGGAAGTACGAACATACCCTGACGCCACATAGGGTTCAACACAGGGTCCGATGGATCAAATACCGCTAATTCGTATAATGCCATAGAACCAGCCCAACCAGAAACTAATGCAGTATGCATTAAATGCACTGAAATTAAACGACCAGGATCATTTAATACAACAGTATGTACACGATACCAAGGTAAACCCATAAAAAATATCTTTTTAAAATTTTTTTACTTTATAAAGTATGTCTTTATCACATGAATATTTTTTAGAATATTAAAGTTTCTAAGTGATCAAGAAAAAAAAAATACCAATTTGAATACAATTTAACGATAAAAAAATCTAACGTTATTATAAATAATTTTAAGCAATAAGTCAAGTTAATAATAAACTATTCAATCATAGTAAGTTTCGTTTATTTACTAAAAATAAAAATAATCTAAAAGCAAGCAATGCTTATCTTGCATAATATAGTGCTTTTTTCGCTTTTATATTCGTCAAGAAAACAAATACTCTTTCCTAAGAACATAATTCATGTGTTTTCTTTTAGAATTATTTTAATTATTAATTTTTAGTTACTCACTTTAATAAAACTAAATAACTAAAAATTAATAATTAAAATTAAAATAAACCTAATGTTAACGACTGATCAATTGGGAATGTTGAACCAATACCTAAATAAACAGCTACTACAGTTCCTAATAAGAAAACAGTTGTAGCAATCGGACGACGGAATGGGTTTTGAAATTTATTAATATTTTCAATAAACGGTACAGTAAGTAGACCCACAGGCACAGCTGCCATCAGTAAAACTCCTAATAATTTGTTAGGAATTACTCTTAATAATTGGAAAACAGGGTAGAAATACCACTCTGGTAAAATTTCTAATGGAGTAGCAAACGGATTTGCTGGTTCTCCAATAGCTGCTGGTTGCATTACAGAAAGACCGATTACAATTGCAAAAGTTCCGAAAATACATACTGGGAAAATATATAATAAGTCATTTGGCCAAGCTGGTTCACCATAATAGTTATGACCCATACCTTTAGCTAATTTCATTTTTAAAACAGGATCACTCAAATCTGGTTTTTTAATAACTGGAGAGAGTCGAAAAATAATAGGAAAAATTTTTCGCTTTTTTAAAACTGCACATGAAAATTTTTTTTCATGCAGCTTCTTTTAGTAATTTGAGTTTTGTTAAATCAAAATACTAACACTATTCTTTATTTAATTTTGTTATTTTTTTCTCAGTCTTACAAAATATCTCTTCCGAAATAAAATTTCAATAAAACAAATTCATTGAACTATTAAGCAAAAACTAAAAATTATAAAATACAAAAAGTAACTTCTAATTATCCTAATTTTTTAAATTAACTTAATTTTTGTCTCTTGCCAATAGTAAAATACTCGGCAAAATGAAAATTTGTCAGTTAAAAAAAATTATTCGTTCCTTTTAACCTTTTAAAAAATAAAACCGAAAAATTTATGCTTCTAGTTTAAAATTTTCTTTTTTAATGTCACTTTAACCGAAAAAAAAAAATGTAAGACAAACTTGTCCCATAAATATAGAACGAAAGCTAGCAATTTTAATCTATGTATGACTTTTGAAATATATCTATTTTTTTTATAAAATTAAAGCAATGTTAAAGTGAAACTTAAGAAAAGGTCTGATCACTCTTTATTTAGTGATAAAAACTCTCTTACATAAAAAAGAGTGGTTTTCTCAAATTAATTTCATTTTTTTTAAACAAAAACTCTTTAGCAAATTATTTGTTTTAATAGTAATGAAACTAGAAAAATTTTTTATTGGTTTTATTTTTACTTTAGCAAAGAAATGAGTCTTTAAAAATATATAAAAGTGAGTAACTATTTACTTATAATTAACTTGTCAATTTAAGTTCTTTAGGAATTGAGCGCAAACCAATCGTTTATGGACTTAAATTAGTAATTTTTCTATAATCAGCGGAGCTAGAAAAACTAATTTTTGCGCAATTCTCAAAAAAAAAAACAGTCCACTCTTTTTTATGGAACAAAACTTAATTATAAGTCTTTTTTATTTTATAATTAGACTCTTTAAAAATTTTTATTTAGCTATAAAAAATTTTTATTTTCTAAAACCATTTCATTCAAAAAGAAATAAAATGAGTACTGCATAATCTGCGTTAAATCAAATCTTAACCTCGTTCTAGTAAAAAAATTGAAAAACCTGCTGTTACCAAAAAGAAATTATAGTCTTTATTACTCAGAAAGAAAATTGAAATTACACAATACAAACGAAAATTTAGCAAGGTTAAAAAGTTATTAAATATTTTTCAGGTTCTATCCACCAAACGGATTATCCATCTGTCCAATGTCTTTAGTAGTGGAAGATTACCCATAAATACAATATGAATCTAGATTTTTCTAGAAAAAAATATAAAAATTTTGATAAATACTAAATAATTATAAGCCGAGATTTAATTCGCATAATAAGCAATAGAAACTTAAACTCTAGCCTGAATGAGATAATCTTTAATAAAGAAAATCCATAGTATTTTCTTCATCTAAGAGAAAAACTACGGATTTTCTTTATTAAAATATTTTTTTTATAGTTGAAAAAAAACTATAATTAAAAGATTAATTACGAGAATAATATTCAACAATTAAACGTTCTAAAATTGGTAAACCAACACTTCTACGTGGTGCTAAATCATGTACCACGCCAACTGGAAGAATTAAGAATTTTAAATTTGATTTTTGTTTAGATTGAAGTTTCGCGTTTTTAATCTTCCAACGTTTTAGTTCAAGATGCGGAGGAATTGGAAGAGCTGGACCAAAACGTTTTTCAATAAATTTTTGTAAATGATCACCAAATTTTTTAGTTAATGTTTTATCAAAAGCTAATTTTTGATTTAATCTTCTTATAATACTATTAATACGTGGATTACGACGATTACGTCCACCTGATTTATATCTTGAATCTAAGAAATTTAAAAGTTGTTGGAAAAAACTATTAAATTGTTCTGCTGAAAAACCTTTCGATTTTTTTCTAGTAACTAATTTACCTTTTAAATTTTTTCTCTTCTTAGATAAGTTAGAATTTAAATTTTTAACAAATAATTTTTGTTTCATTAAACTTTTTTCAATTTGTTTGTATTCAAAACGTAAATAAGCTTGAATAATTTTTTGTTTTAATTTGATAAATGGTACAGTAAGTGAATTATCGTTTAATCTTTCACTAAATTCTGGAGAAGAATTTAATTCTGAAAGTGTTGGAGTATAGTTACTCTGTTCAGTATTATTTTTAACTGTACTAGTATACATATATAAGTTCTGCAATTTAAATAATCGATCTAATTTTGCTAAACGTTGTAACGAAGTTGTTAACATAACTGTTAACTTTTTATATGTTTTAGTATGAGAATCAACAATTCCTTGTTTTTTCAAATAATTTAAACGTGAAGTATTTAGAACTTCACTAACGTTAGAAATCGTTCGCTCACTAGATACTAAATTCTCTAAAGATAATAATTCAGTTAAAAGATTCTTTTTATATAAATGGAATACTTTAATTTTATTTTTTAATACAGATTTTTTATAAAGACTAAAATATAAATTTTTATAAAAAGTATATTTCGAACTAAATTCACTAATTACAGTACTTTGTCCTGAAATATTACGTTTAGTTTTAGTTTTTTGTGCTTTTACTTTTATATTTTTAGCATTTGAAGTTAAAACAGAACTTCCAGAATCAGTATTTTTTACTAATACATTTACCCATTTAGTATTATAAATAACTTTAAAAGCTTCTAAACCACCTTTATCTAATAACATAATAATATTTCCTAAAATATTTTTAAATTTTTGTTCAAACTCTAAAAGAGAAATTGTACGATTAGTTTTTAATCTACGAAGAGTTAAAATTTGATTATAGTAAATACGTAACAATTTTGTTACTTTTGTTTGAGTATGCATAGACTCAAAATTAGAACTATTTGAACTAGACATTTCAACTTGCGAATTCGAAGTTAAATTAGTTACTAAATTAGACTGAATATTTAAATTAGAACTCGTATCTTTAAAGTTTTGATTAGTTAATAAATTTACTAAAACACGTTTCCAAGGACCAGTAAAATCTTGTAATGTTGAATTAATTACAGCTGTAATTAATTTTTCATTATTTGAATTTGTAGTATTTTCTAAAATTTGACGAGAATATAAAAGTACACTAATAATACGACGTAATTTTTTTATTTTATTATTATCTTGATTAGATAATACCATAGTTAATTTTTCTTCTTGTCTATTATTTACTAATTTTTGTTTTACTAATTGTTTTAAAGTTACTTTTGCCCAACGTCCACCAGAGTTTAAACTAGTTAGTGATGAAGTTTTACGTTTATTGTTATTATTTGAACCTTTTTTAGTTAACTGATTTAAAGAGTTTAAACTATATTTAAATTTAGAAAACGTTTTTACTTTTTTAATTTTTTGATTAATTTTTTGAATTATTTGTTTTTGAAGTTCAACTGCTTTTTCTGAATTAATTAAACCTTTTGTTTTTAAAGATATTAATTTTTCATTTAAAACTAAGAATAGACTAAAAATTTTTAATTTTTGTTTAATTAAAGAATACTTACGTTCACTAATAATGTTATGATTTTTTAAATCATATAATTTTGATAAAACATCTAAAAGAATTGTCGAATGTTTTAATGAAGTAAATGAAAAACCTTGAATATTAGAAAAAATACTTTCAAAATGTTTTAAAGATAAAATTGTTTTTCTTAATTTATAGTTTTGAATGTCTTTTTGAAGTCTAGCAATCTTATTGTTTGAAACTTTTGCTACTGAATCTGAAGATTTTAAAGAAGCTTCAAAATGAATAAGTTTCTCAATATTAGACGAATTAATAAAAATTTGATTAGAATTTATAGAATTATCAACTGCTTTACTAGTTAAACTTTCAGTTACTAATTTAGATAATAAAATTTTGTTAACAGAATTTTTAATATTAGTTTGTTGGAAAGCATAGTTAAATAGAATAGTTTTAATAAGTTGAACTTTTCGGAATTTATAAATCTGTTTAAATTCACTATTAAATTTTTGATTCGTATAAATATTTTCTAAATGTTTATAAATAGATTGGAAAACAAATTTATTATTATAAATTTGAACAGCCGGTTTTAATGAAGTTTGATTTTGAATATTTACATTAGAAAAATTCATAAATTCTTTAAAACTATCTAAATTTAAGTTTAATGTAGAGTTTAAAATTTCTACATTTAAAAGACCATTATTAAATTTTGTTAAATAATCTTTTTGAAGTTTAAATTGAAGATTTTCAATAACTTTTAATAAAACATCCGATTTATTTACATTTGTAGCAATTTGTTTTGAATCAGTAGTTAAAAAACTATTATTAAATAAAAATTTTGTTTTCTCTTGTGAGAAGTTTGTAAATAGAGAAATTTTTACAAATTTATTATACGTTTTCGGAATACTGTCAGAAATTTTCACATTATTAACAAAACTTTGAAGAATTAAAGTTTTTTGTTTTTGTTTAGTTTTTCTAAGAGCCGAATCCACTGTCCATGGTCCTGCTAAATCTAGTTTTTTCTGGATAGCAATTAAACGTTTATAAGTTTCTTTAACTAAAGGTTTAAGTGTAGTTTGAGCTGCAGCATTCTTAATTTGTAAATTTTTATACATTGGCTCTTGTGAAACCAATAAAGTTTTTGAAACAAAGTTTGAAACTAAAGTACTTACATTGTTTAACGACGAATCAGAAACATTAACTAATCTTTCTAAAGTTTGTTGAACAAGAGTATTAACTTCAAAATCCTTAGCCGATGCACCACTAGCTTTAGATACTTCATTCGTTGATAAGTCCATAGAATTTAAAGTTGGTTTTTGTAATAAAACTGTAATTTTTACTGTTAAATTTTTATAAATAGAACGTACTAAGTTTTGGTATGTACCATAATTAATAAAATTCCATTTTTTACGTTTATTCAATACATTTAAAAGAACTAATTGTTTTCTTACAAGCTTAAAAATATTTTCATAATTAACCTTAAATTCTGCATACTGTTGCTCAGAAATAATATCCGTATTTTTTAATTTATCTAAATTATTTAAATAAATTAAAAATTTTAAATTTTGATTAAATTGTTTTAAATATAATGCTTTTGCACTTTGCAGTACTTGTTTATTATTTACTTTAAAATTGTAATCTTTATTAACTAAAACATAATTCTCAATTAAAGCTAAATTAGTAAATGTTTGATACATACTAGATTTAGATTTTAATTGAAGTACTTCATTATTAGCTAAATCGCCAATTAAATTAGAAAGTTTAGAATTATTTACAGTTAATTTTAAATTATTTAAAATTTTATATAAAAAAACTTTATTTAATTTTATAGAAGAAGTTTCAAAAGAACTATTGAAACTACTTTGGAAACTATAATAATCTGGTATAAAACTAGAATTATATAATCCTAAAATATTTTTCTGAAGTTTATTTAATATAAATGGATTTTCTACTCTATTATTATTTTGAATTAAATTATCAGTAAAATTCAAAGATAATTTAACAGCAAAAGAAGAGCCAGTTACTTTTTTAAAAGTATTTTTTAATTGTTTATACTCCATATCAGTTAATAAATTCTGTTTATTTTTTACTAGGATAAAAAGTCTATTTTTTAACTCTTTATTTAAATAATATAAAACAGAATTTTTTTGTGAAATGAAACTAGATTGACCAAGTTGTTTAGAAGACTCTAAAACAAAGGTTTGAAGTTTTAAAAATACTTTAATATTATTTTTAATAGAATTTACGTAAGAATTAATTAAAGTTTGATTATTAAGAGAAACTAAATCTAAACTGATAAAGTTATTGATCAAATAACCATACTGATTTTCAATATAAAGTCTAGTTAAAGAATTTAATTGTCCAACCTCGTTAGAATTAATTGCACTATAGTCTTGTTGAAGTTTTAAGTTTCCTAAAAGTTTAGTTTTTAAAACATTTACACTTTCTAAAATGTCTCGAAGTTCATTCTGTTTTTGTAAGCCTAAATTCGAAATTGTATTTGCACCCCAATTTGTATTAGAAATAATAGTTAAAGACATTAAAGTTTGCATTTTTACATTTTCAGAAATTAAAACTAAAGTTTCAAAAATAATATTTAATTTTTCCGCAAAATATTGTTTGTTTAATGATAAGTTTAAAGTTTTATTTAACTTAGCAAGATTATTTAATTTTAAAAGTAAAGACTCATACTTCTGAGAAGAAAGAGTATTTAAATCTTTTAATGTTTTTAATGCTGCAGCAATCTTATTCGGCGTTAATACCGATACAACTTTTTTCCAAAAATAGTCTTTTGTTACGATTTTTTGTCCTTTTGTGATAGAAGCATTTAAAAAACTAGTTTTTAAAAAGCTATCTAATGCTAAAAGATCAATTTTATTATTAATATTCACTTTTTGTAACTTACTATCTAAAACTAATTTTGATAAAATAGTATTTACTTTAATTAATCCTTTTACTGCTAATTTTTCTTTTACATCTGCAGACATTTGTGCAACAGAATTGGCTGAAAGAAGATTTCCTTCTTTTAAAACAGTTATAGTCATAATTTTATTTAATTGAATTACAAATTTAAAATTTTTCATAGTTTTAAACAGAGAATTTTTAACAAAAACAGCTAAATCAGTTTTACCTAAAAAGTTTTGTAATAACGTTTGAGAAAACATAGTTTTAAAACCTATAATATTTTTTAAAATAGTTTGTTTTGCTAATGAATTATCTGCAATTTGAAGCTTATTGTTAAATAATTTATAAAAACTAATTTTTGAAGCTAAAATTTGATCAATTTTATCCAAATTTTTAGTTAAAACAGTTTGAATTTTATTTTTAATCATTAAAGAATTTTCAAAATTAATTGTTGTTAACATACCTTGTAATTTTTCTACTAAAGAAAACTGATTATTTAATAAAGTACGTACTGAAGTAAAATCATTTAATTTAATTAAATGGAAATCTTTCATTAAATAAATAAGTTTTAATAGGTTATTTTTTCTTTGTAAAATGTCTAAGCTAATTTTTGTGTAGCTTCCAACATTATTGTGTGAATTAGAAAATTGGTCTAATAACAGGACTTTTTGATTCATTGTTGTTGCTAAAACTTTTTCTTGAAGCTTACTTCTTAAATCTACATTTAAATTATTATCAAAAGTCTCAAATTGATTAAATTTTTGATTCAACAATAAATCATTTTTTAAATAAGATAAAACTTCTGTTTGATTTTGGATAACATCTTTGATAACTTTTTTACAGTGATCAACATCTATTAATAAATTTTTTTGTCTTAAAAAATTTAAAGTTTTTACTAAAATAACTTTTTGTTTTTGTAGAGAATTAAATTTTAAAGAATCTAAAGTATTTGAAGATCTTGTAGAATCTAACCCCTTCAAACTACGTTCATATTCTACTAAAAAAACTGCGTTTGGTAAACTAACCATTGCAACATTAACGAAGTTAAATAAATTGAATTTTAAACTAGTTTGGTTAAAATTAACTAAGTTTTGACTTAATTCGTTAAAACTTTGAATTGGTAAACTATCTTTTATTTTTGTTAATTTAACTAAATTTAACTTAGTTTTTACTAAATTTAAAAGATTCGTACAAATGCCTAAAGAAAGATTATCTAACTTATTTAAAACAGAATAAATACTTGAATTATTAAAATAAGGTAAAATACTACTTATTAAAGACTCTGAAGAAGAGAAAGATTTAATAAAGTTAAAGTTATTTTGTAATTTATTTTTTATTTGATCTACTAAGAATAAGAAATTAATATTAGTTTCGATTAAATTATTAATTTTTGCATTTACCGACTGAGAATTAGTATTACTAAGGTTTTTATTAATCGCCGTTAATTTTAACAGAAAAAGTACCATTTCATTACTAAATTGTTTTGAATTTTTTAAAACTGTTGAATCTAAATATTCTGTATTATTTGCTGACCAGAAATTGTTAAGATTTTTTGAAATAAAAATAATATTTTCTTTTGTAAAATTAGCATTATTTTTTTGTCCTAAACTATTAGAAAGTTTTTGAAAAAATAAAACTATAAAATTATCTATATTTGCTGATTTTAAACTTAATTTTTTAGAGTCAAAAAGGAAAGTATTTAAAACTTTCTTTTTAAGAGTTGTAAAATCAAGGTTTTGAGAATTTTTCTGAGCTTTTAAAAAACCTAGTTTAGAAAAGAGAGTTCTATATTTATTAAATAAACCAATTTGAAGCGTAGTTTGAGTGTTAGCAGTAGTATTTTTACTAAAAGAAGCTTTATTAGAAAAATTTTGATTCACAGTAGTTTGACTAGTAGCTGATTTTAAAGCAAATGGTAATACATTAACAGATTTTGATTTATTTTCTAAATTCACAGAAACAGAAGAATTTGGGCGTGTCATTTTGAAACCTTTCGAACTTGCAAAAGATTTCTCGTTATTAGATACATTTTTTCTTAAAGTACGTTTATCAGTAGTTTTATTTAATCCAAAATTTGATTTTTTCGGATTAAAATTACTATCAGTTTTTTTATTTTTTAAAATTTTAGCATAAAATCTTGTTCCAAATAAACGTAAAACTTTACTTGTTTTTGTATAAACATATTTCTCTCTATATGCTACTGGATCTTTACTAAAAGTAGGATTAACTCTTTTTAAACTATTTAAAAAAGAAGAAAGATTCGAAGAATTTTGTTTAGATCTACTTAAACATTTTGCTGCAACAATACGAATAAATACGCTAGGAACAAGATTTCTCTCGTTATTTACTGTATTATTCTCTGTTGGACCTTGTTGTCCCGTAATGACACGTTTACGACGATCTGAACTCGTTTTTGATAAAAGTTTCGAAGCATTCATTAAAATTAACGCTGAAGTATTAATTTTAATTCTAGAATTAAGAAGCTTTTTATCCGTTACTAATGAAGATTTACTTTTTTTATTAAATTTGTAAGAAATTTGATTTAATGAATTATTAAATAGTTTTGCAACATCTAAAGAATTTAATTTACGTAAATTTTCTAAACGTAGATAAAAAGGATTTGCAGGATAAGCATATAAAATTTTATTATTTTTAGATTTTTTATAAATAACTACTCGTACATTCTTATTTATAGATTGTTTTCCAACAAAAAATGGATGAATAACAATCATTTTACCAAATGCATAACTAATTGCTTCAGCTTCTTTACGTCCTCGACTTTGAATTTTCACATTTAATACTGTACCAATTTTTAATTTTTGAATTTTCGATGTATTACCAAAAGATCTAGAATTTTTACCTTTACGTAATAACTCTTTTTTTAATGAAGCTTTATTTGATACATTTTTTGTTTTCATCGTTACACCTTTTCGCCCAAATTCTAAAATTTTCAAAATACGGTCATAAATTGACTTTTCTTTGTCAAATTCACTTAAAAAACGACTAACCAATTCCATTGAAATAATTTTTGGAGCAACTGTAATAATATCTTTTGGTTGACATTGGAAACTTGGAATTGTTACTTTTTTCTTATTTACTAAAATATGCCCATGACTAATCAATTGGCGTGCCGCTTTAATTGTAGGAGCCATATGTAATCTAAATACAATATTATCTAAACGCATTTCTAATAAACGTAATAACACTTTACCTGTTGAACCTTTAATTTTTTTAGCTTGTTGAACATAACGAACTAATTGTTTTTCCGTTAATCCATAATGAAAACGTAATCTTTGTTTTAGTTTTAAACGAATTAAATAATCATATTCACATGATTCATAAGGTTTCTTTTTAAAACTTTTATTACGACCATGTTGACCAGGTGGGATAATTTTTCTTGGCCCAAATGGATTTACAGGATTCACTGGTTTAAATGATGGTTTTTTTCTTGTTAAACCACTTAAATGGCCTAATCGACGCGTTATTCTTAAACGCGGTCCTAAATATCTAGACATAATTTTTTTTAAAATTTTTTATATACAAAAATAGTAATTTTTCCAATTAACGCTCATTTAAGGCACTATAAACAGCAATAAAAATAAATTTTATTGCTAACGTACAAACGTAAGATTTAACCCTCTCGAATTATTAGAGAATATCATGCATTAAAAAAAAAAATTTACAAATATGTTCTTTTAAACTAAGTTAATACGTTTGAGTGCTAATGAAATAAAATCAGATATTTTTGTCTTAAAACAAATACCTTTTAGTAGCTGCTTACGTCATAAATAAAAACACAGAAAACTAAAGTAAAAGTAAAAAAGGCACTATCATATACTATGATAGTAAAAAACAAACCGTCAATAGATTAATTCTAATAGTAAAGGTTTTTCCCTTTTCTAGCATGTTTCACTTTACTCTTCTTTTCAAAACAACTTTTTAACCTTGGCGTTGTTTATGTTTGGGATTGATACAAATTACTAAAATTTTTCTTTTTCTACGAATTAAACGGCAATTTGCACAAATTTTTTTTACTGAAGCACGAACTTTCATATAATAAAATTTATAAAATTTTATCGCAATCTTTTTTTTTAAAACTTTTTATCGATTAGAAAAGAAAAACCTTTGCGATATTAGGTAATATCGCATTTTTCTTTTTCATATTAGTGTTTTAAAAAATTATAAAATCTATTTAGCATATGTTTTAAACACATTTGACACAAAATTTAAAAATAATAGTTAAATTGTAAACCGAAATCATACTAAGAATTAAAAAAAAGCAAATTTTAAATATTTTAAATAAAATATTACGATATTTTTCGAGTTTTTTTGTTTGATTATGAAACATCTTAAAAGTTACGAAATGAAAACTAGCGCAGTGTTAGTTTTCTGTTTTTTTTAATTATGAACTTTAAAAATTAACGTTTTGCTTTTTTATTAACTTTTTTTGTATGAGTTTTAAATGTACGCGTTAAAGCAAATTCTCCTAATTTATGACCGACCATTTTATCAGTAATAAAAACTGGAATATGTTCACGTCCATTATGAACAGCAATTGTATGTCCAATCATAATTGGAACAATAGTAGACGAACGTGACCATGTTACAATAACTTTCTGAATTCCTTTTAAATTTAATTTTTCAACTTTTTTTAATAAATGATCAGCTACAAAAGGACCTTTTTTTAAAGATCGTGACATTTTTTACTCCTTCAATTTTAAATAAAATACATATGAAATTAAACTGCATACTTTAAAAAAAAAATTGTTTGAAATGTACTATTTTTTTCAAACTCTAATAGTAAAGATAAAGATGATTATACTTCTTTTATTTTAAAAAGGATAATCAAATTATCCGAATAATTACTATTTTTCTTTTTTAAATAAAAGAAAAATTAATTTGTTAAGTATTTGAGGTTGGGAGATAAATAGAGAAACAAAGCTTAAACTAAAATAAAAAATTATAACAGAAAAACCATCACAATCTAAATTGTGTTGTACTAGTAACTATGTTTTATTTTCCAAATCTATTGTTTAAGATAGTGTATTTTTCTAGTTTATATTTAGGTTTAAACTTAATCTTTGAAGATAACAATTTGATCTGACTCCAACTTGTACGCATTAAATTGAAAAATATTAATGCTTAAATACATTCCTATTTTTCAATTTAATTTTTGTTTTTAAGTATTATCAATTTTGTGTAATTGATACTACTTAAAAACAAAAATTAAATAAATTTTTTATAAAATAAATAAAACTATTTTTAGTCTAATGGTTTTAAACTTAAAACTGGTTCTGTTAAACGATCAATACCTTTTTCGAAGCCAGCAGCTGCAGCACGTGCACGACCAGCATGCCATAAGTGACCTACAAAGAAGAAGAAACCTAAACAGAAATGAGATGTTGCTAACCAACTTCTAGGTGATACGAAGTTTACTGAGTTAATTTCAGTAGCTACACCACCTACAGAGTTTAAAGAACCTAACGGAGCATGAGTCATATACTCTGCTGCGCGACGTTCTTGCCATGGTTGAATATCATTTTTTAATTTGTTTAAATCTAAACCATTAGGACCACGTAATGGCTCTAACCAAGGCCCACGGAAATCCCAGAAACGCATTGTTTCACCACCAAAAATAATTTCTCCTGTTGGAGATCTCATTAAGTATTTACCTAAACCTGTAGGACCTTGCGCAGATGCAACGTTAGCACCTAAACGTTGGTCACGTACTAAGAATGTAAAAGCTTGAGATTGAGAAGCTTCAGGCAATTTTGTTATGAAAAAGAATACCATGAATTAATTGACTAAATTTAAAACTAATTTGAAACTAAAGTAGTTCGCACCAACCAAAGATATACGAGTCAACAAAATTCACTCTGAATTTTGTTGTTCTTTCCAGTCAACGTACGAAATTTCACCTGGTTTTAATTGATAAGCTTTACGTAAATGGCGACCATCTTTGTCTCGTAAGGGGTTTCCATTTGCATCAACATGAGCATATCTCCAACCGGGTTGTTTACGTTGAATTTTACGTCGCGCATTTTGATGATTTGTAGCGAAACCAGCTTCGATACATTCCGTATAACTTCTAAAAAAAAGACTAGGGCTCTCCCCTTTCTGCCCAAAAATAGGAACAGAACCAGGATCAACTTCTACTTGCTGAACTACGTAGTAATAATCTTTATTACTAGGATCTTCACAAAAGCGTACAATAGAAGCGCGAGAAAACTTCTCCCCTATAGCAGCTTTTCGGTCCGACGTGTAAAGTTTACCATTAGCCATTACATTTTTTCTCGATCGTTTTTGTGTGGGTGGATTGATAACGTTATAGCATCGTTCCGCATTCGCTGCAATATAATCATCTTCACATTTTTTACGTTTTTCAACGTCAGCCCATTCAGGGCCAGAATGTAAGATAATAAAACGAATGTTCTTCAGATCTGGATTATCCTGAAGCCGCTTTCTTAAATTTGTGTTCTCATGAGTGCCTTTT
>Ga0075154_10001454_pt1 | contig 16950 bp, 17 predicted proteins | sample JI71714BDNA_FD_70965 | JGI IMG/M metagenome (GOLD analysis project Ga0075154, IMG submission 70965) | Wastewater effluent complex algal communities from Wisconsin, to seasonally profile nutrient transformation and Carbon sequestration -... | ecosystem: Engineered > WWTP > Effluent > Algae...
GCTCTAAGTAAGTGCTCACCTAAGAAGGAAATGTCTATGCAAATTAATCTAACTGGTCGTCATGTAGAAATTACTGCAGCACTGAGAGAATATGTAGACAGCAAATTTGCTAAGCTTGAGAGACATTTTGACCATATCAACAATGTGCATGTTGTGCTCAATGTAGAGAAGTTAAAACAAATCGCCGAAGCTAAAGTGCATTTAAATGGCGGAGAGGTGTTTGCGCAGTGTGAAGATGATAACATGTACGCTGCGATTGACCTCCTGATCGACAAGCTGGATCGCCAGGTCATCAAACACAAAGAGAAAATTTCTCGTCACTGAACTCTGGATTTATGAACCTAAGCTCAATGTTATCGGAGGACTGCACAAAAAGTGCGGTCCTTTTTAATAGTAAAAAACGTATCCTTGAATACATCGCGGAGCTGGCGCACCAGCATTTGCCGGATTTAGCAGAATCCACGGTATTTGAGGCATTGATGGCCAGGGAAAAGCTAGGTTCAACCGGCATCGGTGGCGGTATCGCCATTCCACACGGCAAGTTGAAAAGCGTTACATCCCCTGTCTTGGTTTTTGTGGTCAGTCAGGATGCTATCCAGTTTGACGCTATCGATAATCAGGCCGTTGATATTTTTTGCGCCATTCTCATCCCGGAAAATCAGTGTCAGACCCATCTGACCACATTAGCCGGTATTGCCCGCTTGTTAAGCCAAAAAGAAATTACCCGGAAAATCCGTCATGCGGGCTCTGATCAGGCGCTCTATCAGCTGCTGCTGAGCTACGCAGATGCAGGGAGCAGCAAATGAAACTCTTGGTAGTCAGCGGCAGATCAGGGTCCGGTAAATCCGTCGCGTTACGGGTTATGGAAGATCTGGGCTACTACTGTGTTGATAATATCCCGGTCAATTTACTGCCAACACTGGCGAATGCGGTGATGGGACAGTATGAGCGGGTTGCCGTCAGTATCGATGTGCGGAACCTGCCGCAGGAACCGGAAGAACTGACAGAGATCCTGTCATACCTGCCGCGAAAAGTGGAACTGACGATTCTGTATCTGGATGCCGACCACAGTAGCCTGATCAAACGTTTTAGTGAAACCCGCCGTTTGCACCCGCTTTCACATCAGGCGATGTCGTTAGACGAAGCCATCCAACGTGAACAACAGTTATTAGATCCGATTTCAAGCCGTGCCGATTTGTATATCGATACCACAGAGCTGAACGTCCATCAGTTGGCCGAGCAGCTGCGTGAACGGATCCTGGGCCAAAAAACCGGCCGTCTGGTGATGCTGTTTGAATCCTTTGGTTTTAAATACGGCATTCCCAAAGACGCAGATTTTGTCTTTGACGCACGGTTTTTACCAAATCCGCATTGGGAACCAGAACTGAAAATTCTGACCGGCTTAGATCAGCCAGTAAAAGATTATCTGGAAGCTCAGCCTGTTGTTGCCAAATACACATGGCAAATCAATAGCTTCATCAGTACCTGGCTGCCGCATCTGGAACGCAATAACCGCAGTTATCTGACCATTGCTATTGGATGCACAGGTGGCCAGCATCGGTCTGTTTATATTGTGGAGTCTTTAGCGGAGAGCTTCCGCGCCTTACGCGAAGACGTACAAATCCGTCACCGGGAGTTAGTCCGTCACCATGGCAAATAGCTTTAAAGAAACTGTCACTATTGTGAATCAACTCGGCTTGCACGCTCGCGCCGCCACTAAATTAGCCCAGCTGTGTATGCAGTTTGATGCCAAGATTGAACTACAGCAGGACGGCCGCAGTGCCGACGCCAGCAGTGTACTGGCGCTGCTGATGCTGGCCAGCAGCAAAGGCAAAAACGTCGATGTCGTAACCACAGGAGAGCAGGCTGAAGCCGCACTGGCTGCGGTCACGACTCTGATTCGCGCCGGATTTGACGAAAACTAAAGCAGCTCTTGGTCGGTTTAGTCTCGTGTGAGTTTATCGGTGCCTTGCGTATTTGCATAATGCTTGAGCTTGTGGTGCAGCGCCACTTTGATCAACATATGGGCAGTCACCGGCGCAGAAATAAACAAGAACAAGGCAATCAATAACTGCTGCAGACTGAGGGTTTCTTGCTGCAGATTAAAGAACACCAATGACGCCAGCACCAGACACCCCAAGCCCAAAGTTGTGGCTTTGGTTGGCCCATGCAGCCGGGTGTAAAAATCAGGCAGTTTCAGTAATGCGACTGAACCCAACAGCACAAACAAAGCACCAAACACCAGCAATCCGCTAATCACCCACTCTAAACCTGTCATAACGCCCCCTACTCGATAATATCGCCACGCAGCAGAAACTTACAGACAGCAACCGTGCTGACAAAACCTAACATTGCAATGAGCAATGCGGCTTCAAAATACAATTGGCTGGTCGCGTAAATCCCATAAACTAAAAGTAACGCGATACTATTAATATACATGGTATCTAACGCTAATAACCGATCTGCTACCGCCTGCCCACGCGACAGGAACAATAGATTCAAAGCCAGTGCAAACACCAATACAGCCATCACCGCTATCAGAATCATACTGAACATACAAAAATCTCCTTCAGCGGGGCCTCGTAACGTTGTTTCAACTCTGCGATCAAACTGTTTTCGTCTTGCAGATCCAACACATGTAACAACAGAAATTGTGGTTCATCGGCCTGACGTGGCAATAATTCAGCACTGACCGTACCCGGCGTCAAACAAATAGTGGCAGCCAGTATTGTAATCGGCAACGGGTCTTTGATATCAAGAGGTAGCATCACAAAGCCGGGTTTGAGCGAACTATTGCGGCCCAACACCACTTTAACCACTTGCAGATTAGCAATGACGATGTCCCAAACCACCATCAACAGATAACGGACAAACAAACCATACCGCTTAATCGGCGGTTGTGGCTCACGAAAGCCACGGCTGATCCACGGGATCAATATCGCCAGCACCAACCCACTGAGCAAAACTACAGGAGAGAAGCTGTTATGCAACGCACACCAGACCAGAAATAACAACAAACTACGAATTGGCGTCGCGAATAATGTTTGTGTCATCAGAGACCTCCTGATGCAGCATGCAGCTGCGCAATAGTGTCAGCACAGAACTGTGTCCACCACTGTCCAAATACAACCAACATCACTCCGGCTAATAACAGCAACACTAAGGCCCCGACCGAAATAGAACCTGCTGGCGCTGTATTGTTGGTTGTCGGTTGGGTACGCCAAAACAGTACACTGCCGGCACGACTGAGCGCAACCAACACAGCCAGACTACTGAGCAGCAAAACCGCAATCAGCAGCATGCCATTCGATGTGGTGGTTAGGCCCTGAATCAACCATAACTTCGCAATAAATCCAGAGAAAGGCGGCATCCCAATCACCACCAGCGCACTTAACACGAACAACCAACCGAGCAATTGAGGCTGGTGAAGTTTTGGACCAGATACCAGGCGGGAACCTACGCTACCGCGCTGGCGCGCAATCATATCGGATAACAGATACCAAACTGCACCAATCCAGGTCGAATGTACGGCATACATCAAGGCCGCGGCTTTTACCTCAGGATCACCACTACCAAGGGCGGCCAATAGGGTCCCCGCAGATAACAACACCAGAGCGGCGGCAAGACGTTTTAAATCGACGGCAGCCAGCACCATTGCTGCAGCCAGCACCATAGTAAAAATGCCACCCCACAGTAAAAGCACATCACCGTAGCCACTCAATGTACCTGCGCTTGCTCCAAACAGCAGACCAAACACTCTGATCATGCTGTAAATACCCACTTTAGTCATCGCCGCAAAGACTGCTGCAACACTGGCACTGGCCTCGCTATACGCCGCGGGTAACCAGAAATGTAAAGGCAGCAAAGCAGCTTTGAGACCAAACACAATTAACAACAAGCCCGCAGCAGACTTCACGCCAAGTAATTCAGATGGCTGTAACTGGGTAATTCGCTGGGCCATATCAGCCATGTGCAGCGAACCGAGCATCGCATATAACAAGGCTAAAGCGAGCAAAAACAGGGCGGAGCCAATCAGGTTCAGCACCACATAATGCAGTGCTGAATGGATGCGTTTTTTGCCGCCGCCATGGATCAGTAAGCCATAAGAGGAAATCAACAAAACTTCGAAGAATACAAACAGATTAAACAGGTCGCCGGTCAGGAAAGCACCATTCAGCCCCATCAACAAAAACTGCAGTAATGGGTGGAAATAGGAGCCTTTCTCGTCATCACCCGCACAACTATAAATAGCGATAGCGAATGTCAGAAGAGTCGTCAAAAAGACAAATAATGCGGATAGCTGGTCAGCAACCAACAAAATACCAAAAGGCTCCGGCCAATTACCAAGTAAGTAATGCACCGCAGGCACATTAGTCTGGTGCCAGAGCAATACGGTCGCCACCAGCAGGTTGAGCGACATCGCTGAGACACTGGCAATCCGGCGAATACGGACGTTGATATGCAGCGGTAGAAACAACAACAGGACAGCAAATAATGCCGGAAGCAGTATGGGCAGGACAGCCAAGTGTTGCATCAGGCACCTCCCCGCGACGATGGTTTCTGCAGATCCAGCTCATCATGACCAAGCTCGACCCTGGCCCTAATCGCCAAAACGACTAAAAAAGCTGTCATCGCAAAACCGATCACTATCGCTGTCAATACCAAAGCTTGTGGCAATGGATCCGCATACTGCTCAGATGCACCTAAAACAGCACCTGCGCCTGCCGTCAGCCCACCACTGATAAAGATGAAGAGATTGACGGCATACGACAACATAGTCAGGCCCAGCATCACGGCAAAGGTCCGGCCCCTGAGAATCAACAACACACCACAACCGGTCAGAAAACCTATACTTATTGCGATTAATAATTCCATCAGGCTTGCCCTCTGTGCTCTGGTTTGTTTCTTGTAATTGGATTGCCAAGATTCGCCAGGATCATCAACGTCGAACCCACTACTGTCAAATAGACCCCTAGGTCAAAAGCCATGGCACTGGCGATTTCGATCTGTCCAAGCACAGGCAGATCAAAATAATCAAACCAGGACGTTAAAAAAGGTCTGCCAAACAAGCCACTAAATGCACCGGTCAACCAGGCAATCAGAATGCCACTGGCAATCAACGCAGAAAATTGGATGTTTAATCTGGGCTTAACCCAATCCGCACCATGAGCGATGTATTGCAGAATCAGCGCAACCGCTGTCACCAAGCCAGCCACAAAGCCACCGCCCGGTAAGTTATGACCGCGGAAGAACAAGTAGACTGACACCAGGAGTGCCAATGGCAGCAACCCCTGCGAAACCACCCGTAATAACAATGGATGAGTATCTAATGCCCAGCTTCTGCCTTTGCCGTCTGCACTGGGTTTAAAGCTCGGAATGCCGGTGAGTAATTTATAAATCCCCAGCGCTGCGATGCCTAATACGATGATTTCGCCGAAGGTATCAAAACCGCGGAAGTCCACCAGAATAACGTTAACCACATTCGTCCCGCCACCGCCTGTTTTCGCATTCTCAAGGAAAAATGCAGAGACCGAATCGACTTGGTTCGTCAGCATCATGTACGCCAGACTACCCACAACAATGGCGCAGCTTCCGGCCAGTACCATGTCACGCAACAGGCTGCCATGTGTACTTTGCTTCGGGCTGCGGTGCGGTAAGAAATATAAAGCAAGCATTAACAGCACTGCTGTCGCCACTTCAACGGCTAATTGGGTTAATGCCAAATCCGGCGCAGAGAATCGGATGAATAACAAACTCAGCATCAAACCGACAATAGAAATGGTCACCAACGCTAACAAGCGCTGGCGCTGCCACATCACGGTAGCAATTGCAGCAAGCACCATAATGATCACTAACACCGTCGTCAGCCAGTCGACAGGCAACATGGCGCGGTCACCTTGCAGGGATGTCATTTGTAGCAATGGATATCCCGCCAGCACCACAGTTACCCACAGTAAGATGGTGATATACCATTGCAGGCGGCCCGGTTCTGCCCATTGACTTAACTGCCGACACCGGTGCACCAGACGCTGCATCAGGCCTTCAAACCGGTAAATCGCTAAAGTCGACTGGAAACCTGCCTGAAACATAAACAAGTCTTTACGATTGATATACAGCACGATACCCGCAATAAAAGCGACGATACTCATCACTAATGGCAAATTAACACCATGCCACAAGGCCAGACTGTAATAGGGCGGACTTTGTTGCAGGGCCGCTGTGGAAGCCGCCAGCAGAATATCCCCGACCAGCCATTGCGGGAAGAGCCCGACACCAATACACAAAGCAACCAGAATTTCCATGGGGACCCGCATATAGCGGGGCGGCTCATGCGGGACTTTATCCAGTCCGACCGGCTGTCCATTGAAAAAGACATCATGGATAAAACGAGCGGAGTAAGCGACAGAAAATATTGCTGCAAGCGTAGCTAAGAGTGGAAGCAACCAGCTCAGCGAGCCAAGCACACTTTGATGCAGCGTCTGACTGAAAAACATTTCTTTGGATAAAAAACCATTAAGCAATGGAACACCCGCCATCGATGCCGCAGCGACCATCGCAAGGCTGGCTGTGACCGGCATGAAGTGCCACAAACCATTGATCTTACGCATATCCCGCGAGCCGGTTTCGTGGTCGATGATCCCCGCTGCCATAAACAGCGATGCTTTAAAAACCGCATGATTGATGATGTGAAAAATGGCTGCGACGGTGGCTAATTCTGAATCCAACCCCAACAACAGTGTGATCAGGCCTAAATGCGAGATTGTAGAGTACGCTAACAAGCCTTTGATATCGTGTTGGAACAGCGCAAAGTAGGCACCGGTCAGCAATGTCATTAAACCGGCAAGACTCACCAGGCTAAACCATAAATCGGTTCCGGCTAATGCAGGATAGAGCCGGATCAGTAAGAAAATTCCCGCTTTCACCATTGTTGCCGAATGCAAATAAGCACTCACTGGCGTCGGAGCTGCCATCGCATTCGGCAACCAGAAGTGAAAAGGAAATTGGGCCGACTTGGTAAAAGCACCGAGTAATATCAGGACCAGAATGATGGGATATTGCTCATGTGCAATAATTTCCGGCCCTTTGGCTAGGATCACATCCAATTGGTAACTGCCGGCGACCTGCCCGAGCAGAACCAAACCGACAAGTAACGCCAAACCACCTGCAGCGGTCACCGTCAGCGCAAGCCGTGCCCCTTTACGCGCATCAGATCGGTGCGACCAATAGCTGATTAGCAAGAAAGAACTGATGCTGGTGAGTTCCCAAAAGAACCACATCTGCAGCACATTACCAGACAGCACAATCCCGAGCATTGCCTGCATGAACAACAACAAATAAGCATAAAACCGAAGTAAAGAGTCACGCTCACTCAGGTAAAATCGGGCGTAAAACAACACCAGACAGCCGATGCCCAGGATCAGCAACGCAAATAAGTAGGCAAAGCCATCAAGACGAATAGAAATTTGCAGTCCCAATAGCGGCAACCATTGCCAGTCAGCCTGCAGCACGATGCCTTGAGCGATAACTGGCCATAACCACAGCATGCTGGCTAACCCGGCTATAGGCCCTAACATCGCCATCAAGGTTAACGCACTGCGTTTAGAGTGACGTCCAAGCCAAATAAGCAGGATACTCAACAACGGGGTGGACAAGGTCCAGGGAAGTAAATCCGTCATGCCAGGGCCTCATTTACGACTAAATTTCTTAAATTACACTCGCTTTAAAAGTTTTTTTCAAAGCAATTTTCTTGTTTAGACCAGACCCAGGGCAGATACAGATCTAGCCCCGGGCTTGCCCTGATTCTCAATGGCCGGCTTGCCCGCTTACACCAGGCACATAATGATGGATCCAACCAGCGTCATAAAGATAATGTGTCACTTCGGGTAGTAAAAATGCCGTAGAAGCCAACCCGACCACCGTTAACACGATGGTATAAGGCACAGCCATCCAAACCATGCGCATATAAGACAACCGAATCAATGGGGCAAGGGCACTTGTAAGCAGGAATAAAAAGGCTGCTTGTCCGTTTGGCGTTGCAACACTCGGTAAGTTGGTGCCTGAATTGATTGCGATCGCCAGTAATTCAAACTGTTCGCGGCTAATCTGACCCGCTTCCCAGGCCGCTTTGACTTCACTAATGTAAACAGTGCCAACAAATACGTTATCACTAACCATTGAAAGCAGGCCATTTGCCACAAACAACACGGCCAATTGCAACTGGCCGTCAAACGTCAGCACCCAATGGATAACAGGTGTAAACAAGTGCTGATCAATGATGACTGCGACCACGGCAAAGAATACGACTAACAAAGCAGTAAATGGCAATGCTTCTTTAAAAGCATGGCCGATAGCATGTTCGTCAGTGACTCCGCAGAATGTGGTGGCCAAAATAATGACCATCAGACCGATTAAGCCAACAGAAGCAATATGCATGCTCAGGCACAGGATAAGCAGAATTGCGATCACGCCTTGGGTCCAGAGTTTGGTGATATCAGCCACCTGCATCCGCGCAGTCTGGTAGTTATCATACGCAATCAGGACATCTTGTACTGCTGTGGGTAAACGAACACCAAAATCAAACAAACCAAACTTCTCGACAACATAGGTTGTTAATAAACCAAAAACTAAAACTGGGATCGTAACCGAAGACATCCGCAGAGCAAATTCTGCAAAATCCCAACCAACTGCCGCAGCGATAATCAGGTTTTGCGGCTCCCCCACCATCGTGGATACACCACCCATGGCAGTGCCTACACCGGCATGCATCAACAAATTACGTAAAAAACCACGAAACGCTTCTAAGTCAGATCTGGATAACTCAACGACTTCATGATCAACCGTATGATCATGCGGGTCAACAAAGGTTTTACCTGAAGAGATTTTGTGATAAATCGCATAAAATCCGACCCCAACGCCAATGATGACCGCTATGACCGTCAGCGCATCAAGGAAGGCTGATAAAAAAGCAGACATGCCGGCAAAAGCCAGAGAAATGGCCGTTTTCGAACGCACACGGATTAAAAGTTTAGTAAAGACGAACAGCAGTAAATCTTTGACAAAGTGGATCCCCGCAACCATGAACACCAGCAGCAAGATCACCTCGATGTTGAGCGTCACTTCATGCATGACTTTCTCGGTGCTGGTCATCCCCATGGCTATCGCCTGAATGGCCAATAAACCACCCGGCAGCAACGGATAACATTTGAGTGCCATGGCCAGGGTGAAAATAAACTGCGCCACTAACAACCAGCCTGCAACGTAAGGATTCTGAATAAAAACCAAAGGATTCAGAAACATAAAAGCGATAATGGTGAGTTTGTACCAGTTCGGGGACTGCCCGAGAAAATTCGTGTAAAGCGCAAGCGCCATGCCTGATGGTTTCATAAAGGTTCCCACTTGTTATTATCTAAACTGTTTTTCAACAGCTGTTTTACCTGCATTCAATGTAGCGTAATTATGCTGATTCGCCTGCTCTACCCTGAGGTAAAAAAACCAATAGTCCCAAAAAACATCAATAACGTCAGTTTCTTATACCTGAGTTCAGGGAAAAAAGTCTATGGCAACGCGATGACAATTGTGGATACAGACTGAAATTTGCGACCAGTCAACCGGCACTACAGGCCATCACACGACGGTCATGGACGATGCAAATACCTTCAGATATGAAAAAATCCCGGCGCTGCCGCCGGGATTTTCATCTTACACTTATCTTGCTGATAAATAGTTACTTTTTATCAAGGACCGACAAAATAAAAGCGTATTCCTCAGCCACTTCTTTCATGCGGGAGAAACGACCTGATTTGCCACCATGTCCGGCTTCCATATTGGTGCGGAAAAACAATGGTTGAGAGTCGGTTTTATGCGTCCTCAGCTTGGCCACCCACTTGGCCGGCTCAAAGTATTGAACCTGCGAGTCATGTAAGCCCGTGGTCACCAACAGCGCCGGGTATGCCTGCTTTTTCACTTGATCATAAGGTGAATAAGACAGCATATAATCGTAATACGCTTTTTGTTTTGGATTACCCCATTCATCGAACTCATTCGTCGTCAGCGGAATAGATTCATCTAACATGGTCGTGACTACATCGACGAAGGGTACATGCGCAACCAAGCCGCGATATTTCTCCGGTGCCATATTCGCTACAGCCCCCATCAATAAACCACCGGCACTGCCGCCCATACCAAATACTTTATCTTTAGCGGCATATTGGTGTTTCACCAGATGATCCGTCACATCAATAAAGTCATTAAAAGTATTGATTTTATTCAACAATTTGCCATCTTCGTACCAATGACGCCCCATTTCCTGACCACCGCGAACGTGGGCAATTGCATAAACAAAGCCCCGATCGACTAACGACAACACTGTGGATCGGAAAGCCGGCGCACTGGATGAACCATAAGACCCGTAAGCGTATTGATATAAAGGCGCTGAACCATCTTTTTTGAAGCCCTTGCGGTACAACAAGCTCACCGGCACTTTGGTACCATCGCGCGCTTCTACCCAGACCCGTTCGGTCTGATAATTCGCTCGGTCAAAGCCTCCGAGCACTTGCTGTTGTTTCAGCAGTTTTTTCTCGCCGGTTCTTAAATTCACTTCGTAAATAGAATTCGGTGTCGTCAGCGACGTATAGCTGTAACGTAACCATTCAGTATTTTGTTCCAGATTCACATCGGTCGAGGCGACATACACAGGTTCATCCGAGTCGATATAACTGGCTTTGGCCGGGTTTTTCCAAGGTAACACTCGAATACGGTTTAATCCTTCACTGCGTTCGTTAATGGCCAGATAATCGTTAAATAGCTGAAAAGATTCGATAAAGACATTTTTGTCATGCGCAAGCAACTCAGTCCAGCGCGCCCGATCGCCAATTTGATCATCAGCGACGGCCATGATCCGGTTATTCGGTGCTTGCCAGTCAGTGCTGATGATCCAACGACCAGCCAAATGGTCAGCTTCGTACTTAAAGTCGCGCTGACGCGGTGCCAGCGCTTTAAACTGGCCGGTCGGTTCATTGGCTGGTAAAACGCGAATTTCAGACGACACCGTGCTGCCAAGCCACAACACCACAAATTTGTCATCGCTACTGTTGCCAATACCGGTATAGAAACTGGTGTCCTTTTCTTCATACATCAACACATCTTTAGCAACCGGCTCGCCCAACTGATGGCGGCGAATCTTGTTGCCTAACAATGTTTGTTTATCTTTTTCAATATAAAACAGATGCTTGCTATCTGATGACCAAGCCAGCGAGGCATCAACACCTGTCAATACATCGGGGAGGTCCTTGCCTGTGTTGAGGTCACGAATGCGCACTGTGTATTGCCGGCGACCATTAGTATCCTCGGCATAAGCCACCAGATTCTGATCAGGACTGATGGCATAATTGCCGATCTGATAAAAATCTTTACCAGCGGCCATCTTGTTAACATCCAGAATCACCTGTTCTTCACCGGTTTTCAGTAATTTACGCAGGTAGATCGGATACTGCTGGCCGGTTTCAAAACGGGTATAAAAGCTATAGTCGCCTTTTTTCGCTGGTACAGAACTGTCATCCTGTTTGATGCGACCAATGATTTCATCAGTCAGCGTTTTCGTCAGTGCCTGATACTTGTCGGCATATTGCTGGTAATAGGCATTTTCAGCCTGCAGGTGTGCCAGAATTTTGGGGTCTTGCCTTTTGTCGTCACGCATCCAGTAGTAAGGATCAACCCGGTCGCCATGCGGCGATTTCACGGTATAGGGAATTTGTTCGGCGACCGGCGCCTGTAACGGTTCAATAGCCTGACTAATACCACTGATCAACATTGCGCCAGCTCCTAACAACGCGGTCCACGGAGAGATGGGTCGATTTGCCATTTTGTTTCCTGTTATCTTTTTGCTTCATGCTTGTGGAGTTAAAACTTTACTTGTTTAACATACTTGATCAAGCGCTGCCCACCCGATTGCGCTAAAACTAAGGTGCGAAACGGTTTTTAAAATGTAACGAAGGATTATTTCCTCACTTAATCGTTTTAAATTTCGACTGTTCCGGCATTCAGTATTCACAAACCAGAATTTCTGCGCTTATATTACAGAGATACATCACGCAGGAAACCATCATGGCTTTAATGACTGTAGCCGAAGTAGCGGCTTTTTTATCAATTCAAGATATCCGGGTCGAACGACTGGCACGGGAAAATTTATTAGTACCGGCCGGCAAAGACGATGCCGGCAAACCGATGTTTGAAGAGGAAGACGTCAAGCGCTACAAAGTGCTAGCAGAGCGCCTTGGCGGGATCTGAAACCGGTATTTGCAGCTGGCGTAATGTCAATTGCGCCAGTTTTGCTTTGTCAGCACCGCCTTCCAACGATTTGTACCACAACCAACAAAAGCCGCTATACAACAAAGTTGCCAGCTGTAGCCTTTGCGCCAACATCTGCCGTGCTTCCGGCCTGAACTGCAGGTATAAGCTCAGCAGTTGTTCCTGCTCAATCGGGTTGAGCTGTAAATTCAAACACAAAGCCGCCAAATCAAAGCTGCTGTCCGCCTGCTGACAATATTCATAATCAATCAACCACAGCTGTTGATTCTGCAACAGAATGTTGCCGCTATGCAGGTCCATATGACACAACACATGGTCAAGCGGTAACTTTGAAAACTCGGTAGCGGCCTCGCGTAAGCGTTGCCAGTCCTGCTCGTCTTGTTCTGACCAGGACTGTTGCTCCACTTTGTCCCGCAGCTGCTGCAGATAAACAAAAGGATCTAGGATTGCAGTCTGTACTTTTAATTTATGTAAGCGCACCAGCTTTTCGACCAGCTGTAGCAAATGGTTGTGATGCAATTCCCAGTCAAAATGCCGGCTGTGGGTCAGAAAATCGCTGATCAGAATACGCTGATGGTTGTTCAGGCACAGCGGAGCAGGCGCAACGCCCACTGCCGCAGCGGCATGCTGACAACGGAGTTCTTGTTGCCGGCAAACTCCGGCAACGCCCGGTTTGTAATGCCTAACCAGATAATGCCCACGCTGGGTATGTACGTAGTAATTGTCATTGGTACTGCTGGCCGCCAGCTTTTGTAACGCCAGCGGCAGGTGATTAGCAAAAAACTCTAGCCGCTGACACAGATGCCAGATGCGTTGTTCAGTTGCTGTTGCCGGTAGTTGCTGCGCCATGCGAAATATCCAGAAGCTGCGGTCAGCGTATAAATAACAAAAAGCGCAGTGAAAAAATACAGATCTTTTTGCAGATACATATAAATAGAGGCGACATCAATGACAATCCAGTACAGCCAGTTGGATACGACTTTTTTTGCCACCAGATAAGTCGTCACCACGGCAAAACAACTGATTTGCGCCCCCAGCCAGGCAAAATCTGTACTGGTGTATTGCTCCATCAGAAAACCCAACACCAAACCGGCCAGAGCGGTCAGGCTAATCAGCTGCAAGTGATGCAACAAACGCCATTCCACGACTTGCTTGGCCTGACCACTTTGGTTTCGCAGTTGCCGCCAGTTCCACCAGCCATACAGCGCCATCCCGGCGTAATAGAGCTGAAGTAATGCGTCGTTGTAGAGGTTGGCGCTGAGCATAATCTGCAATGTCAGTATGGTGCTGGCCAGTGCTGCCGGCCAACACCACAGGCTGTGGCGGATCGCCAGCACTGTATATGACAGCGCCAGCACTGTGGCAACAAGCTCTACCGTGGTCTGCACTTGCCATTGATTCAGTAGTTGCTGCCACAGTTCAGTCATGGCCGCAGGTCACCGTGCAGGAACTTCACCACAAATACCACCTTGCCGTAGCGCTCAAAAGACCAGCGGATACAACGTTGCAGTGCCGCCATCACGGTATCGTATTCACCAAAAATCTGCGTGCTCATGGTGTTGGTTAAAATATGCAGACCTGCTTCTTTATTCAGCTCTTCAATAAAACCCTTAATAGGTTCAATGTAATCGCTGGTCAGCGGATATTTGCTGATTTCGACCGAAAGTTGCATCGCGATATCCTTTTAATTTGATTAGAACTGATACGTAGCGGTCAGGCCGATCCGGCGTGGCTCACCTAGTTGCTGCCATTCCTGCGTTGAATATTCATCGCGCGGGTCATTCGGGAAATAGAAACCACGGACGCCGTAGTCTTTATCCAGCAGATTGCGTGTCCACAGCGCCAACTTCAGCGCATCCTGCTGCCAGCTCAGACGCAGATTGACTAACTCCACCGCCTTGGCTTTAAAGAAATGGCTGTCGGAGTAGAAAAACGCACCTTTATATTGATAGTTGAAGTCCAGCATCAGTTGATCAAGCAGCGCCAGTTCCAGACCCAGCTGAGTTTGCCGTCTTGGCGCATGCGCCTGATCACGCCCGGTCAAATCGACAAATTGCCTCTTCCCGTCGACATCAACAGCTGCAGTATATCCTTCAATCTGGCTATCCAGCAGGCCCACGCTGACAAACAGCCGGGCACGTTCACTCGCCTGATAGCTACTTTCCAATTCAATACCGCGGTTACGACCAGCACTCGCATTGCTGATATAACCGGCAAACCGGGTGCCCTGATTAATCCAGGAATTGACCTGCATATCCTGACGCAGCATGTCAAACCAGGCCAACCGGGTAACCAGGCTTTGTTGCAGCAGACTGCCTTTAATCCCAACCTCACGGTTTATCAGCGACTCTGGTGCAAAGACAGCCTGCTGGCGCAAGAATTCCCAGTATTGACTGAATCTTGGATTGCCAATTTGCGTCAGCGCCTCACCATTGACGCCACCGGCTTTGTAGCCACGCGACATCAGCGCGTATGCTGTCAACTGATCACTAAGCTGATGCTCCAGTGCCAGCTTCCCGCCCCACATCCAGTCAGATGGCGACTGACTGGTTTTCGCGCTGTCGTCATAACCAATGTTGACATGCTCAGCACGAGCTCCGGCGGTCAACGCCGTCCGTGCACTCAGTTCAAATGTGGCTTCACCATACAGGGCAAGCTGATCACGCTGGTACTCACTGTCAAAAACACTGGTACTGCTTTCAAAGTTGTCAGTGTAACGTCGTTCTAAATCAACATCTTGTTGCGCCGCAAACAAACCAGCTACCCAATGCTGCCCTTGCGCTGATTGCAGTCGTTGGTCAACACTCCATTGCTTCCGGTCCCGCAGATACTGATCAGCGGTGGAGTATTCCCAGGGGTGGATACCGATAAAACTCCAGTCTTCGTCGTAACCATAATCGGTGTCGGCTATCGCCGCGGTCATGACTGTGACACTGCGCAGCGCCGGCGTGACCAAATAGTCTGCGGACAAACTGCCAGCCCATATTTCCTGCAGATCCTGACCTGGTTGGTCAGACAAAGTCGTGCGATCCCGGTTCAGCGAGAATGCATCATAGCCGTTATCCAGCAAGTGATAGTTCAGTACCGCATCCAGTTTCAGCCGCGCCGAAGGCTGATAACGCCATTTGCTATGAAAATGCTGCTCGTCGATGTTATTGGTGTCATCGCGCTTCAGATGGGTGTTCTCGATAAAGCCGTCAGACTGCTGCAACTGCGCAGCAAATCGTGCGCTTAACACGTCACTAAACACGGCATTATGGGCGATTTCTGTTTGGTAACTGTCGTAGTTTGCCAAAGTGGCTGACAGGCTGGTTTCCGCTGTAGAGCCCGGGTCTTTTGATTGATAGTTCAGCATACCGGCCATTGCAGCCGCGCCAAAACGGGTCGATTCAGGACCACGGAAAACTTCAAGCTGACCGATGTCAATCAGGCTAGCAAGCCCTAAAGCGCTGTAGTCAATCCCATCAACCAGAACCCCGACAGAAGGGTTGATGGTGTCGACAAATTCACTACGCTCGCCGATCCCCCGCACCTGCAAAAAACGCCCCCGTGAAGCACCTGACGCAAAGTTCACGTTCGCCATGCCTTGCAACAAGTCTTCCAGTTGCTGTGCAGACTGACGCGCAATTTCATTGCTATCGACGACTGTCAGACTGCCGGGGATCTTGTTCACGGCTAAACCACGAAAGTCGCCACGCACTTCGATACGTTCGACATCACGCACAGTGAGCGTCTGTTCTTCGGCATGTAATGCACCGGACACCAGCAAGGCAATAGCAGACAAGGCCGGTACAAACGGCGGACGCTGAAGCGTTACAGAAGAAAAAAGAGACACAGATAAAGGCTGGAATGCACGTAACATCAACTTACTCCGGTTAGGCCGGGATCATGCGCGTGCAGCTGGAAGTGTTTACACCATCCCTCCGCCGGAATGACCCGGATCAGGTTCTAAGGGTTTGCCTTGCGGCATCTCAGCTTTCGCACCCCTTGGTTTGGCCGGCAGTTTAGCGGCTTTTCTGTACAGCCGCAAGAAATCAGAAAAATTCATCTGGGTACAGACTGGCAAAATATTTTTCAGCAGCTAGGGTTAAACAGAACGTCATTTTTGACGTGCAGTTATAACAAGAGGGAAACTATGAAAAAAAGTCTTATCATCCTGTTGGCAGCCGGGGCTCTGACCAGCAACATCGCTTTTGCTGAGGAATCAGAAGAGGTTGTTTACTCTACAGAAGGCTACTGCTTATTATCCAATGAAGGTGCATCAGACGAATATCTGAGAGCCTACGCCAAGAAACTGGGAGCCAAACCTACCAATTCTGTATGCTCCAGTTTCAAGAAAATCGTTGAAGAATCACGCCCACGTGAGTGGGATTATCCGGCCGGTCGTGCCTATCCGGGTAGCGTGATCAAGCTATCGCCAAGTCAGGTGGCACTGCTGAAATCACTGAAGAAAAAAGACGGTCAGATGTAATCGTTCTACTCAGCTCCGGCATCTGGCGGAGCTGAGCTCTTTGTTATCTATCACTATTTTATCTTCTCGCTTGCATTTCTGTGTCAAACCGCATTAACTGAGCCGCATCGTTCCGGAACCAAAGGATGCTGTGATGCGACGGATCCGATTCATCCATGTGTCATTTGAGAAGT
>Ga0075154_10001455_pt1 | contig 16939 bp, 29 predicted proteins | sample JI71714BDNA_FD_70965 | JGI IMG/M metagenome (GOLD analysis project Ga0075154, IMG submission 70965) | Wastewater effluent complex algal communities from Wisconsin, to seasonally profile nutrient transformation and Carbon sequestration -... | ecosystem: Engineered > WWTP > Effluent > Algae...
GCGGCCGTCGAAGGCCGTGATCCGGAAATCGGCGAACAGGCGATCCTGAAGCTGATGGCCGCTGTCGACGAATACATCCCGACGCCGGAGCGTCCGCTCGACCAGCCGTTCCTGATGGCGATCGAAGACGTGTTCTCGATCTCGGGCCGCGGCACCGTCGTCACCGGCAAGGTTGACCGTGGTATCGTGAAAGTCGGCGACGAGATCGAAATCGTCGGCATCCGCGACACGCAGAAAACGACCTGCACGGGCGTCGAAATGTTCCGCAAGCTGCTCGACCAAGGTCAGGCCGGCGACAACGTCGGTATCCTCGTGCGCGGCATCGACCGCGAGCAAGTCGAGCGCGGCCAAGTGCTGTGCAAGCCTGGCTCGGTCAAGCCGCACAAGAAGTTCGAAGCCGAGGTGTACGTCCTCAACAAGGATGAAGGTGGCCGTCACACGCCGTTCTTCGCCAACTACCGTCCGCAGTTCTACTTCCGCACGACCGACGTGACGGGCATCGTGGAACTGCCGGCTGGCACCGAGATGGTCATGCCTGGCGACAACATCAAACTTGTTGTCTCGCTGATCGCGCCGATCGCGCTGGAAGAAAAACAGCGCTTCGCCATCCGCGAAGGCGGCCGCACGGTTGGTTCGGGCGTCGTGGCGAAAATCCTCGAGTAGTCCTCGACCGATTTACTGAACACTGGAGAGGGCGTCAGGGAAACCTGGCGCCCTTTCGTCATTCTGGTTGGCGTTCTGCCGCGTTCGTCGCGCTCCCGACCGTCAACCCCCACATACGTGGTACTGAGCGCGACTCTCACTTCGTGCTCCTGATGAGCCTGGCGGCGGACTGATCCGCGCCGGCCGGGGAGTGTGCGGGCATGAGCGGGCAGTCGTTCTTCTGCTGCTTCATCAATCTCGATCGCAGCGTCGAGAGGCGGGAACGTATTGAGGCGCAGCTGAGCGCAGCCGGCGTGGCGGCGATGCGCGTGCGGGCGTCGAACGGTTTGGCTGATGCGGGCGAAGGGATCCGCTATCGGCCGGACTGGCGCCGCTGGATCGGCGGGCAGCTCGGACTTGGTGAGATCGGATGTGCGGAAAGTCATCGGCGTGCGCTGCGCGCTTTGGTCGAGTCGGGCGCGGCGGCCGGCGTAGTGCTGGAGGACGACGCGCAACTATCGCCGGATTTCAGGAGCGTTGTGGGGCATCTCGTGATGCGCGCATCTGGTTGGGACCTGGTGCGGCTCGAGCAGCGGAAGCAGGGCGTACTAGTGGATCCGGGCGTGCAGCTGCCCGCAGGGCGCAGGCTCGTCGTGCCGCGCAACGTCACCTTCGGATCAACCGCGATCCTCTATTCGGCGAGGGGCGCGCGGATCGCGCTGGCGTCGCTGGACCGGGGATACATGCAGCCGGTTGATGCGCATCTTGGCTCGCTTGCGGGGCCGGGCTTTGGGTTGCTGCAGGTTGTTCCGCCCGTCGTGACCGAGAGGCTGGAGGACTCGCTGATCGGGATGCGGTCGGAGTTTCCTGGCGCAGCGATGCGGCCTTCGGGTAGCCGGGAGGGTGTGCAGCGTCTATGCAACCGGCTGCTCCGGCTGCGCCGCTCGGTACTTCGCAGGGTCAGCTCGCGGCTGGCGGCGTCGCGCCTGCGGGCTGCTTGCCGGTGATAGGTCGGCGTGTGACGATTCCACCCTTGGAAATCCGGGCGGGCCTGGCCGGATGGGGGAAGGAATGCCTGAGCGTCACATCCGGGTCGTGAGTCTCTGGATCCATCCCGGCCAGGAGGTGGCTTTCGAGGCATTCGAACGGGCCGCGGCCCGGATCGTGGCCCGGCACGGAGGGCGGATAGACCACGCTGTGCGCGTGGCCGCGGGCCACGCCGGAGATTCGCCGTTTGAGGTGCACGTCGTCAGCTTCCCGGGAAGGGAAGCGGCCGAATCCTACGCGGCTGATCCGGAAACCGTGGAACTCAGGCGGCGACGGGACGAAGTTATCGCCCGGACGGAGGTTCTTGAGGGCCGGGCGGCGGGGCCTTATTGAGGGGCGCGGCCCCCGGAAATGGCCAAGGAAATCCGCCCGAAAACGTGGTTTCCGGAGATTCTTCATCCCCTGCGGCAGCGCGCCTCAAACGAGCGCTTGACGGGCCAAGGGGAGGGGACTAATACCCCGGCTCGTTTCCGACCGGCTTAGCCGTATCCGAGGATTCTCGGATAAACGTAAGCCACGGAAACAAAAGGAAAAACTCAACGAGTGCGGCGGTCCTCCGGGGGATTCTTCCCGGTCAGGCTGCTTTCACGCTGTTTCGGTGGTCCCGATGGCTCAACAGAATATCCGAATCCGCCTGAAGGCGTTCGATCACAGGGCGCTCGACATGTCGGCGCGCGAGATCGTGTCGACCGCCAAGCGCACGGGCGCCCAGGTTCGCGGCCCGGTTCCGCTGCCGACCCGCACCGAGAAATTCACCGTCAACCGCTCGCCCCACATCGACAAGAAGTCGCGCGAGCAGTTCGAAATCCGCACGCACAAGCGCGTCCTCGACATCGTCGACCCGACCCCGCAGACGGTTGACGCCCTCATGAAACTCGACCTCTCGGCCGGCGTCGCCGTCGAGATCAAGCTGGGGAACGGCTAATGCGCACCGGAGTCCTCGCCAAGAAAATCGGAATGACCCGCGTGTTCGCCGCTGACGGCGCCCACGTGCCCGTGACGGTGCTGGCCCTCGAAGGCTGCCAGGTCGTCGGCGTCAAGAAAGACGAAGTCCGCGAAGTCGACGTCACCAAGAAGGGTGAAAAGGTCGGCACGCGCAAAGCCAACGACGGCTACACCGCTGTTGTCCTCGGCGCCGGCACCCGCAAGGCCAAGAACGTCGCGAAGTCGCTTCGCGGTTCGTTCGCCAAGGCCTCGGTCGAGCCCAAAGCCATCGTCCGCGAATTCCGCGTTCCGGCAGACATGCTTCTCGAAGTCGGCGCAGAGATCAGCGCCGAGCATTACGTCCCCGGCCAGAAGATCGACGTTGTCGGCATCACCAAGGGCAAGGGTTTCGCCGGAGCCATGAAGCGCTGGAACTTCGGCGGTCTTGAAGCCTCGCACGGCGTGTCGGTGTCGCACCGCTCGCACGGTTCGACCGGCCAGCGCCAGGATCCGGGCCGCGTGTTCAAGGGCAAGAAGATGGCTGGCCATCTCGGCACCGAGCGCGTCACCACCCAGAACCTCGAAATCGTTCGTACCGATGCCGCCCGCGGCCTGATCCTCGTGAAAGGCGCCGTCCCCGGCGCCCAGAACAGCTGGGTCGAGATCCGGGACGCCGTGAAGCAGGGCGCACACAAAGATGCGCCGTCGCCGGCCGGCCTCGTGAAGAAAGAAGGCTGAGACATATGAAACTCCCAGTCGTCAAACTCGACTCCGCCAAGGCGGGTGAAGTGGAACTCTCCGACGCCGTGTTCGGCATCGCTGACATCCGCGGTGACATCCTGCAGCGCATGGTTCGCTACCAGCTCTCCAAGCGCCAGGCTGGTACGCACTCGACCCAGAACCGTGACGATGTCTCGGTCACCACCAAGAAGCTCTATCGCCAGAAGGGCACGGGCGGCGCTCGCCACGGTTCGCGCAACGCCCCGATCTTCGTCGGCGGCGGCGTGGCCCACGGCCCGCACCCGCACAGCCACGCTCACGCCCTTCCCAAGAAGGTCCGCGCGATGGCCATGAAGCACGCGCTCTCGGCCAAGGTGAAGGACGAAGCCCTCATCGTGCTCGACGCCTTCTCGGGCGAGAAGACGAAAGACCTGGTGGCCCAGCTCAAGAAGCTCGGCATCAAGAACGCCCTCTTCATCGGCGGCAATGAACTCGATGCGAAGTTCGCCAAAGCCGCCAGCAACATCCCCAACATCGACGTGCTCCCGCTCGCCGGCCTCAACGTCTACGACGTTCTGCGCCGCAAGACGCTGGTGCTGTCGCGTGAAGCGGTCGAAGGCGTGAACGCGCGCTTCGCCGAAGCCGAGAAGGCGTAATCAGATGGCCGCTCCCAAAGCCCTCCACTACACGCGCCTGACGGCGCCGATCATCACCGAGAAGTCGACCCTGCTGTCCGAGTTCAACAAGGTTGTCTTCCGCGTTCCGCTCGAAGCGACGAAACCGCAGATCAAGGAAGCGGTGGAAGCTCTGTTCAACGTCAACGTCACCGGCGTGAACACGATCGTCGTCAAGGGCAAATCCAAGCTCTTCCGCGGTGTTCCCGGCAAGCGTTCCGACGTCAAGAAGGCGATCGTGACGCTCAAGGAAGGCCAATCCATCGACGTGACGACGGGGCTCTAAGTCATGGCGCTGAAAACATTCAATCCGACTTCCCCAGGCCGTCGCCAGCTCGTGCTGGTCGACCGCTCGGAGCTGCACAAGGGCGCGCCGGTCAAGGCGCTCACCGAGGGCAAGCATTCTTCCGGCGGCCGCAACAACCTCGGCCGTCGCACCGCGCGCTGGCGCGGGGGCGGCGCCAAGAAGCGCTACCGCATCATCGACTTCAAGCGCCGCAAGTGGGACATGCCCGCGACCGTCGAGCGCCTGGAATACGATCCGAACCGCACGGCCTTCATCGCACTCATCACCTACACGGATGGCGTGCAGGCCTACATCATCGCGCCGCAACGTCTCGCCGCTGGCGACACCGTGGTGGCCGGTGAGAACGTCGACATCAAGCCCGGCAACGCGCTGCCGCTGAAGGGCATCCCGGTCGGCACGATCATCCACAACGTCGAGATGAAGCCGCTCAAGGGCGCGCAAATTGCTCGTTCGGCCGGCTCGTACGCGCAGCTGGTTGGTCGTGGCAACGGCTACGCTCAGGTCAAGCTTTCGTCGGGCGAAGTTCGCCTGATCCCGGAAGGCTGCATGGCCACGATCGGCGCGGTCTCGAACCCGGACAACATGAACGAAGTGCTCGGCAAGGCCGGCCGCAACGTTCACAAGGGCTGGCGCCCGCACGTTCGCGGCGTCGCCATGAACCCGGTCGACCACCCGCACGGCGGCGGCGAGGGCAAGACCTCGGGCGGCCGGCACCCGGTCACGCCGTGGGGCAAGAAGACCCGTGGTCCCAAGACCCGCAAGAACAAGTCGACCGATCGCCTGATCGTGCGTCGTCGGCACAAAGCGTAGCGGAGAGAAGCAAGATGTCCCGTTCCGTCTGGAAAGGCCCCTTCGTCGACGGTTACCTGCTGAAGAAAGCAGTGACCGCGAAAGGCGCCGCGCGCCCGACGCCGATCAAGACCTGGTCGCGCCGCTCGACGATCCTGCCCGATTTCATTGGCCTGACCTTCCAGGTCCACAACGGCAAGCAGTTCGTGCCGGTGAACGTCTCGGAAGAGATGGTTGGTCACAAGTTCGGCGAGTTCGCGCCGACCCGGAACTTCCCGGGACACGGTGGCGACAAGAAAGTCGCTCGTAAGCCGGGAGGCAAATAACCCATGGGTAAGCCCAAGGCCCCCCCGAAGCAGGCGTCGAACGAGTCTCGCGCTGTCCTTCGCATGTACCGCATCAGCCCGCAAAAGCTGAACCTGCTCGCGCAATCGATCCGTGGCCGCAAGGTCGACAAGGCGATGGCCGAGCTCGAATTCTCGCGCAAGCGCGCGGCGATCGACGTGCTCAAGCTGCTGAAGTCGGCTGTCGCCAACGCTGACAACAACCATGGCCTCGACATCGACAGCCTGGTCGTTGCTGAAGCTCACGTCGGCAAGAACCTTGTGATGAAGCGCATGCACGCTCGCGCACGCGGCCGCGGTGTTCGCGTCAACAAGCCGTTCTCGCAACTCACCATCGTGCTGCGCGACACGTCCGTCGCAGCTCTTACATCTGAGGCCGCATAATGGGTCAGAAGATCAACCCGACCGGGCTTCGCCTTGGCGTCAACCGTACGGCTGACAGCCGCTGGTATGCCGAGACCGCCGATTTCGGCCGCCTCCTGCACGAAGACATCAAGATCCGGAAGTACATCAAGGAAAAGCTCAAACAGGCCGGCGTCAGCAAGGTCATCATCGAGCGTCCGCACAAGAAGTGCCGCATCACCGTTCACACCGCCCGCCCGGGCATGGTGATCGGCAAGAAGGGCGCGGACATCGAGACGCTGCGCAAGGCGATCGGCAAGCTCTGCAAAGACGAAGTGTTCCTGAACCTCGTCGAGATCCGCAAGCCGGAGACCGACTCGAACCTCGTCGCTGAAGACGTGGCCCGCCAACTTGAGCGTCGTGTCTCGTTCCGCCGAGCCATGAAGCGCGCGATGCAGACGTCGATGCGCATGGGTGCCCAGGGCATTCGTCTCACGGTCGCCGGCCGCCTCGGCGGCGCGGAGATCGCCCGCACCGAATGGTATCGCGAAGGCCGCGTTCCGCTGCACACGCTGCGCGCCGACATCGACTACGGCACGGCCGAAGCGAAGACGACCTATGGCATCATCGGCATCAAGTGCTGGATCTTCAAAGGCGAGATCATGGAGCACGATCCGATGGCGGTGGACCGCAAGCAGGAAGCGGCAGGCGACAATCGCCCGCGTCGCGACCGCGAGCGTCAAGACCAGCGCGGTTGAGTGAGATAGAGCAATGCTTCAGCCCAAACGCACAAAATACCGGAAGGCCTTCAAGGGCCGCATTCACGGGGTCGCCAAGTCCGGCTTCACGCTGAGCAATGGCAGCCATGGCCTCAAGGCCCTGGAACCGAACCGCGTCACCGCACGTGAGATCGAGGCGGCACGCCGCGCTCTCACCCGCGAGATGAAGCGTCTCGGCAAGGTCTGGTGCCGTGTGTTCCCGGACGTGCCGGTTTCGAAAAAGCCGATCGAGGTCCGCATGGGCTCGGGTAAGGGCGCGCCGGAATTCTGGGTGGTCCGCGTCAAACCGGGTCGCATCCTGTTCGAGATCGACGGCGTTCCGGACGCGATTGCGCGTCAGGCGCTGACGCTCGGCGCGGCGAAACTGTCGGTCAAAACCAAGATCGTCACGCGGATCGGAGAGTAGGGCATGACCAAGCTGTACGAAATCCGCAAGGACATCGAGACCTGGCGCAAGTCCACGCCGGACCAGCTCCGCGAGGAACTGTCCGAGCTGCGCAAGGAACAATTCAACCTGCGTTTCCAGAAGGCGACCGGCCAGCTGGAAAAGACATCTCGGGTCGGCGACATTCGCCGCACGATCGCCCGCATCGAGGCGATCCTGTCCGAGAAGTCGAAGCAGTCGGCGTAAGGAGAGCACGATGCCAAAGCGAATTATGACGGGCACGGTCGTCTCCAACAAGATGACGAAGACTGCCGTAGTGAAAGTCGAACGGACCTTCCTGCACCCGCTCTTCAAGAAGACGGTGCGGAAATCCAAGCGCTATCACGCTCACGACGAGACGAACTCGGCTGAAGTCGGCCAGATCGTCGACATCCAGGAGTGCCCGCCGCGCTCCAAGCTGAAGCGCTGGGAAATCGTACCCGCTAAAGGGGATGCCGCATGATCCAGATGCAGACAAACCTCGAGGTCGCCGACAACTCCGGCGCCCGTCGTGTCCAGTGCATCAAGGTGCTGGGTGGCTCGAAGCGCCGTTACGCCTCGATCGGCGACGTCATCGTCGTCTCGATCAAGGAAGCCGCGCCCAAGGGCCGCGTGAAGAAGGGCGAAGTGAAGCGCGCGGTTGTCGTGCGCATCTCGAAAGACCTTCAGCGTCGCGATGGATCGGTGATCCGCTTCGACACGAACGCCGCCGTCCTGGTCAACAACCAGAACGAGCCGATCGGCACGCGTATCTTCGGACCGGTTCCGCGCGAACTCCGCGCCAAGAACCACATGAAGATCATCTCGCTTGCTCCGGAGGTGCTGTAATGGCCGCCAAGATCCGCAAGGGCGACACGGTCGTTATCCTGACCGGCAAGGACAAGGGCCGCACGGGCCAGGTCGTGAAGTCGATTCCCGACGAAAACCGCGTGGTTGTGTCGGGCGTCAACATCAAGGCGCGCCACACGAAGCCGAGCCAGGCTGATCCGCAAGGCGGGATCAAGCGCAACGAAGCGCCGATCCATGTTTCCAACGTCGCCCACGTCGATCCGACGTCGGGCAAGCCCACGCGCGTCGGTTTCAAAACCGACGACAAGGGCCGCAAGGTCCGCTTCTCGAAGCGTTCCGGGGAGTCCATCGATGGCTGACGCCAAATATACGCCGCGCCTCAAGTCGCTCTACGACTCGACGATCCGCGAGAAGATGACGAAGCAGTTCAACTACACGAACGGCATGCAGGTGCCGGCGCTCGACAAGGTCGTGATCAACATGGGCGTGGGCGAAGCTGTCGCCGACTCCAAGAAGATCCGCTCGGCCGTCGCCGACCTGGCTGCGATCTCGGGCCAGAAGCCGCTCGAGACGAAGTCGCGCAAGTCGATCGCCACGTTCAAGCTGCGTGACGGCATGACGATCGGCGCGAAGGTCACCCTTCGCCGCGAGCGCATGTACGAATTCATCGACCGGCTGACCACGATCGCCCTTCCGCGCGTGAAGGACTTCCGTGGCCTGAACGGCAAATCCTTCGACGGTCGCGGCAACTTTGCGATGGGTCTGAAGGAGCACATCGTGTTCCCCGAGATCAACTACGACAACATCGACACGGTCTGGGGCATGGACATCATTGTCTGCACAACGGCGCGGACCAACGAAGAGGCGAAGGCGCTCCTAACGGAGTTTGGCTTCCCCTTCCGCAACTAGGCGCGCTGGAGAGAACGAGATGGCTAAGAAGAGCTCGATCGAAAAGAACAACCGGCGCAAGCGGCTTGTTGTCCAGTACGCGAAGAAGCGTGCTGAACTGAAGGCTGTGGCCCTCGATGAAAGTCTTCCCCTGGAAGACCGCTTCGATGCCCGCATGAAGCTGGCCAAGCTGCCGCGCAACTCCGCGCCCAACCGGGTGCGCAACCGTTGCGAAATCTCCGGTCGCCCGCGCGCCTATTATCGGAAACTCAGAATGTCCCGCATCGCCCTGCGCGAGTACGGCTCCCAGGGTTTTATCCCTGGGCTCGTGAAGTCGAGCTGGTAGGGGAGGCATAGACAAATGCAAATGAACGATCCCCTCGGCGATCTCCTGACGCGCATCCGCAACGCCCAGCGTCGCGGCCGCTCGACGGTGCAATCGCCCTCGTCGAAACTCCGTGCCCACGTTCTGGAAGTGCTCCAGCGCGAAGGCTACATCCGCGGCTTCACGGAAGTGGAGAAGGACGGATACAAGGAGCTCGATATCGAGCTGAAGTATTACGACGGTGCGCCCGTGATCTCCGAGATCCGCCGCATCTCGAAACCGGGCCGCCGGGTTTACTCGGCCGTCCGTGACCTGCCGCTGGTTCGCAACGGTCTGGGCATCTCCGTCCTCTCCACGCCGAAGGGCGTGATGTCGGACGCCGAGGCGCGCACGCAGAACGTTGGCGGCGAAATCCTCTGCCGGGTGAGCTAACATGTCTCGCGTTGGAAAAAAGACGATTGAAGCGGTCAAGGGCGTCGACATCAAAGTCGCCGGCGGCCAGGTCACCGTGAAAGGCCCGAAGGGCGAGCTGAAGATGGCTCTGACGGACGAAGTGTCCGTCAAGGTCAAGGACGGCGAAGTGAACGTCGAGGCCCGCAACCCCGACGAACGCCGCTCGAAAGCGATGTGGGGCACGACGCGCGCCAACATCCAGAACATGATCACGGGCGTGACGACGGGCTTCACCAAGGACCTCGAACTGGTTGGCGTCGGTTACCGCGCCGCCCTGAAGGGCAAGGACCTCGAACTTTCGCTCGGCTACTCGCACCCGGTCATCTACAAGGCGCCCGCCGGCATCACTTTCGCGTCGGCCAAGCCGACCGAGATCAAGATCTCCGGCGCCGACAAGCAGGCCGTTGGCCAGGTCGCCGCCGAGCTTCGCAGTTTCCGTCCGCCGGAGCCCTACAAGGGCAAGGGCGTCCGCAAGGTGGGCGAATACGTCCGCCGCAAGGAAGGCAAGAAGAAGTAAGCCATGGCCTCGCTTCAACACAGACAGTTCGACCGCCGCGCCCAGCGCGTCCGTACGAAACTCCGCAAGGTCGCCGCCGGCAAGCCGCGCCTTTCCGTCACCCGTTCGACCAAGCACATCTCGGTGCAGCTCATCGATGACGCCAAGGGCGTCACCGTTGCGGCCGCCTCGTCGCTTGAGAAGGACTTCAAGGGCGGCACCAAGTCGGAAGACGCAGCGATCGTGGGCAAGCTCATTGCCCAGCGCGCGTCGAAGGCTGGCGTCACCGACGTGGTGTTCGACCGCGGCGGCTACATTTTCCATGGCCGCGTGAAAGCGCTCGCCGATGCCGCCCGCGAGGGCGGTCTGAAATTCTAGGAGTCGCGAATGGCCCGTGAAGGCGAACGTAGCGAGCGTGGTGGAGAGCGCGGTGAGCGCGGCCGCGGCCGTCGTCGTGAAGGCGGCGATGATCGCGAACAGTCCGAGATCATCGACAAGCTGGTTGCCATCAACCGCGTCGCCAAGGTGGTGAAGGGCGGCAAGAACTTCGCGTTCGCAGCCCTCGTCGTCGTCGGCGATCAGAAAGGCCGCATCGGCTACGGTCACGGCAAGGCGCGGGAAGTTCCCGAGGCCATCCGTAAGGCCACCGAAGAAGCCAAGAAGTCCATGGTCCGCGTGCCGTTGCGCGAGGGCCGTACGCTTCACCACGACACCCACGGTCGCTGGGGCGCTGGCAAGGTCATCATGCGTTCGGCTCCGGCCGGTACGGGCGTGATCGCCGGCGGTCCGATGCGCGCGGTGTTCGACGTTCTCGGTATCCGTGACGTCGTCGCCAAGTCGACCGGTTCCTCGAACCCGTACAACATGGTTCGCGCCACCATCGACGCGCTCAAGCGCCAGGCTTCGCCCCGTCAGATCGCGTCCAAGCGCGGCCTGAAGGTGCAGGACATCATCGCCCGCCGTACTGACGGCTCGGGCAACGCCGAAGTCGCGTAAGGGAGACGGTCGAGATGGCTGCCAAGAAAACCCTCCGCGTGAAGCAGGTCAAAAGCCCGCAGCGCCGCGAAGCTTCGCAGCGCGCGACGCTGGTCGGCCTCGGCCTCAACAAGCTGGCGCGCGAGCGCGAGCTTGAAGATACGCCTTCGGTTCGGGGCATGATCGCCAAGGTCGCGCACCTTGTCGAAGTCGTGACTGACTAAGCATTTGCTGGTCGCCCCCGCGGGGGCGCGCTGGCCTGGAGAGCAAGATGAAACTGAACCAGATCTCCGACAAGGAAGGCGCCCGCAAGAAGCGGATGCGCGTTGGCCTTGGTGTCGGCTCGGGCAAGGGCAAGACCGCCGGTCGCGGCGTGAAAGGCCAGAAGGCTCGCCGCGGCGTGGCCATCAATGGCTTCGAAGGCGGCCAGATGCCGATCTACATGCGCCTTCCCAAGCGCGGCTTCACGCCGTTCAACGCGAAGTCGTACGCCGAGGTGAACCTCGGCCGCATCGAGGACGCGATCAAAGCCGGCAAGCTCGACGGCAAGAAGACGATCGACGCTGCGGCGCTGGTCGCGTCGGGCGTGCTGCGTCGCAGCAAGGACGGCGTCCGCCTCCTTGCAAAGGGCGAGCTGACATCCAAAGTTGAGCTGGTCGTGCACGGCGCTTCCAAGGCGGCCATCGAAGCGGTGGAAAAAGCCGGCGGCAAGGTTACTGTCACGAAGCCGGTTGCCACTGAGGCTGCCGAGTAGGCTTGCCCCAAAAGGGCAGGCGTGAGCCTCTCTGCCGCCCCCGAGATGACTCGCGGGCGGTAGTGACGCGATCTGGAGGGCGGGCTTAATGGTTTCCGCAGCCGAGCAGCTGGCTCGAAATATCTCTTTCTCGACATTCGGGAAGGCGAAAGAACTTCAGGCCCGCATCTGGTTCACGCTTGGCGCACTGCTGGTCTATCGCATCGGCGCGCAGATCCCGATCCCGGGCCTCGACACTGCCCAGTATGCACTGGCTTTCGCCGGCATGAAGCAGGGCATCCTGGGAATGTGGAACACATTCTCGGGCGGCGCCGTCGAGCGCATGGCCATCTTCGCCCTCAACGTGATGCCGTACATTTCGGCGTCGATCATCGTCCAGATCCTGTCCACCGCCGTTCCCGCGCTCGAGCGCCTGAAGAAGGAAGGTGAGACCGGCCGCAAGCAGATCAACCAGTACACGCGCTATCTGACCGTCCTCCTCGCGCTTGCGCAGGCTTGGGGCGTTGCGGTTGCGCTCAACAACGACACCATGGCGTTCGCGCCGGGGCCGTACTTCATGGCCTCGACCGTCATCACGCTGGTCGGCGGCACCATCTTCCTGATGTGGCTGGGCGAGCAGATCACTGCGCGCGGCGTCGGCAACGGCATCTCGCTGATCATCTTCGCCGGCATCGTGGCCGAACTGCCGAACTACATCGTCCAGACCTGGGACCAGGTGTATCGCGGCCGGCTCGAATTCCTGGCCGTCCTGGCGATCATCGGCCTTGCTGCCGCGATGGTGCTGTTCGTCGTGTTCATCGAGCGCTCGCAGCGCCGCCTGCTGATCCAGTATCCCAAGCGCCAGCAGGGAAACCGCATGGTTGGCGGGGAATCATCCTTCCTGCCGCTCAAGGTCAACTCGGCCGGCGTCATCCCGCCGATCTTCGCATCGTCGCTGCTGATGCTGCCGAACACGCTGGCGGGCTTCAACGCGCCGACGACGTTGCCGGACGGCACGATCGATCCCAACGCCGTGGCGCAAACCGGATGGTGGGGTGATGTGCTCACCTTCATCCAGGCCTTCCTCGGGCCGGGCCAGCCGCTCTACATCGTCGTCTTCGCGGCGCTGATCATCTTCTTCTGCTTCTTCTACACCTCGATCGTGTTCAACCCGGAAGAGACCGCCGAGAACCTGCGCAAGTATGGCGGCTTCATCCCGGGCTATCGCCCCGGCAAGCGGACGGCGGAACACCTAGACTACGTTCTCACGCGCCTGACCGTGATCGGTTCGATCTATATCGCCGCGGTCTGCGTGTTGCCGGAACTCCTTCGGAACCAGTTCAACGGACGGTTCTATATCGGGGGCACATCACTGCTGATTGTCGTGTCGGTCACCATGGACACGGTCTCGCAGATCCAGTCGCACCTGATCGGCCACCAGTACGAGGGCATGATCAAGAAGGCTCGGTTGGGGGGCAAGAAGAAGTGAACCTGATCCTGTTCGGCCCGCCCGCGGCGGGCAAGGGAACCCAGGCCAAGAAGCTCGTGGCCGATCGCGGCTTCATCCAGCTCTCGACCGGGGACATGCTGCGCGCTGCGCGGACGTCCGGTTCGGACCTGGGCAAGCGCGTGGCCGAGATCATGGACTCGGGCTCGCTGGTCTCCGACGAGATCGTCATCGCGCTGATCGAGGAACAGCTCGAGAAGAACCCCGCCGCGGCCGGGTTCATCTTCGACGGCTTCCCCCGGACGATTCCCCAGGCCAAGGCGCTGGACGATTCGCTGGCGGCGCGCGGCCGTAAGGTTGACGCCGTGATCCGCCTGAAGGTGGACGAGAACGCCTTGATCGAGCGGGTTACCAAGCGTTTTGAGGCCGAAGGCCGCGCGGACGACAATCCGGAAGCCTTCAAGAAGCGCCTGGTCGCCTACAACAGCCAGACGGCTCCGCTGGTCGAGGTCTATCGCGGCCAGGGCAAGCTGACCGAGATCGACGGCATGGCCGAGGTTGCCAGCGTGGCTTCGGCGATCGGCGCAATCCTCGATAAGGCGTAGCAAAAGACGTACTAAATCAGACGATTATGCTCCAAACCTCACAAGGTGGAGCAGGGTGACTACAAAAGGAAATAAGCGGTTGACGGGCGATCTTCGCCACATATAAGTAGCGGCCTTCGTGACGGGCCAGTGTTCCGCCGCGCCGGTATGGCGTTGGGCGAACATTCGCGTTGCGCAAGGCATTTCGATAGAGATTTTTCGGGCCCTTTTCCCGGTTGGGAAATCGGCGGACGTTCAGGAGAGGCACTTGGCCCGTATTGCAGGCGTAAACCTTCCGACCGGTAAGCGCGTCGAAGTCGCGCTGACCTACATCCATGGCATTGGCCCGTCCAAGGCCAAGGAAATCACCGGCAAGCTGGGCATCGAGCCCGCCCGCCGCGTGAACCAGCTGACGGATGGCGAAGTCCTCAAGATCCGCGAAACGATCGACGCTGATTACCTCGTCGAGGGCGACCTCCGCCGCGAAGTCGCGATGAACATCAAACGCCTGATGGACCTGGGTTGCTATCGCGGCCTGCGTCACCGCAAGGGCCTGCCCGTCCGCGGCCAGCGCACCCACACCAATGCCCGCACGCGCAAAGGCCCCGCAAAGGCCATCGCCGGCAAGAAGAAGTAGGATAGAGAATGGCTCGCGAAGCTGCTGGCGATAAAGGCCGGGTGAAGAAACGGGAACGCAAGAACATCGCGTCGGGCGTTGCCCACGTGAATGCGTCCTTCAACAACACGATCATCACGATCACCGACGCGCAAGGCAACACGATCTCCTGGTCGTCGGCCGGCACGATGGGTTTCAAAGGCTCGCGCAAGTCGACGCCGTACGCTGCCCAGGTCGCCGCTGAAGACGCCGGCAAGAAGGCCATGGAACACGGCATGCGCACGCTGGAAGTGCTCGTGCACGGTCCGGGTTCGGGCCGCGAGTCGGCGCTGCGCGCCCTCCAGGCTGTGGGCTTCACGGTCACCACGATTCACGACACCACCGCCGTCCCGCACAACGGCTGCCGCCCGCCGAAACGCCGCCGCGTCTAACGCGCGCTTCGTACGTTTCGGTCTGGCTATACTGAAGAGGTTCTATCCATGGCGATGTCCGCCGGTTCGGTGAACGACAAGAACTGGAAAGACCTGATCCGCCCCAACCGTCCGGTTGTTGAGCATGATCGGGATCCCCAGCGCAAAGCGAAACTCGTGATCGAGCCGCTCGAGCGTGGCTTCGGCACGACGCTGGGCAACGCGCTCCGCCGCGTGCTGCTGTCCTCGCTGCAGGGCGCGGCCATCACTGGCGTGCAGATCGACGGCGTCGTCCACGAGTTCTCGTCCATCCCGGGCGTTCGTGAAGACGTCACCGACATCGTGCTGAACCTGAAGCGCGTCGCGATCCGCATGGTCTCCGACACGCCGAAGCGCATGATGCTGAAGGCTTCGGGCGCTGGCCCGGTTCGCGCCGGTCAGATCGAAGTGTCGGCTGACATCGAGATCCTGAACCCCGACCACATCATCTGCCACCTGGATGAAGGCGCTGACCTGCGCATGGAATTCACGGTCGCGACCGGCAAGGGCTATGTCCCGGCTGACCGCAACCGTCCGGATGACGCCCCGCTGGGCTACATCCCGATCGACTCGATCTTCTCGCCGGTTGAGCGCGTGGGCGTGTTCGTTGAAGACACCCGCGCCGGCCAGGTGCTGGACTATGACAAGCTGACCCTCGACATCCAGACGGATGGTTCGGTCTCGCCGGAAAATGCCGTGGCCTACGCCGCGCGCATCCTGCAGGACCAGCTGCAACTGCTCATCACCTTCGACGAGCCGGTCGCCGCTTCTTCGTCGGACGACGAGCCGGACCTGGGCTTCAACCCGGTGCTGCTCAAGAAGGTCGACGAGCTGGAGCTTTCGGTGCGTTCGGCCAACTGCCTGCGCAACGACAACATCGTCTACATCGGCGACCTCATCCAGAAGTCGGAAGCGGAAATGCTCCGTACCCCGAACTTCGGCCGCAAGTCGCTCAACGAGATCAAGGAAGTGCTCGCCTCGATGGGCCTCCACCTCGGCATGGACGTTCCGTCCTGGCCGCCGGAGAACATCGAAGAGCTCGCCAAGAAATACGAAGACCACACCTGATTATAAGGAGCGGCCCCGCAAGGGCCGGCTAGTCACATGCGCCACGGTTTCGCGCTCCGCAAACTCAACCGCACGCACTCCCACCGGAAGGCGATGTTCGCCAACATGTCGGGTGCGCTGATCCGCCACGAGCAGATCACGACCACGCTGCCGAAAGCCAAAGAGCTCAAGGCCGTCGTCGACAAGCTGATCACGCTTGGCAAGAAGGGTGGCCTCTCCAATCGTCGCCTTGCTGCCTCGCAGCTCAAGGAAGACGATGTGGTTGTGAAGCTGTTCGACACGCTTGCCGAACGCTACAAGACCCGCAGCGGCGGTTACACGCGCGTCCTCAAGGCGGGCTTCCGCCATGGCGACAACGCTCCGCTGGCGATCATCGAGCTGGTTGACCGCGACGTCGACGCCAAGGGCGCCGGTGACCGCGCCCGCGCCGAGGCTGCTGCCGAGGCCGGCGAAGAGTAATCGTCGAGATCCAACAGGTTTGGAAAGGTCGCCCCGAAACGGGCGGCCTTTCTGCTTTCAGGGCGCTCGCAACTGCGCGGCCAGCCTTGTTTGCGCCGAATTCTGCGCCTTATTTCCCTGAAACAGGCCGTCGCGTCGCCAATGCACGACGTCCCTGAGGCTAGGCGTGGAGTGACCGGCATGAACCGCCAGAACATCATCCTCGTGGCGTCCGCCGCGATCGCCACGGCCCTCGCCATGCTCGCGGTGCCTGCGATCGGGCAGCTTGCCAACCAAGCGCCTACGCCCGCCGTCTCCGGCCCGTCGCCCGATCCGGCGCCGCAGGACCGCGTCGTTCCGGAAAGCGCCATGGCCGTGCAGCAGTCGTACGCGCCCGTCGTGAAGCGCACATCGCCGGCCGTCGTGAACGTCTATTCCAGCGTGAACATCACGCGCTCGAACTGCCCGTACGCCAGCGATCCGATGTGGGCGTTCCTGTATTGCGGCAACAACACCCAGACGCGCAGCGAGAAGGTCGACAACTCGCTCGGCTCGGGCGTGATCGTGGGCGCGGATGGCGTGATCGTCACCAATCTCCACGTTGTCGAGCAGGGTCAGGAGTTCCGCGTGGCGCTGGCTGATCGTCGCGAGTTCCCGGCGCAGTTGGTGATGAAGGATGCGAAGAC
>Ga0075154_10001465_pt1 | contig 16882 bp, 17 predicted proteins | sample JI71714BDNA_FD_70965 | JGI IMG/M metagenome (GOLD analysis project Ga0075154, IMG submission 70965) | Wastewater effluent complex algal communities from Wisconsin, to seasonally profile nutrient transformation and Carbon sequestration -... | ecosystem: Engineered > WWTP > Effluent > Algae...
CAGACAAGTCATCAGAATGATTGTCAATCAATACGATATCTACATCATATTTAGAACTGCTGTATTCCATCATGGGCAAATAGGATTCCAACAATTCGGCACCATTATAATTTAAAATGACGATACTGGCTTTGGCAACTTGTTTTTGATGGACATGCTCGGCTTGGTGTACTTGCAAGGCTTGTTGTTCATCTGCTTTCAGTTGCAACTTTAAGGCATCGAGATTGTCGAACTTAATATCGCCTCTCAAATATTTTAAAATCGATATTTGTATCGTTTTGTCATAAATATTTTGACTAAAATCAAAGATGTTGATTTCAATATTTACGGTACCTTTTTCGGTGACAGAAGGGCGTTTGCCGATATACATCATACCTTCAAAAACTGCTTGTTCTATTTCTATTTTTACCGCATAGACACCTTCCGAAGGTATTAATTTATCTTTTTCTTCGATTTGTAAGTTGGCTGTTGGATATCCCAATTTAGTTCCTAGTTTGTCGCCATGTACTACTTTTCCCGTAAGTTGGAATGGATACCCAAGGAATTCATTGGCAAAAGCGGTATCACCTTCCATCAATGCTTTCCGGATTTTGGTACTGCTGATGGCGATATCTTCTATTTCGTGTTTGGGTATCTCTATGACCTTAAAATGGCCTTCTACTTCGTACTGTCTGAACAATGAAATATCTCCTGCTCGGTTTAGGCCAAATTTGTGATCGTAACCAATGACTACATATGCAGGGTTAAAATTGGAAATGATAAATTTTTCGATATACTCCCGGGGTGATTGTCTGGAAAATTCAAAAGAGAAAGGAACTACCACCACGTTTTGAATTCCATATTTTTTGAGTAAATGCAGTTTTTCATCCAAGGTATTGAGTACACTGATATCGCTTTTAGACGAGTCGACTACATTTCTGGGATGCGGATAAAAAGTGATCACTACACTTTCGCCCTGTATTTCGTCTGCCAATTGAGTCAATCTACTGAGGATTTTTTGATGGCCGGTATGCACACCATCAAAGGAACCAATAGTGATTACAGCATTTTTAAATTGGGGGAGACGATGGATTTCTTTATATATATTCATGGGTGATTATAGAAACATGCTATGGAGCTGCAAAATTAAGCAATTTATACAAAATTATAACTGATATGAACAATTAACACACAAATTGGATTAATAGTGTACATTTTATTTCAATTACAATTAACCCATCTTCCTATGTTAGATCACAATGCGGTAGTAGCCGCTCTGAGAAATGTAAAAGACCCGAAGAGTGGTCAAGATATCATTGCCGCTAAAATGATTGAAGATTTTAGAGTCGAAGGCAACAATATCAATTTTTCTATTGTGCTGAAAACCAATGATCAGGAACTCAAGTCTGCACTCAACTTTGCATGTATGGAGCAGATATCCAAAATATATCCGGATGCACAAACGCATATCCATCTCAAAATCCAATCAGATCAAAGCCAAAACTCAGACAGTGTTTTGCCACAGGTCAAAAATGTCATAGCCGTAGCTTCGGGAAAAGGTGGTGTTGGTAAATCTACCGTATCTGTAAATCTTGCTGTTGGATTGGCCAATGAAGGGTATAAAGTAGGCCTTATAGATGCAGACCTTTATGGACCATCTATTCCCACCATGATGGGATTGACAGGACAGCGTCCCAAAGTAGAGCTTTTGTATGGTAAACATAAAATAGTACCCCTTTTTGCTCATGGTGTTCATGTCATCTCTGTAGGTTTTATAGTGGAGCCAGAACAAGCGGTAGTGCTTCGTGGTCCACGATTAGGCGGATTGCTAAGACAGTTTATACAGGATTGTTTATGGCCTGAACTAGACTTTTTAGTGATAGATTTACCACCAGGTACGGGCGATATTCAGCTGACTTTAGTCCAGACTGTGCCTGTGACCGGAGCGGTAATGGTGACTACACCTCAGGAAGTATCCGTGATCGATGCGGTAAAAGCGATGAATATGTTTTTGCTGCCCAATGTCAATGTTCCTATACTCGGTGTTGTGGAAAATATGAGTTGGTTTACACCAGAAGAATTGCCCAACAATAAGTACTATATATTTGGTAAAGGAGGCGGACAAAAGTTGGCCACTATGGCAGAAGCCAATCTTCTAGCACAGATTCCATTGGTTCAAAGTGTGCGAGAAGCCGGAGATTTTGGAAGCCCTGCTGCTGCTCAAGCCAGTCATCCGTTAAGACCTGTTTTTGAGCAATTGGCTAGAAATACAGTGAAACAAGTAAAACTCAGACATGAACTGTATGAACCTACCAGGATTGTGAAAGTGGAGCAGTAAAGATAATTGGGAATGAATGCCTAAACAAGTTACCTTTTTAGCGTTGGTTTGGAAAGCATTAGGATAAAGAATCGGAGTACTTTAAAAAGTAGTTTTTGAAAGTTTTGTTTGTTGTAGTGAAATAGTTTAATTTTATAGCACCGAAGTATAAAATGAATTTCATCTATTATGAAGAGAGAAATCAAAATATCGATCGCAATCATGATAGGATCTCTATCCTTTCTTTGGCTTGAAAAACCACTGAAATTATATTTATCCGAGTATTGGGTTGATTTGTCTGTGGCCAAACAGATATCTGCTATTGCAGTGAGAAGCATACTCATCGCCACTACTTTCATGTTTATCAAGCATTTGCATTTACTGCATTTTACGGGACTCGATACTTGGAAAAACATTAAAAATATCCAGGCTACTTTGATTGCTTTGGTGTTTATCATGGTGGGCATATCTAATCATTGGAATACCTACGTCTCAGCGGGTGCTAACCTGTTGTTATTATTTGCTATATCGACACTTACGGTAGGAATCTTTGAAGAACTACTTTTTAGAGGTCTTGTTTTTCCTTTGTTTATTCAGTCTTTTTCAAAAACAAAGGGAGCATTTTGGTGGAGTGCCATTTTGTCAAGTTTATGTTTTGGTACCATGCATTTTATCAATATCTTCAGTCAACCAGAAAATTTTGTGGGTATCCTTTCTCAAGTGTTTTTTGCCACATCCATAGGGGTATTCTTTTGTGGGCTTATGGTCAGAACTGAACATATTTTGATTCCGATGCTGATACACGCTTTGGTCAATTTTGGTTTTGGTGCGGATGAATTAAAAGTGATTACAGAAATCAAAGAAGCTTCAACTTCAGGGGTAAATTGGAATTCATTGATTCCGACCACCTTGTTTTTTTCTTTTATTTTTGCAGGAGGCATTTTTATGATTCAAAAAGCAGATCAAACACACCTTTTAAATAAACTAAAATAATCTTTGATCATGCATTCATTTATGGGTAAGTCTTCATATCTATTACACAACCATAAAAAATTATTCGTTATGCTTTTAAGAACATACCTATTATTAGTGATGCTTTTGATCATTCAAATAGGGATCGCATCGGATTCCATCAGGATAGAAAAAGTCATTAAAGCAGATTGGGGTGCCAACATTCATTTTCCTGAGGGAGACTCCAAAAAGTTACCTGTTATTATCACTTTGGGCGGCGCAGAAGGTGGTTTGTTCTTTGTGGATGAAGAAGCCAATCTCATGGCCAAAGAAGGCTTTATCGTCATGAGAATGGGGTATTTTAAATTTTCCAAAGAAACATTAAAACAAAATCTTCATGAAATTAGAATTGAAAAAGTTTCTGAAGCCTTAGATTATATCAAAAGAAATCCACAGGCGGATAGTACCCAAATCGCTTTATTGGGGATATCGAAAGGAGCCGAGTTAGCCCTTTTAGTGGCTTCTTTAAACCGAGACGTAAAAGCAGTAGTAGCGCATTTGCCGAGTCATGTAGTTTGGTATGGACTAGGTAAATGGAAAGGACTAAAAGAAAGTTCGTGGACTTATCAAGGGGCACCATTGCCTTATGTACCCTATGCCAAGCCTAAATCAGGTTGGTTTACGAAGCGAATTGCTGAGTTTTATGAGGCGGGCTTGGAAAAGTATGCAGATAAAATATCGGCAGCCGTCATAAAGGTGGAAAACATATCTGGACCGATTTTACTTACTTCAGGCGGAAAAGATGATGTTTGGCCGTCATCCATTATGGCTGATGAAATAGAAAAAAGACTGCAATCAAAGCAGTTTGGATATGATGTAAAGCATTTGCATTATCCCGAAGCCGGTCATGGCATTTTTGGTAAGCTCCCCGATCCTAATGATACGGAAGCCATGCAAGGATTATCTGCAGGTGGTGGAAGTCCTGAAGCTAATTTTAAAGCAAGACAAGAAACCTGGGCAGAAACTTTTAAGTTTTTAAATCAAGCACTTAAGGGACAACATAGATGACCAAAATAAAAATTAAATGTAATATCTTTCAGATATGAATGCAATCAAAAATAATATCATCATCTATATCGCATGTTTAATATTTGCGATAGTAGGCATCATCTATGGGAATGCCATCCGGAGCGAACACCATTTTTTGCGGGTTTGGGAATATCAAAATATTATCATCTTACTTATAGGGATTCCTTTTTTGTTTTGGCAGACAAAAGCCAATCTCCCCAATCTAATGGATGCCCACTTATCCAATAAACAAAGATTTTTGATTCCTTTGGCAATAGGTGCTTTGTTTGGCATATTGGATGTCTGTGTGATCAAGATAGGCATGCACCCTGAGCCATACACTGAGTTACCTCCATTCCTGCAGCCCTTTCCTTATTCGTTATTTTTGTATTTTTCAGGGGCATTTGAAATCGAAGTGTTTTACAGACTGATTCCCATGACGTTGATATTGTTGTTGGGCAAATGGTATGCAGAAGGCAAATATTTCAATACATTTGTATGGGTAGCTATACTCTTGACTTCCATCAGAGAACCATTAGAGCAGTTGCCTGATGGCGACTATTGGTTTGTGGGGTATTCACTCATCACAGGTCTTTTGATGAATTATTATCAAGCCGTATATTTTAAGAAAGCGGGATTTTTGGCATCACTTACGGTTAGATTAGGGCATTATTTGTTTTGGCATATTTTATTGGGTATTTATGTGCAATATGTTGAATTAGCCTAAGTTTGTTCTTAATCACTGTATTTGGATGTTATAAAATCACTCAAAAAAAAAGCACCGATCTAAATGATGATCAGTGCTTTGTATTTCTATGTTACATGTCCACACCTATAGCATAGTTATGGCTGTAGAAATTGACTTTTGTATCAGATATTATTTACTTTTTTACCTTTATGGAGCACCCAATCGCTTTGGTTACCGCAGGTTCAGGATTTTTGCCACTTTCTAATGCGGCTATGGCGTTTTCTAAATATCTTTCGGTAACGGCTGCTGCATCTTCTGCATTATTATCAATGGCTCCTATGTATTTTACGGTCTTTTGTTTGTCGAGTAAAAAAACATGTGGTGTCTTGGTGGCTCCAAATTTGGGATAGATTTGCTGACCTTCATCAAACAAATACGGGAAAGTGAATGATTTTTCTTTGGCACGAACGATCATTTTGTCATAGCTATCATCTGGTTTTACGGCGGGATCATTAGGGTTGATTGCGATCAATTGATAGCCTTTGGCAGTATATTTTTTGGACAACTCTACCAATCTATCTTCATACATCACTGCGTATGGACAGTGGTTACACGTAAAAACGATAATATATCCCTTAGCTTTTGGGAAACTACTCATGCTGACCATTTTACCATCAATGTTTTTTAATGAAAAATCGGCTGCCTGATCACCTACCTGATAACCGGTGTTGGAAGGATGAATACCTAAAAGGTTGAATAAAATGCTGAATAACAAAAACATAATGATTGAATTTTATGATTTAATAAATGAATGGATCCATGTGTTGAGCTCCTCTGCGGAGTCAAATTCTTGTTCGACAAATGTTCTTTGTTGCCCGCGGAGTAGTAGGGTGGCAGGTATTGAGCCTGACCATTCCGGACTAACTTTGTTGAGCCATTGGTTATAATTTTTATCAGCCATGAAAACAACTTGTGAGGTAAGTTTTCTTTTTTCAATAAAAGGTATCAAATGTGAATCGATTTGTTTGGCAAAGTCGAGGCTCACCAAAACCACTTTTACGGCTTTATTTTTATTTTCGGTATTAAATTGTTCAAAATAGGGGAGTTCCTGTACACAAGGTTTACACCATGTAGCCCAAAAGTTTACTACATAAGTCGTATCTGAAGACAGATGGAAAGATTTTTCTAAAGATGCATAACTTTCAAAAGTCACTAAACGCTGCTGAGCTTTGCTCATGGTGATCAGCAAAGTACTCAGACATAACAATAGGATTAGCGTTCTTGATTTTTTCAATGGATAAACATCTTTGGTGTTGAACAATATGACATAAATGCCTTTGTTGGCATCAATTATGCTAAACATATTTTAGTTCTTAATGTTCGATATCTTATATGATAAAGTTAAAGACGGTATCAGCATCGACTGCAACTGAAATATTAAATATTTGCTTCGATGTTGACGGAGTTTATAAGATTTTTACTTAATTTCGCACCTTAAATTTAAAAACACGGATAAAATATAAATCATGGGTAGAATATTGACTTTAAGAGAAGCCTTGGGAGAAGCCATGTCTGAAGAAATGAGAAGAGACGAAAATGTCTTTTTAATGGGAGAAGAAGTGGCCGAATACAATGGAGCGTATAAGGTTAGCAAAGGAATGTTGGACGAATTTGGACCCAAAAGAGTTATTGATACACCTATCGCAGAGTTGGGATTCACTGGTATTGGAGTCGGTGCTGCCATGAATGGTCTACGTCCCATTATTGAATTTATGACATGGAACTTTGCAGTTTTGGCTTTTGACCAAATTGTCAACAATGCTGCAAAAACATTGTCTCAATCAGCAGGACAATTTATGTGTCCTATCGTATTTAGAGGACCATCGGGTTCTGCCGGGCAGCTAGCACAACAACACTCTCAAACCTTTGAAAGCTGGATGGCCAATATTCCAGGAATCAAAGTGATTTCGTGTATTGATCCAGCTGATGCTAAGGGATTGCTCAAAGCTGCCATCAGAGATAATGACCCCGTGTGTGTGATGGAGTCAGAAATGTTTTACGGATTGAAAGGCGAAGTTCCTGATGGCGACTATGTTGTACCTATCGGAAAGGCAGCCATAAGAAGAGCGGGTACTGATGTGACCATCGTTTCTTACAACAAGATGATAGAAGTGGCTAAAGAAGCTGCCATCGAACTCGAAAAACAAGGGATATCGGCTGAAGTGATCGACCTCAGAACGATCAGACCATTAGATCATAAAACCTTAGTAGAATCTGTAAAGAAAACCAATAGGATGGTAGTGGTTGACGAAGCTTGGCCTTTCTCAGGTGTGAGTGCAGAGATCGCTTACGAAATACAAAAATATGCTTTTGATTATCTGGATGCTCCGGTGATCAGAGTCAACTCAGCGGATACTTCGCTCCCATACGCACCCACGTTTTTGGATGAGTATCTTCCGACACCAGCCAAAGTAATCAAGGCGGTGAAAGAAGTCATGTATGTGACTAGATAAAATGAATCTCATCAGATCGAAAAGCCACAGGATAACTTTTATTTTGTGGCTTTTTGTTTTTAGAAGACCTGTTGGCATATCTTAGCTTATTAATTCTGCTAATTAAAAGTCTAATATCTGTGTGATAAACAAAAGAAACAAACAAAATACTTAGAGAAGCTTGTGAAGTACTTGAAGAAGCTTGTGAAGTACTTAGAGAAGCTTGTCAAGTACTCGGAGAAGCTTGTGAAGTACTCAGAGAAGCTTGTAAAGTACTTAGAGAAGCTTGTAAAGTACTTAGAGAAGCTTGTAAAGTACTCGGAGAAGCTTGTAAAGTACTCGGAGAAGCTTGTGAAGTACTCAGAGAAGCTTGTGAAGTACTTAGAGAAGCTTGTAAAGTACTTAGAGAAGCTTGTGAAGTACTCAGAGAAGCTTGTGAAGTACTCAGAGAAGCTTGTGAAGTGCTTAAAGAAGGTTATGAAGTACTTAGAGAAGGTTGCAAAGTACTTTAAGAAATCATTTTACAGCTTATCCGCTGATGAGATGATGCATATATAGAAATTATGGTACTTTATCATTAATGTAGAGACCATCCAATATATATGAGTAAATTTATATGAATTTTTGCTGTATTTTTTTTGTAGCCCATTTTGTTAAATTTTAATGGTTTTCATATTATGATAAAATACATACAGCTTTGAATGTGCTAATTATATTAGAAATATTTTATTATACGCAAAATAAAAATATTTCAAACTCTTTTTTATTAGAAAAGCAGGTACTATATTTGACTTACAATTATAAAAACTATACTAGGGTTCTAACTAAAATTACACCAGATGGATCTGTTACTTATAGGCTTATTGATAGTGATGGTTATCCTATTTTGGGTAATGCAGATATTTGGATACCTTAAAATAATTTAAAAAATGAGAGTCAAAGTTTTTATAACTAAAAATTATTTTTCTCAATTTGAAGAAGAGAAAAATATTTTGATATCTAAAGCATTTGTAGATATTGAGACTGGGGTTTATACTTCAGATAAGATTCCTGTTGTTAAATACATGATATTTAAAAATTCACTTGAAAAATTTATTAGTCAATATTCAGCAGGTTTGAATTTGAATGAGCTAAAGTCTGAATATGAAAAATTAGTAAATATAATGGTTGAAGGTTGGGATGAATATTTGGTTAAATTTAAAATGGGAAGACCTCAAATTGTTTATAATCAATATTCTTTAAATGAATATTGTTACATGGTATGGATGTTATCATTTTCTATTTTATTGAATATAGAACAAACGTATAAAGATAAATTAATATCACTAATCAAGCGAGATAAAATATCAGATGAGTTAATTATTAAACTGGCAAATATTGATATATTTCCAATTTCAAAATGCACTTATAAACCATTTAAAGATCTTTTTGCTGGAAACGATTTTTTGAAAATTGATGAGAAATTAATAAAAAAATATCTAATCAATTGGGATAAAAATACAAAACTATTACAATGGCATAAATATAAAGATTCAATCGCTAAGTCAAGTTATTATTTTGGTACTTGGTGTTTTGAAGCTGCAGCTGTTGCAATTATATATAATTTAGACGATTCAAACTTTAGAAGTATAGAATATTATCCATCTGATTTGGTTGATTTTTTTAAATCAAATCAATTAGATTAGTCGCTTCCTTATTTTTAGAATAATTAAAATTATATATCAAAATCATACTTATTACTTTACTGTTTTTATCTCTAATAAGTGTGGGAAATAAAAAAAATGCGTTAAAATGCAAAAGTATTAAGATATGCTATTAGATGATTTTATGCCTAGTACTTAGAGGTTTAGAATAGAAATTCTTCAATATGTTTCAAATTATTTTAGCCACATAGTACAAAAATACCATAACTTTGCATCATATGAGTACAGGATACCAAATTTATGATAAAGCAGGATCTTACTATCTCACTTTTCAAGTCGTTGATTGGGTAGATATTTTTACTCGAAAAGTTTACAGGGATATCATTTTGGAAAGCTTTGCTTATTGTAGAAAACACAAAGGGCTACAGTTCACGCAAAGCGTGACAAGTTATGGGCTTATGTAATTATGTCGAACCAAGTTCATTGTATCTTAAGTACTGAAAATAGAAACTTACCAGATATAATTAGGGACTTCAAAAGACATACTGCTTCAAAAATTTTGAAAGAAATAAAAGAATCTAATGAAAGTAGGAAGGATTGGATGCTAAAGCGATTTGAATTTGCTGCAAAAAGTCATAAAAGGAACAGTGAGTTGCAATTTTGGCCTCACGAAATGAGCAATTTTCAATTATGAATTATGACAAATCTAAATTGAGAATTCCATCACACCATAGATACAAATTGCGTGATGAAAATCATGCTGTTGAACTTCTAACCCATACATTTAACTGCCAAAAAATGGCTTACATTCATGAAAATCCCGTAAGAAGTGGATTGGGAGAAAAGGCTGAAGATTGGATGTACAGTAGTCAACGGAATTATAGTGGATTAGATAGTTTGATAGAAATAGACATTGCGGATATATGATGAATGTATTGCTTCGTATTCAAATTAAAAATTTGGCACCACTTAGATCACGCCTTGCGTGACAGGCAGCGGCGCAGCCTACGCCTGGCAGAGTATCAACAAATTAAAAATATTAGCATCTAAACTTTAGATATTTTTTTGCAAAGCAAATACATAAATAAATTTCACATCGATCTTACAAACCCATTGGTTTTCTTATTACCTTTGCCTTATTATGTTGATAAAAATAGAAATACAGAATTACGCCATTATAGAAAAGCTGGAAATCGCCTTTCCAGAAGGTCTTACTATAATCACAGGCGAAACGGGTGCCGGAAAATCTATCCTTTTGGGTGCCTTGGGTCTCATTATGGGCAATAGAGCGGATACCAAAGTATTGTTTGATGCGGACAAAAAATGTTTTGTAGAAGCGACTTTTGATATTTCTCATTACGGTCTTAAAACCTATTTTGACGAAGAAGGCTTGGATTATCATCATGAAATGATCATCAGAAGGGAAATTGCTCCCGGTGGCAAAAGCAGGGCTTTTGTGAATGATAGTCCTGTGACCTTGGACGTGGTACAAACCATTACAGAGCAATTAATAGATATTCACCAGCAATTTGATACGCTCGATATCCAGAAGCCGGCCTTCCAATTGCAAATGATAGATGCTTTGGCAGGCAACAAGACGCTTTTGGAAGACTATGCTGTAAAGTATAAGGCATATCGCCACACCTTTAAAAATCTTGACCAGCTCCGCGAAAAGAATAGAAATGCTCATCAGGAAATTGAATTTTTGAGCTTTCAAATGAGTGAATTTCAGGCAGTGCAGCTCAAAGCAGGAGAATACGATGATCTGGAGGCTACTTTACATAAATTGACCTCAGCAGAAGACATCAAAAAAAATCATACATTATTGGGTGTTGTGTTAGAAGATAGCGAAAATGCATTGATTTCCCAATTGCAAAATCTGGTCAATCAATACGCTGCTGTCAAAAATTTGGACGCAACATACGGCGATATCTATGATAGAATGATATCGGTAAAAGAAGAATTGTCAGACATCGCCAGATCAGCAGTACGCATCGCTGATGATACAGAATATGACGAAGAAGCCATTCAAAATATCAACAACCGACTGAGTCAAATCAATCGATTGCTTAAAAAACACAATGTACTCAATACTGAAGCGCTTTTGGAAATCGAAACTGATATTCAAACCAAGTTGGATGGTTTTGGTGATTTGACCCAAGAAATAGAAAAGCTGGAATCCAGTCTGCAACTTCAAGAAACGGAGTTGAGAGCCATTGCAGATACGTTGTCTCAGGCCAGAAAGAAAGTTGTTGCGGGTTTTGAAGGAGATGTCCATGAGCTATTGGTCACCCTGTCTATGAATCATGCCCATATCAAAGTGGAAATCAAACCCTTATCTCAACTGTCTGCTACAGGATTGGACGATGTCAATATCCTTTTTTCACCCAACAAAGGCAGTGACTTTTTACCATTGAAAGATACCGCATCCGGTGGAGAGATGTCCAGGCTTACTTTATGTGTCAAATCTTTGGTGGCAGGAGCGATCACCTTGCCTACGCTGATTTTTGATGAGATAGATGCGGGCGTTTCAGGTGATGTAGCACAGCGTATGTCCAAAATTCTGGAAAATCTTTCCAAAAAGCATCAGATCATTTGTATCACCCATTCACCACAGATAGCTGCCAAGGCTCAAAGCCATTATTGGGTCTATAAATCAGAAAATGATCACCGAACGATCACTGCTATGCGCCAACTCAGCCTAGAAGATAGAGTCACTGAAATCGCTAAGATGTTGAGTGGCAATCCGCCAACACAAGCTGCCATCGCCAACGCCAAAGAGCTCATAGGTATCTAATCTCTATGATAAAAAAAGGAATCCATATTTATAAAGATGCTTTTTCTGGTCTGTCCAAAAGTGTCTGGCTGCTCAGTTTGATCATGTTTATCAATAGGGCTGGGGCTATGGTCTTGACTTTTATGTCTTTGTATATGATCAAAGACTTAGGGTACAGCAAAGGAGAAGCAGGGTGGGTGATGGGTGCTTACGGCTTGGGAAGTATCTTAGGTGCGTATCTCGGAGGACAACTCACAGACCGATTTGGGTTCTATTATGTGCAGTTATGTTCTTTATTGGGAAGTATCTTATTTCTGATCATGCTGATCTTTGTCAAGGATTACTATGGCATACTCTTGACCGTATTTTTATTTTCTACTATTACAGACATGCTACGCCCGGCCAATAGTGTCGCTATTTCTTTGTATTCCAAACCCGAAAATCTCACCAGGTCATTTTCTTTAATGCGATTTGCAGTCAATCTGGGTTTTTCCGTAGGGCCGGCCGTGGGCGGTTTTGTGGCAGAATATATAGGTTACAAATGGGTATTTGGCTTGGATGCATTGACTTGTTTTTTGGCAGCAGGTGTTTTATTCTTCTTTTTGCCGTACGACCCACAGTACAAACCCGAAAAAAAGGAATCTGATGCCCCCAAAGGTTTGTCAGCCTACAAAGACTTTCCGTATCTCCAGTTTATCATTATGACCTCGGTTTGGGGGATATTGTTTTTTCAGTTGTTTTCTAGCACACCCGTATTTTGGAGTCAGGAATTTAGTTATACAGAAAGTACCATAGGTCAGCTGTTGGCCTTAAATGGTTTGATCATCGTACTGATAGAAATGCCGATCATCCGATATCTGGAGCATATCACAAGATATATGTACATGGTGACTATAGGCAGCGTGATGTTGGTATTGAGCTTTGGTCTTTTGGTGATCAGTACGGCACATGTATCTTTTGCCATAGGCTACATCATATTTATGTCTTTGGCAGAGCTCTTCGCCATGCCTTTTATGACTAATTATGCCGTGTCGAGAGCATCAGAAGATCGTAAAGGTCAGTACATGGCTTTGTATGCCATGGCGTATGGTGTAGCGCACATTGTAGCTCCTTTGGGTAGTCTGCAGTTGGCAGACCTATGGGGATTTAATGTGACGTATTGGATATGTTTGGTGATGAGTGTGGTGGTAGCTTTTGTGTTTTTTCGTATGGGAAGGATGCCAGTTGGTAAAAGTAATGGGTAGGGTTTATCATGATAAAGTTTTAAAATATTGAGAAAAAAATTGGTGGATTCATGGGGGAAATGTATTTTTGTTGGGTAGAATAAATAGGTAGTAGAAAACATAACAAAAGCTAAAAATATGAAGAAGATATATTTACTATTTCTGATAACTCCAATCCTTTTTGTAGGTTGCAGCAAAGATGAAGATGTCAGTGAGACCATTGAACAAATTATTTGTAATGATAGTACAATAAATTTCGATACTATTTATTTGAGTCCTGAATCCATTGGATTTATACCCTATAACGGAAAAGAAAGTATATATTTTAAAAATGAAAATGGCGTAGAGGTAAAGTTTGAACCATTGTATCCACCTAAATCACATTCGTTTATAAAAACTGAATTTGAATTAATTTGTGATAGTGGAGATATGAATAACTATGTTTTTACACGGGAGCAATATGCTGTCTCTCATAAATGTAAAGACTTGAATCTCCAATATTTCTTAAATGTCTATTCATATAATTCTTCACAATATCCAGAATTTGTAGATAAATTCTCATTATTGTTTCACGAACCTCCTCTAGATAATTCTATTGACACCCTAATTGCGTTAGACATAATTACAAATTTTAGAGGCAAAGAATCTTTACTTATGAAGGAGTTTGCAAATTACAGCAATTATGAATTTGTATCTGAAATTAAACTTCTGAATAAAACTTTTAAAGAAGTTTACAAAGTAATTGAACCCAAAAATAATTTATTAACAGAATTATATTTCAATAAAGAATATGGAATAGTAGGGTTTAAAGACCTAGCTTTAAAACTTTGGGTATTTGATAGAATTGAATAAAAAAGTGCTAACAATTTCAACAACAGTAGAATTTAATAATTGGTTTGGCAGACTTTATTTTCTACCCGTAAAGCCTTTTCATAAATTAATTGTGCCAACAATGTTAAAAGGTATAATTAAGGAATTAGAGAAATAATAATCGAAGCCAAAACTATCTTAGATGATTTAAAAGCTTAGAGGGAAAAAATAATGGACTTGAGTTATTATAAAAAAAGAGTTAAGCAAAATCGCAAGTCTATTATGGATTTGTATAGGCAAGAATTAAGTTATAGAAAAGATTAAACTGTCCTAAATAATAATGAAGTACAAAAATTTAGTTTTGTTAATATTAATTGGTGCTTTTGTCCAAACTGCACTTTACTCCCTATTGCTTCTGATCGCTTACAATTTTTGGACAGCTCCAAATGCAAGTTTGATCATTGGGACAGTCTTTCCTTTTTTAATTTTAGGTTTTTTCATCATCGTTTTAATTCAAAATCTATTCATGTTATTTTCAGAAAAATTGCTTGCTTGGGTATCAATATTTCTTTTTTCATTAGTAATAGTTCCATTTATTTACCCAGTCTGGTTCTCACTTTTGTTAATTTTGTTTTCAGCCTTTATTTTGTACATACCCTCAATATTAAAGAAATGGTTTCTTCAATAAATAAAGTCATTGCAGTCCCTTAACTGCCATATAAAGACATTGTCAGGTTTTCGATAGCTGGAAATTTTGATTTCAGGATTAAATTTTATCTTGGGTAAAGTTAACTAAGTGCGCTTTAAAAATAAAGAAAATATTTGAATAAAAAGTCTCTTATGACCTCGCGCTAGATAACATAAAAAAGACTATCAAAACCCTAATTAAAGTGCAAAAGTTTAACGACATGCTTAATCGTGTAGGTGAAGAGAAGTTGAAGGCTTTAATGAAAAGATAATATGAATCATGAAGCCATAATCGAGTAGACGGCCCTTCCTACCGAAGCTAATGGGTAGCCGTAGTGGCGGAGAGCTTACTAATGCCTAGAAAATGACTCATCAGCTTGAGCGACTTTGAAACGGATATGGAGTAAATATTACACCCTGTCAGGGCTTAATAATCCTAAGTTATAATACAGGCGGGCTGCACCCACCTTTAAGATAAGACTCCCCGTTAGGGCTAATGCTTGCGTACTAAAAATAAATTTCTAGTGCACCACCATCAAATTTTAACATTTTCTTTGCAATAATCTCTAATATTTTTGCATTATTAGAAAATCAAGCGACACCTATCAGCTGCGTGGTGAAACTTGACATCAAAAAAACGAATGATCAGACTCGTAGATCCCGTCAACGAGTCATAAATAAGCGACAGGAAAAGTCATTTTTTTTTAACTTGATAAATCTTTAAATTTGAGAAAATCAAGAAATTCAGTAGCCTTAGAAATTTCCAAAAGGCGTTTAGAAAAACTCAGAAGCATAGACCCTGTACTCGATTTTGGTGGCGGGATGTCTATTGCAAATTTTGTCATTGCCATCGATGCATTGGATGACTTACAAGCGGATTACAATCAAAGTTTGTCGGACCTAGATGGTAAGCTCAGCATTATTAAAGACAAAGAAGAAGAGCTTCGAGAGATGAGAGATCGTTTTTTAAAACTCGTAGGGGGTAAGTACGGCACAGACAGCACCGAATATCTCAACGCGGGTGGTGTAAAAAAAAGTGAGCGCAAGCGACGACAGATTATGGGCAGGTCAAAAGGGCCCAAAGATAGTTGATGATGTAAAAATGAGATTTTTTCAGCCCTTCGCCGTCCAAAGTACGGTGAAGGGCTTTTTTGTGTGCCTATGTTTTAAACCTACTTTTGAGATATTTTGGGATGAATTGCCAGGCAAATATTGAAGTGAATCTAAGATACACCGAAGTGAATCTAAGATACGCCGAAGTAAATCTAAGATACGCCGAAGTGAATCTAAGATACACCGAAGTGAATCTAAGATACGCTCAAGTAAATCTAAGATACGCCGAAGTGAATCTGAGATACGCCGAAGTGAATCTAAGATACGCCGAAGTGAATCTAAGATACGTTGAAGTGAATCTAAGATATGCTCAAGTGAATCTAAGATACGCCGAAGTGAATCTAAGCTATGTTTAAGTTTTTTGAAGCTACGCTGGAAATTTTGATAAGAATACCATACTCAGACCTGTATAAGTAGCGCTCCATGATCAAAGGTAAGGGAATGCTCCAAGTCTTACGTACATATAACAAAAGTTATATGGTCAGACTGTTTTATAGTGCTTAATTTTGCAGGGATTAGGACAAGTAATATTGTTTGTCGAAACAGAATCCTTAAAAAGTCATTTTAATCTGAGCAAAAAGACCTGGTTAGAATTGGTTTATGGGAAAATGATTAGTGTCACAGACGACAAAATGATTGAAAAATATGTTTCAAATGAAATAATGAATCAGGTCACGTAAATGTATAAAAATTGTATCAAATTAATACCGTAATTATTATTTTATGCCATACAACCCACATATCCATCACCGCAGGTCCATCCGATTAAAAGGATATGATTATGCGCAGGCAGGATTGTACTTTATCACCATATGTTGTCAGGATAGGGCGTGTTTGTTTGGGGAAATAACCGATGGGCTGATGGTATGTAATGATGCGGGAACAATGGTCGAAAATGAATGGTTGAAATTGCCCACAAGATTTACAAACATCCAGTTACACGAATATATTGTAATGCCCAACCATTTTCATGCCATTTTGGAAATCGTATGGGCGACCCTTGATGTCGCACCTGTAAGAGGCTGTCTAAAAAGCCCAAATAGTTAAAAAAGGATCCCCGATACAAAAGTGCCGGGGATTTTTTTGTTTGTTCCCTAAAGAATATTATCTTTGGGGTGCAACACAAACAGTATGG
>Ga0075154_10001467_pt1 | contig 16860 bp, 14 predicted proteins | sample JI71714BDNA_FD_70965 | JGI IMG/M metagenome (GOLD analysis project Ga0075154, IMG submission 70965) | Wastewater effluent complex algal communities from Wisconsin, to seasonally profile nutrient transformation and Carbon sequestration -... | ecosystem: Engineered > WWTP > Effluent > Algae...
ATACCTCTGATATTCCGGTTGCCCGCATCCAGGTTACTCCGACCCGGCAAGAAGATCACTTGGTAATTTCTGAACTCACACTCAATGTTTTAAAGCGCAGACTTGAACAACTGGAAGGCATCGGGTTAGTGGACGTTAATGGTACGCAGCAAACTGTTATTCGGGTAGCGCCCGATTACGCTGCGTTGCGTAGTCTGAATCTGACGGAAAGCGATATCACGCAGACTATTGAAAACGCTAACCTTGAATTAGGTTCGCTGGCTGTACGTGACGGCAATTACCGCTACTTTCTAAAGATGGCCTCGCGGCTGAGTGATCCAGCAGAGTTGGAAAAGCTTCCCGTGCGCATTCAGGGGACAGGCTCAATTATCCAGTTAAAACAGGTTGCATCCATTTATGCTGAACCGGATGAGCCGATGGGCTTTCACCTGTTTAACACGAAACAAGGCATTGTGATCACGGTGCACAAACAAGCCCAGGCCCGCATGCCCGATGTGATGCCGAAGATTTACAGCGTAGTAGCGCAGTTCCGCGCAGAGTATCCCACTGTTTCGTTTGACGTTACTCAGGATCAGTCGTTATTACTCACGTTAAGCATTCAAAATCTTTCCCAGGCATTGCTTTGGGGCGGACTGTTTGCTTTTGCCATACTGTTTCTGTTCATGGGCGGCTGGCGCGAACCGGTTGTGATGGGGATTGTACTTCCCGTCTCCCTTATTCTTTGCTTCTCGTTATTGTACCTTTTCAATCTTTCGCTGAACATCATTTCCCTAAGCGGACTTGCGCTTGGATTAGGTATGCTGGTAGATAACTCGATTGTTGTTATCGATAACATCGTACTCAAGCGCAAAGAAGGATTAGCACTCATCGACAGCTGTGTAGCCGGAACGCAGGAAGTGGTTGCCCCACTGGTAAGTTCTGCGTTAACCAACCTGGCCGTTTTTGTGCCCCTGATCTTTATGAGCGGAATAACGGGAGCATTGTTTTTCGATCAGGCCATTGCCGTAGCGTCTATCCTGTCTGTATCCATACTATGTACGTTCATTTTTGTACCGTTGCTGTACATGCTGCTCAACAAAAACCGCGCACTGGGCCCACGTGAAGACAGTCGCTTTTTTGTATGGATGAAGTCAACATATCATTCCTCCTTTCTTTGGGTGTGGAAACACAAAGCCATCAGCTTGGTTGTGATGGCGCTGCTGATTCCGGTTTGCGTGATCTTATTGACTACGCTACCGAAACAAGGCTTTCCGGAAATTGAACGGACCGAGACGATTGTGGAAATCGATTGGAATGAACCCATTGATGTGCACGAATCGCGGAAGCGCGTAATTAATTTCCTGGAAGAATACAAAGCAGACATTTCACAGGCGGAAGCAGAGGTCGGCTATCAGCAATTTGTGCTGGCGGTTACGCAAAATTCGGTTCAGCAGGTTAAGCTTTATCTCAAATTCGATTCGCAGGATAAAAAGCACGCAGGAGAAGTAATCATGAGACAGTATTTCTCAAATGCCTACCCCACCGCTTCGGTAGCCTTCAGCAATGCACCTAATGCGTTTGAACAGCTCTTTATTTCAAATCAGCCTGTATATGAAGTTCGCCTCCGGGATGTAAAATCCAAGCGACCCATTCCTATTGAAACAGCCGATACTATGCTCAGACCCGATAGCCTCGGCTACCTAAAACCGGGCAAAGGCTTTGAAACCGAAGCCATGGTTTTTATAAAACTGGATTTTATTAAGATGCGGGTGTACGGTGTTGACTTTGAAACCCTGAACCGCAAGCTCAGGATTGTCTTTGGAGATTACCGAATTACCGACTTTAAAAATTTCGGTGACGTTGTTCCGGTGTTGTTTGAAGGATCTGTCACTGATTTTGAAACTGCGCTCCGGACCACAGAAGTTACTTCGTCCAATGGCAAAAGTTATCCGCTACGAGAGTTCATTTCTTCTTCTTTCCAGCGGAGCTATAAAAATATTACTGCGGATGCATCGGGAATCTTTCAGGCATTGGTAACCGATTCAGTTTTTAACGAAAAAGCTTTACGCACACATTGGACTTCAGTTGCCCAACAACACAATCTCACAAGCGACTTCAACGGAACCTGGTTTGAAAACGAAGAGAATCTTAAACAACTGTTATTCATTCTCATCGTTTCCTTTGTGTTGATGTACTTTATTATTACTGCGGAGTTTGAATCGTTCACGCAGCCATTGATTGTGATGTTAAGTATCCCGATAGGTTTTGCAGGAAGCCTTATATTACTCTGGGCAACCGGTGGAACGATCAACATCATGTCAGGCATTGGATTAGTGGTTGTATTGGGGATTCTGGATAACGATGCTATTCTGAAAATCGACCGGATCAATACACTTCGCAAAACCCTGCCATTACAGAAAGCTATTGAGCAGGCCGGGCTTGACCGGTTAAAGCCGATTGTGATGAACACGTGTACAAACGTGCTGGCATTGACACCTATATTATTTTCGTCAGGGTTAGGCGCTGACCTTCAGCGGCCAGTGGCTATTACCACAATTGGGGGGTTGATCGTGGCTACGTTTGCAGCGTTGTATTTTGTTCCGTTGGTATATTGGATGATGAGCAGGGAGAAATCAACTAGTTAGATACAGTTACCGGAGCATCATGTGCCAGCTGCAGGTTATTGGTAATAATCACCTCATCGCCTTCCTTCAGTCCTTCTATTATTTCTACGTCCTTTCCATTCTCCCGACCAGGAGTAACATAATTCCACTTGGCTAATCCCTCTTTGGCTGTAAAAACTACTGCCTTACCGGATCGGATAACGACTGCTTCTTTCGGAACAATAATGTTTTTGCTGTAGGGCAGGCGCATGGTGGTCTGAACGTGCATACCGGGGAAAGCCCGTGAATTTCCGGAAAGTTTTAACATAACTTTTACCAGCCCGGTCTTTTCATCTACGCGGGGATTGATGCTTTCCACTTTAGCGGAATAGGTTTCTTTGGCATTGGCCATGGGCTGAACATCGGCAAGCATCCCCTTCGCAAGCTGCAGCGCATCCGCTTCCAACACCTCTGCCTTTACAAGCAAGTTGTTAGGATCATGGACAAAACAAAACAAGTCACCTTGATTAACAGGACTTCCCACATTTGTTTCAATTCCTGAAACTACGCCCGCTATCTCCGCGCGTATAAACGAATTGTTGTACTCAAGCTTAGCCTCTTCATAGGCAATTTCCGCAGCCGCCAATCCACTTAAAATTCGAACGTTTTCACTGACTTTTTTATAACGGGCACTGTCGCCCGCACTGCCATATACCATCTGGTCTGAATACGCTAGTTTTTTTTCGGTTAGCGAAACCTGTGCCTTCGATAGACTTAACTTCTGCGTTTCACTGGTAAGTATGCCTAAAACCTGACCACGTACAACCTTTTGGCCATTGCTTACCAGTATCTTTTCAATAATACCAGGCCGTCTGAATTGTGTACGGACTTCCGCTGAAGAGACAATCTTTCCGGAGGCGGAAATTAAATATTCGAAAGGTTTTATGATTGCTTTCACTACCGTGACCTCGGTAGCGGGAATAGAACTCTTAATAGTTTTCTCAGATTCCTCAGAAGGTGCATCAGGCCCTGAACATGCAGAAAATAACAGAAGCACAGACAATAAACCAAGTACAGTATGTTTCATGAATGCTATCCGGATTCGCAATTTCCTTTTGATGATTATAAAAATAGAAAATTTCCATTAATAAAAGCGTACGATAACCATTCCGTACAGTTTTACAGCACTTCACAACAATTTTTCAGGGATACAGGTAACTTTTCATTATTCCAAGAGTATTCTAACAATACATTACGTACTAAGAGACCTTGTCTATGCTTCGAAACTTCCTCCTCATCGCCACGCGTAACCTTCTCAAAAGGAAACTCTATTCTTTCATTAATATCTTCGGATTGGCGCTGGGAATGGCAGTATGCCTGATGATCCTAAAATACGTGGATTTCGAATTAAGCTATGACAGCTACCATCAAAATGCAACACAGATTTATCGGGTAAACCGAACCTGGATTCAAAACGGTGAGGACAAGAGTGCCGGAATTATTTCCGGCTATGCACTTGGCCCTACTATGGTTTCCGAAATTCCAGGGATTAAAACGTACATCCGAACGCACCCGATGTATGGTGGTGCCGTGTTAACCTATGCGCGGGAGAACAATCCGGTTATCTTCCATGAGGACAACATCCAGTTTGTGGACTCAACTTTCTTCACGGTTTTTAGTTATGAAGCGCTGGAAGGCGATCTGAAAACCGCGCTTCAAAAACCGAACTCTATTGTGATCACTGAAAAAATTGCTTCCCGTTACTTTAAGGATCATGAAGATCCACTCGGGCAGCTATTTAAGGTAAATGGCGGCTGGGCCGATGGCTCCTATGAAGTTACCGCAGTGATTAAGAATGTTCCGGATAATTCTCACCTCACATTTGACATTGTTTTACCCATGCATAACCTGTTGCAGAATGGTCAATACAAACAAGATGATGGCTGGGGCTGGAATAATTTCGTCACCTATGCAGAACTTGAAGAAAAAGCTGATTACAAAGCAGTGGAAGCGAAGTTTCCTGCGTTAGTTGAAAAATACCAGGGTGAAGATATTGTCAAATCGAACTCACGACCCGTTTATTTCCTGCAGCCTATTCGAGAAATTCACCTCACTCCGGGATTACGCCACGAATCCAACTCAACAACAAGCTTTACCACCATTTATTTCTTCCTGACGATCTCCGTTTTCATTCTGGCCATCGCGTGGGTGAATTATATAAATCTTTCAACAGCCCGGGCGATCGAGCGTGCGCGGGAAGTAGGAATTAAAAAATCGATCGGTGCTTTCAGAAGTCAGTTATTGTTTCAATTCATTTTTGAATCCGTGCTGGTTAATTTGCTAAGTGTGATCCTTGCCGTATGCCTTGCGCTTGCACTCCTTCCAGTGCTGGGAGAGATTGTCGGAAAGAATCTTGAATTTGATTTTACCGACTATCGGTTTTGGGCGATCCTGACAGGTTTGTTTATAATCGGCTCCTTCATTTCAGGTTTATATCCTGCCTATTTGCTGTCATCCTTTAAAATCACCGAAGTGCTCAAAGGCAAATCCGGACAAGCAACACGGGGCTTCTCCTTGCGCAAGGCATTGGTGGTATTTCAGTTTGCTTCTTCACTGATGCTGATTATAGGGACATTCACGATTTACAGACAAATGATTTTCATGCGGTCGCAGGATAAAGGGTTAACCATGGATCAAATGTTGATCATTAATGGACCAAGCGTGCTGGATTGGACGAATGCTAAAATGGTCCGCAACCGGCTCGTTTCATTGAAAGATGAATTAAGAAATATACCGGGCATTGAAAGTGTTACCACCTCAGGTGCAATACCGGGCGGAGGGCACAACTGGGGGGCGAGCATGCGTAAGGTGGGTCAACTACCGGAAGACAATAAACCCGGAAGTGTTGTTTGGGTTGATCCGGATTTTGTCGGCACCTACGAGATGAAATTGATCGCAGGAAGAAATTTCAACCTGGCCATAAAATCAGATATGGAATCAGTTTTGATCAACGAAGCTGCGCTGACAGCTTTTAACCTCGGAACAGCGGAGCAGGCGCTGGAGGAAAGGATTGCTCTTGGAAATGATTCAGTAGCCATTCTGGGTGTGTTGAAGAATTACAACTGGGCTTCCTTAAAAACAGAACATATACCCTGGTTGTTAAAGGCAGATACCATTTCACGCAGAAATTATTCCATCCATGTGAACAGCGGCAACATGGCAGAAGTTATCGCGAAGGTTGAAGAAACATTTAAAGAAGCTTTCCCCGGCAACCCATTCGACTATTTTTTCCTGGATGACTTCTTCAATAATCAATATAAAAGTGAACAGCAGTTTGGCAAAATATTCAGCCTATTTTCAATTCTTGCCATTGTGATTGCCTGTCTTGGTCTTTGGGGGCTTGCCTCTTTTACGACTGCTCAAAAATTAAAAGAGATCAGCATCCGAAAAGTTTTAGGCTCTTCCGTTGGCGGGATTTTATCATTGCTGTCGCGGGAATTCCTAAAACTTGTGATCATCTCGAGCATCATTGCCATTCCGCTTACGTGGTACGCCATTGATCAGTGGTTAAACAGCTTTGCATTCAGAATAGGTTTACAATGGGACTTATTTGTTGTACCTGTAGTTATTCTGGCAGTAATCGCATTGGGAACTGTTAGTTTACAAATACTGCGCGGAGCAAATGTTAACCCGGCAAAAGTTCTGCGATCGGAATAATAAGAATCACGAAAATTTAAAAAGGGACTTACGTCCCTTTATTTTTTAGTATCCGGATATTTCTTCTTCGTTTCATCAACCGTATTTTTGATGAGTTGCTCCAGCACAGCCAGGTTTACGTCCTCCAGTTTTTTTATATACAGACAGCCCTTGGAGGCTTTATGCTTACCCAGTTTGGGAAGTAATTTTTCATTCTTGACAGAACCAGGCATAACGTAGATTGTAAGGTTGCCTTTTCTAGGAGAAAATGCTGCGAGGCAGGAATCACCTTCATGACCGCTTTCGTACTTGTAGTGATACTGACCAAACCCAATGATGCTGGGACCCCACATTTTAGGAGGAGAGCCCGTGGCCTTTTTCATGATCTTGATCAATTCAGCGCAGTCGTCACGCACCTGTTCACTTTCTACTTTTTTATCAAGAAAGCTTTCAACGGTTTGTTTGGTGGGTTTTGTTTTTTGTTCAGCCATAGGTGTACGGTTATGCTGATAAAAAATACTAACCTCCGAGACGCGCTATCAAATACTGGTAAGCTTGATCTCATCAAGCGCTACCTCGGTAAGGGGTTTTGTAATAAACTTGATCACGTGATTGTTGTTCACGATCTTGTCAATATCCCGTTTGTTATCGGAGCTTGAAAGAATAATCACCTTACACTTGTTGCGGACCAGCTCATTGAACTTTTCGAATTCATACAGAAAAACAAAGCCGTCAACGATGGGCATATTAATGTCCAGGAAGATCAGGCTCGGAATTTTTTCAATATTATTCTGATTCTCTTTGAGGTAATCCAGGGCTGTTTTGCCCGAACTTTTTACTTCTACTCCTTTTGAAAACTTCGTGATTTCAATAATACGCTTACTGATAAAATTATCGGTATCGTTGTCATCTACCAACATCACTAAATCCAGGTTCGTTGCCGCTACCATTTAATTCGCCAATTATGGGGTTATAGACTCAATGTTGAGCTACTAATCTTGCAAAAGTATACTTTTTACAGACCATTTTTAGCCCAACCGGCAAAAATGGGCGCTTTACGTAATAAAAAATGCAAAAAGGTTAAAAATGGGTTACTGCTTTTTCACAATCCTTAAGTTTTCACCCACGTTCAGGGAAAAATCTTTTTTCTGATTCCACTCCATCAGTTCTTTTATCGTAACACCATACTCACGGGCAATGCTGTACAGTGTGTCAGAAGATTTTACTGTATGACTTATTTCCGTTGATGTCGGCTCCGCGACAATACTAGTTATTCCGTTTTTTAATCGTAGAACCTGACCTGGTTTTATTCCCTCCGACAAGGATAGATTATTCCATTCAACAAGTTGCATCACTTCAAGCTGATACCGCTTTGCTATCGAGTACAACGTTTCACCGGCAACCACTACATGCTGTTGCATAGAAAGTGTATCTCTAGTAACGGAGTCTGTATCTTGATTGGCTGACTGAATTATTACCTGTTGTTGCGGAACAATAATGGATGGCGGGGTATCCGGTAAGGGGTTAGCATCAGGCTTAACAGTCCAGTTAAACGTTTCTCCTTCTTCAACTTCAATAGCTTCTTCTATCGGCTTAACTTCAGTAACGGTTCTTTTATTGGATAGATAGATTACCGTACCTTCTTTTAGGGTGCTATTACGTTCCAGCTTGTTATAGCGTTCCAGCTTTCGAAGTTGAACTCCGTATTGCTGACTGATTGACCACAGGTTATCACCCGGCCTTACAGCGTGATGAGATACCGGGCCTTTAGTTTTCTTTCTTTTTAGATAATAGTATTGATCCGCTGAAATCCGGTCGCTAACAGAAATATCATTGTATTTCAAAAAGCTTGAAAGATCAAGGTCAGCTCGTTTGGCTAAACTTGACGGGGTTTCACCTGTACGTGCTTTTATTGCCAGGATGCCATGAAGCATCATGGTTACCTGTGACGCATCCGCTGGTCGTGCATCCAGTCGCGTTGGCTGCTCGAGCGGATTTTTTACTTCTGCCCGAGCAATGGCGTCAGCACGGGCTTTAGTTTCACCAATGGTTGGAATAGAAAGCATGTATGCTTTATCATCCGGGATGTGATCCTTGCGGACCCATTTGTTGTACGACTTAAGCTGTTCTTCCTCGATCGAAAATTCTTCTGCAACGTCTTTCATCGAACGTTTTGATCGATTCGTAATGACATAGACTTTAATTTCACCCGGGCCTTTCACCGAATTTTCAAACGCAATTTTGTGCGCCAGAAATTTCTTTACATACCAGTACGTCTGACTGGTGATTTCCATGTGCTTCGTTCCACTCTGATAATCCTTCACGGCTTTCATGGCACCGCCCGCTCCCATTTGATACGCTTGAAGCGCATAAATCCAGTTATTAAAATAGTAGTTATTTTTTTTGATGTACCTGGCAGCGCCCCGTGTAGCAGAAACAATGTTCATTCGTTCATCAATTTCTTTATCGACACGCAGTCCCATCTCAACTGCTGTAAAGTCTTTAAATTGCCAGAAGCCTACCGCATTCGAAACCGAAACTGCATCTGCAATCAGCGCACTCTCCTGAAGCACGAGGTATTTAAAATCATCGGGCACGCGTTCTTCTTCAAAAATCTTTTCTATGATCGGGAAGTACGTCTTTGCCCGTTCCACTTTAATGTTATGATGCTTCGCAGATTGCGTCAGCATGTCCACATCCTTTTGGATTTCCCTGCGAGCATCGTCACGAATGGTAAGTGTCATTCCCGCGAACTGCATTTTAGCAGGCACTTCGGGGCCTTGTGCAAAAGCAACAGTTGTGAACAACACGAACGCGGCTGCGAGCTTCATACTTAAAGTTTAAAAAATAATCAGCCTCAAAAAATTACGAACGGACTTTTCGCATAATCAAGATTCCGTCACGTACCGGCAACAATACATTCTCAACGCGCGAATCTTCCTGAACTTTGCGGTTAAATTCCTTGATGGCTTTTGTGTCCTTATCCACCTTCTCATCAAGAACCTTGCCGCTCCACAGCACATTATCCGCCAGAATATATCCACCCAAAGGTACGCGATTGATTACTAAATCGTAATAGCGGGCATAATTTTCTTTGTCGGCATCAATGAAGACCAGGTCAAAGTTCATGGTCAGGGTCGGAATTATCGCCAGCGCATTTCCAACCCGATAATCAATCTGGTCTGAGAATGGTGAATCGGCAAAATAATCTCGCACCCTGCTTTCCAGCTCTTCATTGATATCGAGTGTAATCAGCTTGCCGTTTGGCTTCAAGCCCTCCGCAAGGCACAAGGCAGAATAGCCGGTATAGGTTCCGATCTCCAGGATAGTAGATGGTTTTACCATGCAGCTGATCATCGAAAGAATTCTCCCCTGCATATGCCCGGATAACATACGGGGCATCATCACCTGGGCGTTTGTGTCGCGATTTATTTTCTTCAGCAGGTCATTTTCGGAAGTAGTATGATCTTCTGAATATTTTTGTAGTGCAGGGTTAATAACATCCATACTTATTTTTTATGGGGGACCATTTTTAAATAACTTAACTGATCGGGGTTAAACATTTCCCGGGCCATCTCCTGGATTTTCTTTGCATCCGTTTGCTGGATCAATGTGAAAATCTCATCCAGTGAAGGAACGTAGCCACGGTTTAAAATACTCCGGCCCATCATCATCATTTGATTAAGGTTGTTTTCTTCCGACATCGCAAGCTGGCCTTTGATTTGTTCTTTACCTGCGGCAAGCTGGCGCGGAGATAACTTTTCATTGCAAAGCTTAACCAGTTCTTTCTTTACCAACCTGATGCATTTGTCGAGCTGCTTCATTTCGGTACCAAAGTAAATCACAAACATTCCTGTATCGGTATAGGCTACATAGTGTGCATCCACCGAATAAACAAATCCATACTTTTCGCGCAGTGAAATATTGAGTCTTGAATTCATACCCGGACCGCCCAGCATGTTTACCAGCATATAAAACGGAATTCGGTTTTCGTGATGGATCGAATAAGCCTCGCGACCCATCGCGCATCTGCCCTGCTTAACCTGCCGTGTAATTTCCTTTTCACGCGGTACATATTTCAGCGAGCGCTTACGCTGAATTTTACGTTTTGCGCTGCGGACATTGAGATACTTGTTAGCCAGCTTTTCAATTTTATCTACCGGAATATTGCCAACGCAGCTAAAAACAATTCTTCCGGTATCGATGTGATCCTTAAAAAAGGAAAGAAAATCCTTCCGCATAAACGATGAAACTGTTTCGCGTCTTCCCAGAATGTTCATTCCCATGGGATGATTTTTGTACAGGAGCGAATCAAATTCATCCTGTAAGGAGTCATCGGGTGTGTCCAGGTACATGGCCATTTCTTCCAGAATAACGCCTCGTTCTTTTTCTATTTGCGGCTGCGGAAAAATCGAATGGAAGGTAATGTCGGAAAGGATATCAATGGCCCGTTCAACATACTCATCCCGAATAGAGGCATAGAAAACTACTTTCTCTTTGTCTGTATAGGCATTAAGTTCTCCGCCTACAGCGTCCAGGCTGCTGATGATATGAAATGACTTCCGCTTCTTTGTTCCTTTAAAAGCCATGTGTTCCCAAAAATGAGCGATCCCCTGATTTGCGGGATTTTCATCGCGACTGCCTACATCCAGGAAGATTCCGCAGTGCACAATTTTCGTTGATGGAGCGTGCTGATAAACAACCCGGATGCCGTTGGACAGTGTAAAAAGATATTCGTTTCTCATGGATGGCCGCAAAAATACAGGTTAAAGGTTCCCCGTCCCAACGATGAACAGGAATGCCCGCTAACGGGCAGGGCCTTAACATTCTTGTGTATTTTTCGTTATAATTATCAACTTTTTACTGGCATAACAATTGTAAAACCCTGGGTACTATGGAAACTCAAAAAGTTAAAACCTGCTTTACCATTACGTTCACTGACGATCAATTCAATCATGCAAAAACGTATGTGGAAGATATGAAGCGTCACCCGCAACGTGTTTTCTGGCAAGGCAAAAAAGAAAAGTCGGATCAAGAGCTGATCATTGAGCAGATCGCACACCGGATTCTTTCAGGCTTTTATAATAATGATCATTTCAATGCGGGCAAGTTTATTGTCCGGATGGACAGCGCGGTGAATGGGAAATAATTGGATGGATTTCGCGTAGGACCCTATCATGCTGAGCGAAGCCTGCCTACCGCAGGCAGGTAGGAGCATGCGTCCCGACATCATTTTATTTTAAATCCGTTCCAAGACCTTTTTAATCAGGGAGTCGATAACCTTATCAGGATCTTTCGAGAATTTACTTTTTATCCGATTGGCGATAATGGCATTTACACTTAACACTTCATGGCCCAACAGCCTGCCCATGGCATAATAACCGGCTGTTTCCATTTCAAAGTTTGTCAGCCAAAAATCGTTGCTTTTATTATGGTAGTAGTTCAGCTCGTCCAGTAGCTTGGGTAATTTATTTTGAGCGCGAACTACTCTTCCCTGCGGAGCATAAAATCCAGGCGTAGTTACGGTGTTGCCTGAGATCATATCAAATCCAATCTGCTCTTTTAGTGTCTCTGAGCAGCTCACAACATAAGGCTTAAAAGGTAAGCTGGTTTTGTTTTGAATATCTGCAGCAATCTTGTTTTCAAAATCATCCATGGGCAGCTCATAAAACTGCATCAGATTATCAAGGCCAACAGCGTAGTTTGAGAATAGGTGCGAGCCCAGTGGAATATCCTCCTGTAAGGCTCCGGAAGTCCCGATGCGAACGATCTTGAGTTTCTTCTTCCTGCTTTTCGGTTCCCGGGTTTTGAGATCAAGGTTAACAAGCGCATCAATTTCAGTCAAAAAAATCTCAACATTGTCTGTGCCAATGCCGGTGCTGATCACGGTGATCTTCTTTCCATTATACCGACCAACGTGCGTAATGAACTCCCGTTTGTTCATTTCAAAATCTATGTCATCAAAGTATTGACTCACTTTATATACCCGGCTCGGATCGCCCACGGTAATGATGGTGTCTGAAATATGCTTAGGAAGAAGGTTCAGATGGTATACGCTTCCATCCGGATTGAGGATCAGATCGGTTTCAGAAATTTTAGGCATTGCTTTTACTATTTCAAAAGTTAAGGCTTAAAAAGCTGCCGTTCAATGAATGAAAAATTAAAATTTTGAATTGCCGCCAGATCAACTTTTAATGGGCTGGGCTGGATTTCCGAAAACGGTTTCGCCAGCCTTAACGGGTGCAATCACAACCGAGCCAGCGCCCACCCGGGCCCCTTTGCCAATGGTAATACCCGAAACAATTGTTACCCCTGATCCAATAAAAGCTTCATCTTCAATGGTCACGCCTACGCTGATCACACAACCCGATCCGACTTGAACATAATTACCAAGCGTAACCTCTGCTCCGATCACGCTTCCGGATTGAATCATTCCATAACTGGAGAGCTTTGCGCCTACGCCTATCACAACACCCTGATCAATCAAATTACCGTGACCAAGCTCAACGTGGTTTGAAATACTTACCGTTTTATGGATTCCATTGACAGGCTGAACATGACGAACCTCATTCAGCATTTTTACCAGGCTTTTTCTCAATCGATTATCGTCCACGGCAATGCAAGCCTCGCATTTCCTACCGATGAGCTTTAAAAAACCATCATCATCGGTGCTTCCTAATATAAAAGACTCATCGATTTCTTTGTTATGAAGAGCTTTAGTATCGTCCAGGAACCCGTATACCACATTGCCGTTGCTTTCAAAGATCTCTTTCGCTACACGACCTGACAGTCCTGCCCCAAAAATTATTACCGGATTTTCCATTGTTATTGAGAAATGAGACACAAAAATACGTTACGGATAGGCTACACGGCAGCTTTGCTTAGAAAAATTTCGCAAACAATTTTGTAACGACAGGATGATGGAATACCAGCAGCGCAGCAAAAGGAAGATATCCGGCTCCGTAACGGGCAAGTGTGCCGAAATTTGGCGTTGACAATGCGAGAAAAATACTCAATACAGCACAGTAAAGAGTGACTGCCAGGATCAACAGGCGCTGTTGAGAATGCATCACATCCTTTAGACGGGGAATTGCAAAAAATGCCAAAGTCAACAGCACCAGGTTCTCAACGCCTGTAATAAACTTAAAGATTGTGTTGGCTTCCCATACAAACGGTCGGAACAACCCGGAAATAAATGCCCAGGGAGCATTGATCAGCATGCTTCCCCATGTGGGTTTAAGATTATAATAATGAATCACATCATCGGGTGTACAAACATCCATAAATACCTTGTTGTTAAAGGCAATAACTTCCAGAATTCTGGACGGAGAGAAATTCGGATGCAAAAATGTTATCATCAAAAAACCGCAAACCAGAATGCCAGCCCAAAGCAAAAGTTGCTTCATCGGGCTCTCCACCTTAAACTTTTCATACAATCGTTGTGCAGCCCATGCTGAAACAGTAATGGGGATAAATGCTGCGAGATAATAATATTTCAGATTGAAAATTACTATTCCACAAACAACGGCCAGTACCATTGACAGGATGGAAATTCGTTCTCTCATCCAAAGTTTTAAAAACAATGCTGCGAGAAAAAACATAGCCGCCATAGCAAGCGATTCCTTAATGATACCGGAGCTCCAAAAAACAAGGGACGGAAAAAATAAAAAAGCGATACACGCTGCAATTTTGTACTCGGGGAAAAGTCTTGCAATCGTATTGCTTAAATACCAGGCGGAAAAAAAAGATAAAAGGGAAAAGTAAATGGAAGTGATCCAGTAGTTGTTGCCTGTAGCGAGTGCAAGAACGCTTGTGATTTTCGTATAAAAGATGGTACGATGTTCACCCAAATAATACCCATCCTGCTTACTGAAAAGAAAATTTAAATATGAGCTGAAGTCGTTGCGGGCTATATCAGCGTGATCACTCGCTAATTGAAAAAAGGTAAACGTATCGCTTGTTTGGTAGTACGTTGAATAGATAATACCTAACGATATTCCGGCTACGCATTTGGCAATCAAGGCAGGCCAGTAAAATTTATGGAGCAGGCTCGTATCACGTCTCCACAGCCAAATCGCAATCACCAGAAGAAAAATACCATGGATAGCCGCAAGCATGCTGCAAGATCACGATTTTATAAGCCAGGAACCAACTGTGCATTCCAGGCATCTTCGTTTCATGCAGAAATTCGTATACAGCTCAATCAATGCTTGCGAATCGAATGCGGATTTTACCTTGTACTTAAGCGGCAGCCATTGCCGGATAATTTTATTGTCTTCAGCCGGAATGTGCTGCAAGAAATCCGTTGCCCGGTCAATGTACGATTGCTCATCGTGAATTTTTCCATATGCAACCAGCAAAGGCACAATCGTGTTGATGATAATGTTCTGAATACTAACCTCACCCAGGGAAGGAACACCGGAGTCCGACTTCTTTCCCAGTTGATAGTGATTTAGCCAGTATGTTGACTGAACAACCTCAAGCAAATCACGAACTTGCTTATAAGAATCCATTTCCAGAATCTTTGAAAATAAATTCTTTTGCTTAGTCAGCAGGGAGCTCAGCTGTGCAATTCTGATCGTTGGAAAATTAGCCGGGCGCAGCCGCAAGAATTTCCATTGCGCAAGATTCATCTGCCGGCTGTCCAGACTATACTTTTTCCGTAACAGGGTGTATTCCCGCATCAGCGTCAACGTATGTTCATCTTGCTCAACATTCTCGAGAAAACCTCCGGCACCAAAAAGCAATGCCTCCACCTGGATGGGTTTATCGAAATGCTTCAATAGTGTACTTAACGGGATTATCTGAGCGAGCCGCAGCATCGGTTCAGCATTAACCTTAAATCCAAAATTCTTACAAAGAAGCTGGTAAAAAGTATTATCCCAGTTATTGTTGTTCCTGGTTAATAATTCGGTCACCGCATACGCTTTTGTTTGCAGGCGAAGCATCAGGGCATTATCCAGCACGGATATCTTGTTTAGGTCTGGAACGGATTGCCAGTGACTCGCACAGGGAATTATATCAGCGCTTGTATAAAGATTCTTATACCGTTCCCATAGCGCAAGGTCAATCCGATCCTTCAATTCAATGGTAGGCATGGCAGAGCCATCGGTTCGTTTTACTGGCTTATCATTTTCCCACACTACGTGCAGGATCACTTTTTCGTAAGCCTCATCGGAACTATGCTTATGATCGTTCCAGCCGGAAGCTTTAATATGAATCTCAACACTTCCGCGCCAATCAAGTTCACCGAGCTTTATTCGAGCATTGGAAAAATCCGGGCCGGCATCTGAATTTCTGCTGCCGGGATGAAACACGTGAACAGCATCACCGGATGAAGTTTTCAACGTATCCTTCCGGAAATACTGAAGTTGCCAGATGTAGTGAAGAAAAGCTTCGGTCACGGGACTAGGATTTTTGACTTACGATTTGCGATTTTAGTAAATCCAAATCCAATCCCGAGCATGAAAGTTTGATGTTAGGCGCTAACGTTTGACAGGGGTTGTCAGTAGTTGTAGGAGTTACTCCTATAGATACTTCTGAAGGAGGCCCGACATTTCGTCTTTGACCTTCTTTGCTTCAAGCGCAGCAGCTTTAGCAAAATCTTTATCCGGGGACGCGTAAATAATTGCGCGCGTTGAGTTCACCAGCAAACCACATTGTTTATTCAATCCGTGCCGAGACGTTTCCGCCAGATCACCGCCCTGTGCACCAATACCGGGTACAAGGAAAAAATTTTCAGGAGCAAGCTTTCTTATCTCAGCGATTTTGTCTGCGCGGGTTGCGCCTACTACGTACATCAATTGCTCGGGTGTACCCCATTGCTGAGATTTGGTAATCACTTCTTCATAAAGCTTTTTACCTGCTTTTGATTCAATCAATTGAAAATCACTGCTGCCTGAATTGGAGGTGTGTGCAAGCAGAATAACCCATTTATTTTTGAACTCCAGAAAAGGTTTGACGGAGTCTTCTCCCATGTACGGTGCCACGGTGATGGAATCAAAATTCAATTTCTCAAAAAACGCTTTTGCATACAATGAAGATGTGTTGCCGATATCACCGCGCTTCGCATCGGCAATGGTAAAGCAATCTTTAGGAATGTACGCTAATGTCTTCTCCAGGCTTTCCCAGCCTGTTGAGCCTAAAGCTTCGTAAAATGCGATGTTTGGCTTATATGCAACACAGTATTCATGCGTAGCATCAATGATCTGCTTATTGAATTCGAAAATAGGATCGGAAGTACTTTTTAGATGAGCCGGAATTTTTGAAATGTCCGTATCAAGTCCTACGCAGAGATACGAGTTCTTTTTTCTGATCTGCGCGAAGAGCTGCTGCCTGTTCATTCGGGCAAAGTTAACCGTTATTTGTTAATCGAAATGTAGAATAGGATTAACGCAAATCAATAATTTCTACGCCCGGGTATTTCTTGGAATCAAATGCGAAAAAAGTATCCGCTACCGTCACATTCGGTGTGAATTTTGAAATTGTGTACTTGTATTTATTTCCACTCTTATCCATCATCGTCCAGCTTTGAATGGAGCGGTCTTTTTTTCCGATGATCATTTTTATCTTAAAGAACTGG
>Ga0075154_10001469_pt1 | contig 16837 bp, 5 predicted proteins | sample JI71714BDNA_FD_70965 | JGI IMG/M metagenome (GOLD analysis project Ga0075154, IMG submission 70965) | Wastewater effluent complex algal communities from Wisconsin, to seasonally profile nutrient transformation and Carbon sequestration -... | ecosystem: Engineered > WWTP > Effluent > Algae...
AAAAAAAAGAAGAATGAATAAAATAATAATGTTGTAACAAATGCTTTTTGAGTTGTTATTGGATAATATAGTTTTCCCACAAGCGCTGGTTCGTAATACAAAATTTTTATTATTCTAATGTAGTAAAAAGCTGATATTACACTAAATAAAATACTTATTAAAGCAGCGAAATACATTGAGGATTCTATAGCAGATAAAAATATACTCATTTTAACTAGAAACCCAATTGTTGGAGGTAAACCTGCTATAGAAAATAAAGATATTGTTAATATTAAAGCTAACATGTTATTTGATTTATGTAATAAAACAAAATCTCCTAAATCTTTATTTTGCTTTTTAGAATAATTATTTTTTAATCTAGTTAAGACAAAAATTGACCAAACGCATAAACCCGAAATCATATAAATAATTAAATAATTTAATAACATTTGAATACCTTCAAAACTACCAGTGCTAAAAGATATCAATAAGTATCCCATGTGACTAATAGAACTATACGCTAGTAAACTTTTTAATTTACGTTGCTCTAATCCAGCAACACAGCCAACAATAACGCTTGAAACTGCACCAATTATAACAAAATACCGCCAACTATCAATAAATCCAAAAAATCCAAAATATAAGATTCTTAGTAGTAAAACAAAAATCGCTAATTTAGGAACGCCAACAAAAAAAAAGGTTGTACTAGAAGGAGAACCCTCATAAACAGCAGGTGACCAACTATGAAAAGGAGCTATAGCTAATTTAAAGAATAAGCTTATTAAAATAAAAGTAAGAGCAAACTTTAATAAACTAGTATCAAAAGCTTCATATTCATAAAAATATTTTTTTGTTTGGTAATCATCAGGTTCTATAATATATTTGCCAAGTTCATTATATAAATCAGTGTTAACAGCCAAATCCTGCAACTGGAACGCTATTACCGTAGAACCGGGGATACCCCAAAAAAATAAATCTTTAAAATCTGCAAAGTTAAGACTTCCGCTAATACCATAAATCAAAGAAGAACCAAAAAGAAATAAACCTGACGAAAATGCCCCTAAAACAAAATATTTTAATCCAGCTTCAATTGAGTATGTAGAGTTTTTTCTAAAAGCTGCTAAAATATAAAATGCTAAACTTTGTAACTCTATCGATAAGTATGCAATGATTAAATCATTAGAAGAACATAATAAAAATATACCTAATAAAGCAAACAAAAATATTAAAATATATTCAAAATGGTTAATTTTTTGATCTAAAATATGCTCTTGAACCATTAATAAAAAAATTATTGCTGATAAACTGATAATAAGCTTTGAAGCAAAACTTAAATAATCACAGGCGATGGAGCTGTTAAAGCTTATGTAATTCAACTCATTTAAACCATCATTAACTAACAAAAAACTTACCATAATTAAAACTAAAATAGCTAAATAGCTCATTGAAGTTTGTATTATTGGAAAATTAAATCGCCTATTATAGCAAGTAAAAGTTCCATAAAGAAAAAGATATATAATACAAATACCAAAAAATAATTCAGGAAATACTCCCAATTCATTTAATTTTATTGTTTCAATTATCATTTATAAAGTTTAATTAAAAATTCAAAATTGCAAATTTTTAAGATACAGCATCTTGATTTCTAGAAATTTGTCTGTATATAATTTGACTTTTAGCTTTTTTACTTGGAGGACTAATTGTCAAAACAATTGATCCAACTACAGCTAAAAATAAAATATACCCTGCAACTAAAAACTGCAATACATAATGTATGTACAAAACTTGGCCAATAGCTTCAATTTCTGTTAATGGATCCAATTTTTCATACCAATTGTAATAAAAATTTACTAAAAATTCTTTTTGATATGGATTAGATTTAAAATTCTTTAAAATTATAGCCAAAATCTCAAATAAAAATATAATACTAATAAAACTACCAAATGGAAAATATTTAATAGTATTTTTTGTTAAATTTACTGTTTTTATATCAAGCATCATAACAACAAATAGAAATAGTACTGCAATTGCTCCTACATAAATAATAACAAAAAGTAGTGCTATAAATTCACATTCTAAAATAAATAGAAGACTTGCCGCTGATATAAAGCTACACACTAAAAATAATACTGAGTATATCGAGTTTTGCACAATCACCACCATTAAAGCACTAAATAGTAAAATATTTGAAAAAAAATAGAACATTATATTAATAATCATATTTTAAATATAGTGAAAAAGGGATTTGAACCCTTGACATTTGGGTTATGATTCCAACGTTCTAACCAACTGAACTATTTCACTTCAATATTTCCAGCTACACGTTCCCGTACAGCTACCTTGTTACGACTTCATCCAAATCACTAATTTCTCAATAGACTTAATTTCAAACAATTAAATCTTCAAGCAAAACTAATTTTCTGCATGTGACGGGCGGTGTGTACAAGGCCAAGATACATATTCACCGCAACGTGCTGATTTGCGATTACTAGTGATTCCACCTTCATGTAAACGAGTTGCAGTTTACAATCCGAACTGGGAAAACTTTTAAAGATTAACTAAAAATTTTTAATTTTTTGTTACTCATTGTAATTTTCATTGTAGCACAAGGATAGCCCAATTCATCAGGGCCACATTGACTTGACTTAGTTCTTACCTTCCTTCAATTTATCATTAACTGTTTCTTTAAAGCTTGATTAAATTAAAAAATTTAAAATCATCTGTAAACTTTAAATTAAAGATAAGAGTTGCGCTCGTTAACGGAATTAACCAAACATCTCACGACACGAACTGACGACAGTCGTGCAACACCTGTAAAATAATGATTAGTATATTTTACTAGCATAGTAAAATTTCTAAATATATTTTATGTCAAGAATTGGTAAGGTTTTGCGCGGATTATCGCATTAAATCTCATGCTCCACCACTAGTTGTAGGCCCCCGTCAATTCCTTTGAGTTCCAATCTTGCGATCGTACTCCTCAGGCGGAGTGCTTATGGCGTTAGCTTAGAAGATCTAAATCATTGTGTTTTACACAAGTTAAATCACAGCACTCAGAATTTACAGTATAGACTACCAGGTTATCTAATCCTGTTTGCTCCCTATACTTTCGTCCCTCAACGTCAGTGTGTACTAAAGAGTCGCCTTCGCTAATGGAGTTCCTTTATATATCTACGGGTGTTACCCCTTCATATAAAATTCCACTCTTCTGTATCATACTCAAGTAAAGCAGTATTAATTGCTGTTTTAAAGTTAGGCTTTAAAATTTAACAATTAACTTACATTACAGTCTACGGACACTTTACGCCCAGTCATTCCAGATAACGCTTGCCCCTCCCGTATTACCGCGGCTGCTGGCACGAGTATTAGCCGGGACTTAAAACTTCTTTAAATAATGTCATTATCATTTTTAATGAAAGAACTTTACAACCAAATTAGCCGTCATCATTCAGATAGTATTGCTGGATCAAACTTTCGTTCATTGGTTACAGTAAACATTAAGCCTCCTTAAAGCTCCTGGTTCAAAACCGGACGTGACAGTCCCCCGTCATCCGGCTTCTCTAGTTTCACATCATTTAAGATCAATTGCCGTTTTACTTTGGTGGCAGTGACCATGCAAAAGTTGAATATTGTTTAGCTTATGACTTCCTCTTTTAGACAATGGAACGATATGATCTCGCTCTATAATATCTGTAGGAAAAAATGGTAGCTTACAAATATTACACCGTCCTTTCTGTTTTTTAAGTAATTTTGCCACATTGGTTGACGTAATAGGATGATTATTTAACCGAGAAGACCAATATAAAGTGTTCCCGTCGTAAGGCGTTCTATCACCTTCAACTTTTACAAATCGCTCAATAGGAATATCTGTATATTGCTTTACACTAATTAATTCATTATTATCTTTTGATTTTATACCAAAAACCCAATTTCGATTCTCTTTAGTATGATAATAAACTCTATTTAACCATTTTCGAGAACGAGTTGGGTGTTTTTTATATTGCCATTTTAATAAAGCTTTAAATAACAGATTATTTAACCATTTAAAAGTTTTATAACTAACAACTGTACGATAATATCTTGCCCATCCTAATATTTTTGGGTTAAGTTTCATTAGAAGCACTTCTGTTTTTCGGACGCTTCTAATAATTTCTTTAATAGATTTATAATGTTCTTTTACTTTATTTTTGCTTGGACGTATAAGACTTCTATATGGTAAAGCAGCTTCTGTTTTTCTTATGGCATACTTCCCAATTTTATATTGACGAATGTTAAATCCTAAAAAGTCGAAACCTGGGGACTTATCTTCAAACCAGTCCAATGTATGTCCTATGTATGTTTTGTTTTCATTTAGGCTTAACCCAATAGTTGACAAAAAATTTTGTACAAACTCTTTACATTCTTTTATAACCAATGGATGCTTATGTAAAAGCACAAAGTTATCAGCGTATCTTATAATATTAATGCTACTAGCACGTCGTCGTTTAACGATGTATTTCCCATCGTTACCTTTGGTTTTTAAACCTTTCATAAAATTTATAACAGCATCTTCCAAACCATGAAAAGCTATATTCATAAGTAAAGGGGAAACTAAACTACCTTGTGAAGTACCTTTTTCACTAGATAACATAACGTCATTTTCTAATACTCCAGCCTTTAACCAAGATTTTACTTGCTTTTCTATTAATGGAAAAGTCTCTAGCTTAGATAACAAGACATCATGATTAATTTCATTAAAACATCCTTGAATATCAGCATCAAGAAAAAATTTTGGCTTCTGATTTATTGCTACAAAAATAGCTTCAATAGCATCATGGCAAGATCTACCTGGTCTAAAACCGTAGCTATTAGGCTCAAATTTCGCTTCCCATTGAGGTTCAAGCACCATTAATACTAAAAATTGCTTAGCTCTATCTTCTATAGTAGGTATTTCTAAAGGTCTAAGTTTTTTATTACTTTTAGGAATATAAACTTTTTTAATCGGCGAAGCTCGACCATTTAAAACTAATAAATTGGCTAATTTGAATCTTTTTTTTGGAGATATCAGTTTTATCCCATCAACTCCAGCAGTTTTTTTGCCTCGATTATCTTGTGTAACCCTTCTTACTGCTTTTAGCTTTGCAGCTTGCGAGCTTAAGAGAATTTTTTGTAACCGATACATTTCTAATTTACGATTGTTTTTTGATGCTTGATAAATTTTTTTCTGTAACTTAAATATATATTGTTCAATGGGTTTCCATTTAATTTTATTCCATTTCATATACTTTTTTTTTTAGTTTTTTATAGTAGTCGATTTGACTAGATTAAACTTTAATTAAAGAAGAAAAAAAAATAGATATAGCTATATTTTATCTGAAACTAGTTAATAAGTGGAGATACATTTTAATATTAAATTAAAACTTTTCTTTTTTTATTAAATCCTTTGTCTTTCTACCCATAAGGCTAGTAACCGTGTCTTCTTAGAAGAAGAGTATCAGACTTACCCTGTTCCGTAAAATCTTTTTCCTATGAAAAATAGTTGATTGCTCTGAACCGTGGCTGCGTGAAGATAATGAGTATCTAATGGTAAGACCTCATACGCGTGCCAGTACCGATATTCCGACTGCAGGGACTTCTAAAAAAAAAAGCAAGAAACATTGTCCCCCTGCTTGGGGAGTTACGATCCGTTAATGCAATTTCCGTATGTCAACTATTTTACATTATTGCTAGCAGTTCATCAAGCTAGGTTTCTTCCAGCTTTTCACCTCATTTAATCTGGCTTTACACTTTGATAACTAGTCTCTATGTACAGATTACGCTTTTCCTTAATACTATCTCCGAAAGGAAGAGAATAAAACTCTTAAGATTTTACAGTTAATACAATATTAAACAAATTTAATAGATCGTATCTGAAGCTCGTACTTAAAAAAAAATTCCTACGCTCCAAACAGGTCGCACTCCAATATTCCCCACTGCTGGCCGAAAAAATCAGCCTGGACCTTGTCTCAGTTCCAGTGTGGTTGATCTTCCTCTCAGACCAACTAAAGATCGAAGGCTTGGTAAGCTATTACCATTACCAACTACCTAATCTTATGCAGATTCATCTTTTAGCGGCCATAAACATAAAAGAACGTGCAAATTCTTTTTATGATTACTATACTTACTATTTAATAATTATGACCTTTTTGAATTATTTAGTATTAACATAAACTTTTTATCAATTTTTAATCAAAATTATATTTTTGATATGTTTTATTCTAAACTAAAAGGCAGAATTCTGCACGTTACTCACCCGTTCGCCACGAAGTTTTTTTTCGTACAACTCGCATGTGTAAAGCATACTACTAGCGTTCACCTTGAGCCAGGATCAAACTCATAATATAATAATTTAAATTATTTATATAATTTTTAAATTATTGTGAATTAAAATCTATACCACATAGTTAAATAATTTTGGATTTTAAAATTATTTAATTCAAACTTAGTTTTAAAAAGTTTTTTAGATTTTTTGTTTTTAGTACTTGTAAGCTAAAAGTTTTACAACTCTTACACACCAAGCCTATCTATGTAATAATCTTTTACATCTATTTGAAAATTAATTTTGAGGCTAGTTTCTCGCTTAGATGCTTTCAGCGATTATCTATTACGAATATAGCTACTCGACAATGCCATTGGTACAACAATCGATTCACCAGAGATTCGCTTTTCCCGGTCCTCTCGTACTAGGGTTTACTCCTCTTAATTTTCTTCCACCTGCGGTAGATAGGGACCAAACTGTTTTACAACGTTCTAAACTCAGATCATGTACCGCCTTTCTTGGCGAACAGCCAAACCCTTGGAACCGCTTACAGTTCCAGGATGCGATAATGGCCCAGTCGAGGGACTGTTACCAGCCTCACCCCTCTGGTCCAAAACCGTACGTGAAAGTCTCCCTTCATACGGCTCCTACCGGACAGCAAAAATTTTTTTTTAACTGATAAAAAAAAAGAAAAATTTTAACTAAATAATTTTAACTAATTGGTTGAATGTATAGAATCGTGACAGTGTCCGTGAACAAAACAGATTTCTCCTGTTTGTTTACCATCTGCATTTAAAGTATGATGTAATTCAATAACATCGTTAAGAAGCAAAAGTAAACCACAATGAGGGCATGAATATTTTTGCTTATTAATTAAATTTTGCAAACTTTTAATTCGTGGATTACTTAATGATAGTCGTTTAGCAAAGTAAATTAAATTTCCGTTATAAATAGAAGCATCCGCCTGTATTTTGGTAAATTTACGAACTTTAGTTTGATCATGCCGATCTAGAACAATAGCTGTTCCTTCTTCATTAGTATAACCAAAGTTCCAACCTTTAACACTAAAACACTTTAGCTTTGCAGCCTCAGCACTACGATACCGACGTTTAGCCCATACCCATAACTTATGCCATATCCAATTATCCATTTTTGAGAACGTTTTTGTTGATTGTGTTATTGAGTGATACCAAGTCCAGCCTTTTATTTTTGCTGCCAGGCGCTCAATAACACTACCAAGAGGAGCACTTTTGTATTTTACTAAAATGCGATTAATTGCCTTCTTATGATTAGCTACAGCTTTTCTGGAAGGACGAGTAATTAATCTAAAAGGCTGCGTAACTCCTTTTGTACTCTTAACCCCACGGTGTCTACTACATTTTATATGGTAAAAATTAAAGGAAAGAAAGTCCAGTCCTATTAAACCAGACGTTCCCGGTTTTTTTTCCATAGAATGCCCAATACGAGTCTTCTCGGCTGATAGGTTTAATCCTACAGGTTTTAAAAACTCAGTTACAAGCTTTTCAGCTTTTTGGACATCTTTCAGAGTTTTACCAAAAATTATAAAGTCATCCGCATAGCGAATTACTTTAATTTTGTTTCTCCCAAATTCTTTTGTAACGTAGTTTTCCATACCGTGTAAAGCGATGTTCATTAACAAAGGCGATAAAACTCCTCCTTGAGGCGTACCCATTTCATTAATTTCACTAGAATCATTCTCAGTAGAATCCATAATCCCAGCTTTTAACCAAGACCATATTTGATGTTTAAACATGCTAATAGTGTCAAGTTTGTTTATCAAATATTGATGATCAATTTTATCAAAACATTTTTCTATATCAGCGTCTAAAAAATATTTCGGACCACCTTGAAGTTGTCTAGCCACACACCACTTAGCATCAGCTACGCTATAGCCAGGTCTAAAACCATAAGAATTAGTTTCAAATCTAGCTTCCCATTCAGGTTCTAGCGCAAATTTCATTAACATTTGTTTAGCACGATCTTCCATTGTCGGTATCCCTAAAGGACGCAACTTACCATTGCTTTTAGGAACAAAAACCCTTCGGATTTTCGACGCTTTTCCATCAAATCTTAATTTACGAGCTAATTCTAATCGTTCCGCAATTTTTAACGTCGCAATTTTATCAACTCCTGCTGTTGCTTTTCCTCTATTATCTTGACTTACAAGGCGAACTGCAAGTAGCTTACTTGCTTCAAGTTTTACAAGTTTGCGTTGACAATTTCGGACTAAACCAATTTGATTGTTTTTAGCGTGACAATAAATTTTATACTGCAAGTTATAAACTTCTAATTGAACGAGATTCCACGGAATTTTTTTCCAATTTTTATATTTATTTTTAGTTATTATCATTGCCTCAACACGAGGATAATAACCCCAACAGCTTTACGTCACCTGCACTCGGCTTTCTAGGTCAGCATACGTACGAAGTTACCTAAGTACCATTAGCTTCTTAGAAAATCCCTTCCCGTGGTCGCTTATAGTAGCATCCCACCAATAAATGAATTCATTTATTGGAGCTCCCACAGGACTACCTCGTTCCAGTTTTTCATCAAATGTATAAGTGTCTCTCCTACTATGCACCGAGATCTTCGGCTCTTAGCCTCCCTGTTGTACGTTCGACTCGAAATTAATCCATTCCCTCTATTTAGGGCCCTGGGCACCCATACTATAACCCAGACTTCCTCGTGACGGCACTTTACTACATAGGTTTGTTTTCACTAGACTCACTTATAGAATTCTTATGGGGTTCAAGCAGTATGTACTTTCTCTTACCCACTTTTAACCCTGCTTCCGATCTTACACAATGCTAGTGTGTAAAATGCGTAGGGGAATCCACGTCGATAAATCGTGGTGTTTATGATCAGTGTCTTTAAGAGCAAGACACGTAAGATTGGTTACTTACCTGAAAAACTAGTTATAATTATTCTTAGAAAAAAAAAATCACACACATAGCGAATAATTACAGTGTTACAACGGTATCTACCTCCGTTTTTAAACCAACGAATCGCACCCAACATCGAGGTGCCAAACCATCCCGTCGATAGGGTCTCTAGAGGATGATTAGCCTGTTAGTTCGATAGGTAGGTCTTCGCAGACTTTCCCCCGATTAGAACCGTGCATGATTCTTTCGTCTCACACGGCTCCGACATTTATTGGGTTATAAATAACCCAGGTACGCTTTCAAAATCCAATTACAAAACAAAGATAAAGATGCATTATTTACTTTTATTGTGAATCTTACGATGACATAATCGGTGTAAAGCAAACAATTTTACGTTTTTTTTATTGCCCTTTTGACTCTGACTAAGTTGCCAATCTTTTAAATTAGGAGAATGATGTATTTCAATTTGTTCTCCATTACCAAGATTCTGCCCACACCCAGGGCAAATGAAACCTTGACGCGCTGCTATTTTTTCAACACTACTAGATGCTACTAAAGTAACGTTTTTGTTTAATTGCAACTTATCTTTGGATAAATAGGCATTCATTCCCGTTTTTATAATAGCTTTTCCAGGAGCCATTACCGAATCGAGATTATAAAGTCTAACTTTAGCAAAGTTATTTGAAGGTCGCTCCAATTTTGTTGAGGAGCTAAACACCCAGGCTCTAGTAACATAACGTCCATTTTGGTAAAATTTGTGCTTAGGAAAAAAACGTGATTTCCTTTCCTTTAATGCCAACTTTGGGTAAATTTTACCAACTTTTTGACAACACAATTTTAAGACATACCGGTGGCACTTTCGAACATGTTCGGCACTAGTAGAAGTGGCGTTAAAATAATTTGCCCACCCTCTTAAGTACTGGCTTAATGTAATAATAAGAGTAGAGATGTCTGTATGACTCTTAACAATATCTTTAACTTTTTTTTTAAATAACTTTTGTTTTTCTTTTAAAGGTAAAATTTCAATACGAGATTTAGATTTCGTTTTTCGTTTCTCCCAGACTATTTCAACTCTGGTTCTATAATTAAAAGCTTTCTTTTTGAAGGAAAACCCTAAGAATTGAATTTCATTTTCCCAAATATTGAAAAGGGAGGATTTGTCTTTAGAAATCTGGAGACCTCGTTTCGATAAAAAGTTTTCAATAGCAGGCATTAATACTAGCAACATTTTTTTGGATGGGGCTAATATTATAAAATCATCAGCATAACGGACTACGTGTACTTTCGGGTTACCCCTCCGACCTAATACTGATTTTACAACTTCCGCTGCTTTTTCTTTGATAGTCTTTTCTAAACCATTCAAAGCAATATTGGCCAAAACGGGTGAAAGTATACCACCTTGCGGTGTACCATTCTCTGATTCAAAAACGTCTCTTTGATCTATAACCTTAGCTTTTAACATTTTCATAATGATATTACGATCTACCTTCCGATGAAGCGGAACGTGACGTAGCAGAAACTCATGACTAATTTTGTCAAAGCATTTAGAAATATCAGCACTAAGTACCCATTCAGAAGCTTTTGGGTGAATAAGTTTTCCCCTTAATGAAAGTACTGCATCTTTTGCATTTCTGAATTTTCTAAATCCGTAACTGTTCTCGCAAGAATTGATTTCGACGATTGGGTCAACAACTTCTAGATACACGGCCTGAACTGCTCTATCTATTGTTGTAGGGATCCCTAAAGGACGCCTACCATCATTATCCTTGGAAACCCAAACACGCTTTACAGCATCAGGTTTATAGGTACTCGGGTTTAACATAATCTTATGCACTGCTTTCGCGAGCTCAGTTCGATCTTTTGCTGTCTTAAGGACTTTTCCATCAACACCCGGAGTGTTTGAGCCCTTATTAGTAGCGACTCTTCTTACTGCTATTGCTGTTGTTCTGAAATCTTTTAAGATTGATACTTGAATTTTAATTATTAAGTTCTTATCTTTCTTTTCGTACGCTTCTATTAATTTTTCTTGTTCTATTTTCAACCAGGAATAGGCTGAACGCCAATTTATTTTTTCAAATTTCATTTTCAAATTGATTTTTTTTTATTATTAACTATATTCTAAGGTTAAGACACCCCAATTGCTAAAATTGTGAAGTCAAGTTTAATAATTTCAAGAGAAATTACATAGTCCATAACTTGCCTTATACTAGTCAGCAGATTTTCATCTCGTAGCAAAAGCTACTATCTTGCCCATTACAGGTAAGCATTCGCTTCTAATAATCTTCTTCTACCCACTATCCGATATATTAAATTACTTTAACACCTCTCAAAGAGAAAATATTGGGCTTACCAAGTTCTTTATATACAACATTTTCCGAAATCCTTAGGTATCGTCTATTTACGGGTGTCAAAAGGCTTTTCTATACGATACAGGGATAAAATCGTACACTTTATCGTGACACAGCCACCATCTGCATGGGCCATATATTTCTCAACTAAAACAAAAGTCGATCCATACTATTACGTTACCGTACTTTAAATCAACGCTTCACTTACATTTACCATAAATTTCTTTGCTCAAGACCGATGTTTTAAGTACAGGTCCTTTTGTCCTTCGAGCTTCACACAACAGAATTACTTCCGTCGCACGTCAAAGTAGCAACACTCTAAAGCTGAGAGGAGGTCTTTTCATCCTCATTCATACATAAAACTTCTTGTCGCACATCCCCGGCGTACCTTTTATTCGTTGAGCGGTGATCTTTTCCACACAGAATCACCGGATCACTATAACCGACTTTCGTCCCTGCTCGATTTGTCAATCTTACAGTCAAGCAAGCATATACTATTACGCTCTTTAATTGATATTTTCAATTTGAGCTTACCTTTGCACGCCTCCGGTACTCTTTGGGAGGCGACCGCCCCAGTCAAACTACCCATTATACAATGTCTTAATTAATTAGTATAAAAAAAATTTTGAGAGTGGTATTTCAAAGATGTTTAACCAATTTGCTTGTGCAAACGCTTGAAAATAACAACTTTCCACCTATTCTACACACAAAAATTTTCAATACAATATATAACTGTAATTACAGTAGGCAAGAGATCTCTCAACTTACCCCTGATTCAAAACCATGCGTGAAAATTCCTCCTCACATGGCTCCTCTTTATTTAATCTTTTTCAGACTTTTGATCATGACAATGACCATGTAATAATTGAAGGTTTTCATAAGAGTCATTACCGTTTAGTTTTTTCGGTTTGATATGATCAACTTCAATTATATCTCCAGGCAAAAATTTTAACCCACATAAATTACACAAACCGTTTTGTGTCGCAAGCAATCGGATGATCGATTTGCTAAAAACTTTATTACCTAAAGCTCGTCCACGTTGAGACCAATAAATAAGATCATTATCATATATACTTTTATTACCAATAACCTTAGTATATCTTACTATAGAAGTTTCGGCAAAATAGTGTATTCCTATAATCTCTTGACCTTTGTTCATGTAACCAAATCGTAACCGTGATTTTCCCTTCGCGGTATCTCTAATGAGATAACGATTTCGTATCCACGCTTTAGATCGAGTGGGATGTTTATGCTTGCCCCACCTCATTAATTGTATTATCAGCTTTTGATCTATCGCGCTAAAAGTTTTTTTACTCGCTACCGTTTTAAAATAGTTTGCCCATCCTCGAATGATCGGGTTCAATCGATCCACAACTGTAGCAACATCACGATTTTGCCTTAAAATGATTTTGATTTTTCGTAAAACATCAGAAATGTTTTGAGAATAAGGTCGAATAAAAGTCTTGTATTCAACATTTCTTTTACCCCGTTTGGTTTTACCTACAAAATAATTTCTTATCCAAAAACCTAAAAATTTAAACCCAGGCTTTTCTTTTTCAACGGGAAGATAAGTGTGCGTTATACGCGTTTTTTCTGGATGTAACTCTAAACCCATTGGTCGAATAAGCTCTTCAATGAGTTTTTTAGCAGATTCAATTATTTTTTTATCCGGATGTAAAACAACAAAGTCATCTGTATACCTTACATAAAGTAATCTTTTACGACGATTTGGTTTAGATATTCGATGACCTCCTGGACTAAAAGCGGGTATTTCAGCAATCCAATCTGATAAATATTCCTCTACTCCATTAAGAGCAATATTTGATAATAATGGTGACAAAACTCCACCTTGCGGTGTGCCTTTTTCGGGAAATATTTTCTCGTTTTGCATTACTATTTTTGCTTTTAACCACGCATGAACCTGACGATGCATCAGAGGAAAAGTATTTAACTTTGCCAAAAGAGCATCGTGATTAATCTGATCAAAGCATTTACGAATATCACCATCTAAAACATATTTTGGACTTTTATTAATCGATGAGTGAATAGCTTCAATTGCGTCATGAGTTCTGCGACCTGGTCTAAAACCATAACTATTTTTTTCGAATTTAGCTTCCCATTCTGGTTCCAAAACTAAAAGTGCCAACATTTGTTTGGCCCTATCTCGAATTGTAGGTATCCTTAATGGCCGAAGCTCACTAGATTTGCCAGTCTTGGGAATTAAATGCCGTTTGACAAAATCACACCGACCATCTATTTTTAGTTTATAAGCTAAACAGATTCTCTTGGATGGTGACAAAAACTTAACACCATCAACACCAGCAGTCTTTTTACCACGATTATCTTGCGTAACTTTTCTCACAGCTAACAATTTAGTTTCAATTAAATTTGATAAGATTTTTTGCAACTTTATAACCTGAAGTTTATCGTCTTTTAAAGAACAATCATAAATTTTTGTTTGTATTCTCCAAACTCTAAGATGAACTTTTTTCCAATTAATAGTTTTCCATTCAATTTTTCTTTTCGTTTTCATTTCACTAATTTTAAATAATTTAAATCAATTTGAACATATGCAAATACAGCCGATATTACGACTGGAAAAGTGAGTACGTCAGCATATATTATTCGTTACAAATAGTCATTCGCTTTTTACTCAATCTTACTCCTCAAAACCTTGCGGCTGGCTGCCTACTCCTTACCTATAAAAATACGAATAAGGTGAGAATCTTGAGGGTTTCCTCGTTCCATACTAACATTATTTTGAGCTGAGAGGATCTGAACTTTACACCAGAGGCGTATTAAGAAACGAGTCTATGCCTTCACAAACATAAACCTTAGCCTCTACTCAATATTCAGAGCGTGGGGATCCCTAAAAATAATAATAAATAAAATTTTTTTTTTTATTAGTCTTAAGCAAAGAGTATTACTCCCCCACTTCGTGCTAGTGATGCTTCAGTCATTCAGTTCGCATTTTGCTATCCACCAAACACTCTTGCTAGAGATTCGTCGTGTTTTTACTCTCTAGAACACTTCATCCCGTCTACGCCAGCTTCACACCTGAATTGCCAAACTGCAATGCATGTGGCGCATGCTTTCACCTAGTTCTTTAAGGGGAGGGCTTTTTACCCTCATGTATCGTATAGTTCACTAATCAAAAGAAAGTATAGTGTTATTGATCGACAAGGCATGTAGCCCCTGTCTTCTCGATAAAACGAGTCGCACGTAAAGGTGCACGGGGTCTTTCCGTCTAGCCGCAGACACTCCGCATCTTCACGGAGAATTCAATTTCACTGAGATTGTATTGGAGACAGTAGGACAGTCGTTACGCCATTCATGCAGGACACCAATTAAATGCCAAGGAATTTCGCTACCTTTGGATATACATAGGAATTTATCCCCGTATCAGAACTTTGCGTACATATACCGTTCTATGTACAAAGCTCGCACTCGTATAGATTTTTGTCTTACTCCTCTCGGAATTCGACTAAATGTCTTCGTTTTTCTTAGTTTTTATTTTCAAGGATTCTCTTCCTGTGTAACAGGTTGTGGTGTTTTTTGCATAACATAACCACTTTCCTTTTTCTACGAATCAAAGCCTTTTCAAACGTTGACAAATCTTTCCTTTTTGCAATATTAGACATCGGGTTTAGATGATGTGCTTCTAGATGCTCCGTTTCATTGCAACCTTCATACTCACAAACATCTGCAGTTTTCAGGTTGGTTTTAGTAGAGCCTGGAATTTTATCAATTTCAATTTCTAGTATTGAAGGATGAAGATCAACATCCCGTCGAGTTTTAAAGTCGATTTTAGTTTTCAACGACTTTGGGTAAAACAAGCAAGCTACTTCTTTACCTAATTTACGTATAGTTAGATTCGGACCAAATTTTGCGTATACTCGGGCTGCAGAATTTATTTTATGCTTATGAGCTAAAGTTAACGCACATGATTTCCTTAATATAGCAAAAACTTTCCATAAATCAGACCGTCGATTTATACATGAATAATAATTTAGAATTCCTCTAATCATAGCAGAATATCTTTGGACAATCTTTTCGTCTTCTAACATACTATACCTTAAATATCCAGTCGCACGAACTGTACCATCTTTCCTACGTTTCGCAAGCCCTTTATCTACTAATTTTGAAAGCATTTTATCAATCGGAGCTCGAAAATGCACAGTATTAATAGCTTGTGCTTGTAACGCATGAACTTGTTTTGTGATTTCATCTGTAGAAATTCCATCTTTCCTCAATTTCAACTTATGATGCTTAAAATACCGTAGATAAATCCCTAAATATTTTATATTGCGTTCATTACTATGATAAATCTTGGATTTTTCCTGACTTATATCAAATTTTAAATCTTTTAATTTGTTGCTAACTAATTCAAAAATTTGTTGTGCCTCAACACGAGGCCCCGTAAAGCCAATTAGAAAATCATCTACATATCTTACATAATGACAGCGTCTGAAATCCGGATCAAAGCCATCCATGGCAGTGAACTTATTGCCTTTGGCAACCTCGTTATGTTTTACTCTCAAGAGAGCCTTGTTCAAGGCTGGATATTGCTTAACAATTTGTTTGTCGAAATCATTAAGAGTATACCTTTTAGAATATTCCGCGTTTTTTTTACGAGATTTTCCCCTATTAAAGGCAGGTAACACTTCATTGACCACATATTCGTCCAATTCGTGTAATATAATATTATTCATAATTGGCGAAATTAGACTTCCCTGAGGAGTTCCCATAACGTTGTATTTACTTCGATCATTCAAGTTGTGTACATCTACATAACCTACTTTAAGTAATTTACGTATTAATTCTAATGTGGACTGATCACAATGTAAACTTAATTTTTTAAGCAGTATTTCATGATTTACACGATCAAAACATTTTTCAATATCAACACTTATAATCCATGTAACTCCTTTCCATTCATACTTTATTTTTTTTAAAGCATCATGACAATTAATACCCTTTCGTGACCCAAAAGAAACGTCTAAAAATAAGGGTTCAACTATAGGTTCTAATTTATTAAGAATTGCGCCTTGTACAACCTTATCAATTTGTGAAGAGATACCCAAATAACGAGTACCCCCATCAGGACGAGGAATACCCACTCGCTTAGAAGGTGTTGGCTTATATTTCTGGCTAGATAGTTCATTATATAATTTTATAAGTCTTTTTTCAGTAATTTGGGATTTTATTTCTCCATCTAAACCAGGACTAACATTGTTTTTCGTTCTTTCTAAACCTTTTTTTAAATTTTCAAGATTAATTAAATCATTATATTTTATTATATTTTTACACATTTTTTTTTTGTTTTGTGG
>Ga0075154_10001470_pt1 | contig 16821 bp, 11 predicted proteins | sample JI71714BDNA_FD_70965 | JGI IMG/M metagenome (GOLD analysis project Ga0075154, IMG submission 70965) | Wastewater effluent complex algal communities from Wisconsin, to seasonally profile nutrient transformation and Carbon sequestration -... | ecosystem: Engineered > WWTP > Effluent > Algae...
CAAGTGACATCATAATCATCTGAGGATTCCCACAAATGTTGGTACCATCCCGGCGATGACAGCCCTGCTCCATAACCAGAATACATCGACAGCCTATGATTGGTCCATGGTATCCAAGTGGCCACCACTTTTATCTTTGTTTTAGGTGCCGATTTGATGATTTTGACATCTTGTTTATCGTATTTGTTGAGATCTGTGAGTGCAGGACCATGCCACGCACCACAGATGACTACGATATTTTCATACATCTCATTTCGGGCCTGACGGATATAAGTACGCATAAATGCTTCCCGCAAATCGTTGTCGGGATTTGGTTCATTATTGTCTTCCCGTAGAGCTGACATGCTGTGATGCACTGCTTCGAAATGTGTTGCTGCATCCGCATGATTGTGTACCCGCTCGAAGTGATAATCCCACCATTTTTCCCCGTTTTCAAATCCAGAATGACGTGCCAGTTGATAGATCGGATCACGTTTTTCCATGGCTTCAGCGATTTGGATAAACATATCTGCATCAGGTGATTCTGACTCGTCTTTGACTTGTTCGTCTGTTTCGGAAGATGATTTTTCTTGAATGACAATATCAGATTTCATCTGTAGATTGACGGCAGCAGGCATATCTAATGCTCTTAAAGCTACTCCATTTTTATTGGCGTATTCCGCAGCCACCCATTCTGGTGAAAACGACGAAAACGGGTAAAAAACAGATGTCTTAGGTTCTGATTGGTCATACACCATGATGGATACGGGTGGTACAAGACCTTTGTGACCCACATATTTTAATACGTTGGTAATTTCTGGCGGACCTTCGATCATGATCATATCGGGCTGTATTTCCTGCAGCCGTCGGAGTACATGTGTCGCCGAACCTACGCCGTGATGCCTTATGCCTAAGATGGTGATGGTCATATTATTGATTTTGTCCTATTTCGCATCTAACAAGTCTTGAAGATCATTCATCACCTCAGAAAAAATGATGGGTGGTACATCCTTTATGAGAAATTTATCATAGTGGTTTTGTTGATAAAAAAATACTTCGTGGATTGTTGCCTCATCCGCGTTGTTTTGATACCAAGGATAAACTCCTTCTATGTAGGGTTCAATTCTCAATTTATATTGATAATACGTTTTGGAAAATGAAATGTGACCTCCATCACCTGTTTGCTTATTCCATCCTCTTTTTTCCATAAATGACTTTGTAAAATCAGCCTTTCTAGGAACTACTTTTCCAATAAAAGTCTTACAAATATTAGCTTCCAACTCACTTTGATTAGGTAAAAATACTTTTCGATCAAGCTGGGAAATCAGCGTTTTAAAGTTCCGATGATACAGTTTTTCTCCCCATGCATCTGATGTGGTTTGATTTACAAATATTGGATGCAAAAGCCCTATTTTATCATCTTCTGAAACTGTGATTTCTTCATCTTCAATATTGGTTAATGATGTGTCTTCTTGTACCATAAATGTTTCTTTTATCATGCCATCATTTCCTTTAGCATACCACAATAACTTTTGCGAAAATACGGACATGATAGGATGATTGATATATGATGCAAACCATTCTTCCATAGACCATACTCGGCCTAAAGTGAGATATTTTTCTAACCTACCTACTTGATTTTTTACTACATCCTTAAGTTCTTTGCTCATTTCAATAAAGAATACTTTTGAGTCTTTGTCTATTTCTTTGGGTAGAGACTTTTTGATTTTATTATCTTCATCCATGTATTGAATGGTAAAATCATTGGCTACAAAAGCTCTATATTCATCATCACCGACCATGAATGTCTTGTAAGTACCTTCAAAATCAAAATCAGGAACAATTCGATCTTCTAGTTGATCTTTGGTAATGCCCAATTCTTCAGCAGCCGCTTCTAGTGCTTCATTGGCTAATTGGCCTAACTTAGGCTTTTTGCTTGTCATTTTTCTTGAGACTACTTCCAATGCTCTGAGTGCCTTGTTGTTTCCAATTACTGCCATAGATTCAGTTGCAATTTCTGCAAGTCTTGCTCTTTTATCAACGATGGCTTTTTTAAACAATGCGTTAAAGGCAATCACTGATTCATCACCGCCAAGCATTGCAGATAATGTCAAATAGTGCTTTAACTTTATATCTTGATTTGTATCATTAAATGACTTCAAGATATATTTAGCAAAAGCCTCGCTTCGATTCTTATCCAAAAACTTGATGGCCATTCTAGCTTCAATGTCAGAGTTTAAACCCTTTGATCTTAATATCCGATAAAACAAAAATCGCACTTCTTCGATAGACAATATCGATCCATCATTCCAATATAATGGTGGCAAACTGGTTTCGTCTATATTTTTCTCATTCCATTTATTAAGCTTACCTCTCTTTATAGCTTTACTAATTACTTCCTTAATATCTGTAATGGTAAAATCTTCTAGATATATTTGTTTTTGTAGCGCATCGACTATGATGTCTCTGGTATCATCATTTTTTTCGTTATCTACTGCATCCAATAAAGCTCGATTACTTTTTGAATTATTTATATTAAGTAGTATTAAAACACCAACCATTCGTTGATTGTTAGTTTTGCATCTAAGTAAATCTATGGCCTTTTCAAAAATGATGTTATTGTACTCTTTTGCCAAAAATATACAGGATAATAACCTTGGTTCTTTATTGGCTATAACTGCAAAATCAATTATATTTTCAATGAAATCTGTGCAATCATATTCTGCGAAAATTCCAAAAAGTGTTTCATAATAATTTTCTTGCATTATATGTCGTTGTTGCATCAACGAGTTAACCAACATTTTCAAGCAATCTTTTCTATATGTTTCATTTAAAAATTTTATAAAGCTTATTTGGAAAAAATCTGAATGTAAGGATAATTCGGAAAAATATTCAAAAGCTTCTTGTTTACTTTGTGCAACTAAGAATTCTCCTATTAGTGTGGATAAGGTTAGGCCTGAAAGTTCTTCGTTGATTTCATATTTTGCCCTCCAACTTTCTTGATTAAAAATAAATACTTGTTTTAGGGCATTTTTAGCATTTACTGTCGCTTGTGAAATATATTTATCTTTATTTATTTTGTTTAAGATTTGATATACAGTAAATGTATTAGCAGGCTCTATATCAAAATTGTTCAAACAAAATTCTACATTTGAAACATAATCTTGAGAAAAGTTTAATAAATAAGATGTGGTTTCAAGATTGAACTTATCCTTTAATCCAATTTGTTGATCTATAATTAATCTTTTAATTTTAGAATCGTTTAAAAATTCTATCTTATTGTTACAAACTAGAATTACAAAATCCAATTTAAATTTTAACGAATTATTCCTGTTAAAAATATTGGAATATATATAATCATAATATTCTACTTTATTACCACATAAATTTATAAATTGTCTAAAATTTTCAGTTGATAAAGATTCAATAAAATGCGAGTTTATAAAGTGATTTACAAACATTTTAATAAGATCAAACTCATTAAACTTTCTAATCATAAGAAGATTGTAAAGAGTTTTTACATCTTTTACAATATATATTAATTGCGCAATAGTTGTAGATGTATAATTTTTTAAAGCTCGATGAGATAAAAACTGCGAATCGAGCAAAAAGTTAATTGCTGGTCTGTACAAGACGTTTCCATCATCTTCCCTTTCAAAATGTGCAAAAATAATTCGGTAAATAAAACTTTCGAAATAATGATCAGATGTATTTAATTTTATAAATTCTTCTGCAGTAATTTGTTCAGAATCCAAAGCAATTGCGACTGCCCTGATTAGAGCACTTTGTGCTCCATCATTATATAGATAGTTGTTACTTCTAATAAAAATTTCAGCTATCTGTTCATAAGGTATGTGCCTATTCTCCATCACAACGCTATCTCCTTACAAGCCCGATAAATATCTTTCCAATCTTCTCTTGGTTTTACTACCGTCTCTAGATACTCTTTCCAGACTACTTTGTCTTGTACGGGATCTTTGACGATGGCACCGACCAATCCTGCGGCGATGTCATGGGCATTCATCACACCATTACCAAAATGTGCTGAGAGCGCCATACCATTATTTACCACGGAGATGGCTTCGGCAGTGCTCATGGTGCTCGATGGTGATTTTATTTTGATTTTTCCATCTTCTGTGACGCCACTTCTGAGCTCGCGGAAGATTTTGACAACCCTTTGGATTTCTACCAATGCGGGGATTTCTGCGGGCAGCTCCAGGTTTTTGGACAAACTGCTTACCCTTCTTTTTACGATATCTGCCTCTTCGGCAGCAGTTTCTGGCACGGGAAGGATTACGGTATTAAACCTTCGTTTTAGGGCTGCGGATAGTTCGTTGACTCCTTTGTCTCGATTGTTTGCTGTGGCGATGACATTAAATCCTCTGACTGCCTGCACTTCCATGTTCAACTCTGGAATGGGCATCGTTTTTTCTGACAAAACCGTAATCAATGTATCCTGCACATCCGCTGAAATTCGGGTCAACTCTTCTATTCGTACCAATTTTCCATCTTTCATGCCTTTCATCAGTGGTGTTGTGACCAATGCACCTTCCGAAGGCCCTTCTGCCAATAATTTAGCATAATTCCATCCGTATCTGATGGCTTCTTCGCCGGTGCCTGCTGTACCTTGAATAAGCAAGGACGAATTGCCACTGATGGCTGCTGCGAGATGTTCCGAGACCCATGATTTGGCCGTGCCGGGAAGTCCGTAAAGCAACAATGCTCGATCTGTAGTGAGCGTAGCAACGGCTATCTCCATCAATCTGCGACTACCGATATATTTGGGACTGATTTCAAAACCATTTTTCAGTTTTCCGCCCATGAGATATAGGACCACCGATTGTGGAGACATATTCCACATGGCAGGAACGTGGCCGCTGTCTTGCTTTTTGAGCTCTTCTAGTTCTTGTGCATATACTACTTCTGCGTGCTGACTAAGGATATTATTGTTCATTACAAGGTGATTTTATAAGTTTGAGATAGATGTTTTTATTTCGATGCTGGTTTTTACAGGTTGATATACATTTTTGATCCAATATTCTTTTAAATAGTCATTGGCTGCACTTTGATACATCTCTTCCAGACGGGAAAGTGTAGAAATATGCAGATGTTTGGCCATGAGTTGATTAATTTTGTCATAATAATGTTTTTTGTCTACAACGAGCGATTTGTAGGTTGCTTCCACCATTTTTACGGAAAAATAAGGGGACCAATCTTCATAATTGGCCGGATGATGGGTGATAACTTGTGCTTCCAAAAACAATTTTTCTTTGATGACATATTCTTCAAAAATCTTAGTATCGCTATATGGAAGCAATAAGTATTTACGATCATGGGTGTCAAACTGAAGGATCATTTGCAAAAGCTCTTGGTCTCGATAGTTTTTTACATTCTCTGACAAGGCATTTAAAAATACAGACACGTCTTTGCCTTCTATTTTAGCTTTAAATTCGTTGTTGTTCAACAGATATTCGAAGGTTTCTTTTTTACTTTTTTCTAATAATGAAGTCAAAATATCGAATGGCATGATGGAAAGCAACGCTGAAAACCAATAAATCACATCCGTTTTATACATTGCAGGATCGGGATTTTTCAGGTCGATGCCGTATATATTCACCATGTTTTCTGCATTAAAGAACGTATCAACAACTGTAGGTAAATGGATAACTTTTTCTTTCCCACCCGTCAAAAGTCCCATAATCCCTGACTTTTTCTCCTGACCTATGTATTTTTGGAAATCAGTAACCGTGGACCGGAAGATATTGCTGTTGGTATCTTTTAATAATACTTTTGCTAGTAAGGCCCTACATTCTACCTCCGTTTTCTTTTCTTTTGGTTTAGCAGCAAATTCATTTTCATACAGTGTGGTTAAAAATGAAAATTCTGTAGGTTGAGTTTGTTCAGATAATATCTCTATGATGGTCCTTTTGAAAACAATGGTTTCCGTAGGCCAATCTGATTGTATCAACGACAAAGACTGATCGGCATCTTTGGTTCTCAGTTCTGAAATAAAAGTACGTCGCTCTTCCGGGCTACCTTCTTTCCATTGATCAGTAATATCAGACTGGAGTTCTTTGGCTTTAAAATCAGGCTTGAGCGGAAGGATGGCTTTTGCCCTTTCTCCCAAAATGGCCATGATTTTTTTTCTTGTGTGTTTGGATAATCCAATGCCGAGATTAATTATAGGCAAAATGATATTCGGAGCAGCAATTTTGTTTTGTCCGATGACTTTATCCAACCATAACCGTAGCAAATATTCCTTTTCGTAATATCCTGTTTCGGTAATGCGCAAAAAAACGTTTATTGTCGGATTATCTATGAATGACTTACTTTCTGTGATTTGTCTATAGCCTGTGTTTTCTAACTTGTCGGGTAAAGTGCCAGATCGATTGTAGAAATGATGGATGGCCGCTGCCTTTAGTAGTGTACTTTCAGCAGTATCTTGACCCATCGCGAATAATTCTGATCTGATATCTTCTGGCAAGACATGGATATTTAAGGGTCTTTTGTCTGTACCCAATAATGCGGAACTCATGATTTCTGTCCAAGAACTTTTCATATCAATACATATCTATTGTCCATAAATATTCCCAAAGGCATCATTTTATTATTTCTGATCACCATGGCTGTATCGTAATAATCACCACCAGAAATCGCCAACCAATTAATCATCTTGTCCGCATCGATTTCTGGCGCTATCTCCATGTAGTAATTTTTCCTATCTGCAGCTACAAACCTTTCCTGATCTGATACCGGACGAATACCAGAGACTAGACAACAGATATCCGTAGCAAAAGGATATTCGGCATAAGTGGCTGCCAAAAATGAAAACAGTTCATTGATATTCGGAAGACAAATCGGAGCTTGAGGCAATTGGTCCAAGATACGGTTTTGCAACTTTACAACAGCTCTTTGTGGCCATACAGATGGAAAAAAGACGATACCTGCTTCAAGAATAGAACCATTTACCACTGAAATGTCTAATGGCGCAAAACGGGTCCCAAAATTCAATATCAAGGCACTTTTTTGGGTATTGATGCCTTTGAGCCATGATCTCTGTATGATGATATCTTCTTCTTGTGTAGTCTCTTGACCTACGACGACCCAAATATCTTTGGTGATTTCGGCGGATACGTCAGCAAGGAGTTCTTTGGGCGATTGGTTCCATCCGATCAGGGATTTGATGGTTTGTTGCCATATCTCGGGTAAGTTAGCCAAGTTCTGAAAAGCCGATGTGAGCAGGTGCATTTTGGACAATATGACCACCGCTTCATTTTGCCAAATGTGATTGTCTGCATAATAATTGATTTTGCCCAAGGATTTCACCCATGAAGCTAGTCCTGGAGCTTTAGCATCTATCATACGCGCCGCTGTTTTATCGAAAAAAGACCGATCTTTGGCCTGCAATTGCAACAAACCGGTGCGCACCAAGTCGCTTATCCATAGAGTCAATTCTTCTACACCGGCTTCTACGGACATCATGCGCTCATCGGCTCGTTTTTGTTTGGATTTTTCAGATTTGGCGATGTCTTCTTTGGTTTGTTCTTTTGGTTCAGCGGGTTTTTCTGCTTTGGCTACCCGTTTGTCCATCCATTCTGCTACCCAAGATGGTTCGGTGCCTGCTTTTACTGCTGAAGGATCATTTGCCCACAAAAGCATAAGTCCGATACCATGTTTGCAAGGGAATTTGCGGGATGGACAGCTGCATTTGAAAGCTATTGCGTTGATATCTACTTGGGTCTGATAAGGTTTTGATCCACTGCCTTTGATTTCGCCCCAGAGCGATCTCTCGGTAAAACTAGCGGTGAGCCACTGATTTTTACCAGATAATGCTTTGCCAGCCTTGAGCGATGCGTCGTCAGGTGCTAAGTTTTGTATTTGTGATACTGCAAATTTCAATAAAGTATATTTTCCTGCGGTAAAAGTAAAATATAATCTTCAATTTGATGAATTATTTTCACAAATAATTAATCCTTAACTTATATCTTTATTTCATGACCATTTCCATTTTTTAGTGGATATAGTTGCTCTATTTCATAGTCGTAAAATAATCTTGAAACAACCACAAATCTTTGGTTATGTGGAGCTTCCAATGAAAAGCCTGCACCTCTACCTGAGACGATATCTATAGTTAGATGTGTATGTTTCCAGTAATCAAATTGGTCTCTATTCATGTAAAATGGTACATCATCTAAATGCCCTAATAATATATCTGTTTCGTTGAGCCATAATTCATCTTTGGGATAACACATAGGAGATGATCCATCACAACAACCTCCGCTTTGATGAAAGATCAATGGGCCATGTTTTTCTTTCAAAACTTTTATAAATGATATTGTAGATTCCGTTGCCTCCACCCTTGGATACATAAACTAATAAAGTTATTATGTAACAAAAAGGCAGACACTACCCAAAGCCATAATGTGTTGTTAGTGTCTGCCAAAAAATTTTTTGTGAACACAAGAAAGAGTTTAATATAATTTGTTTCAATACATTCAAAATGTGTTCGAATTAAAAATATTTTATAAACCCTTTTGCTTCTTGTTTATTTATGGATATATGTTTCTACTATTTAGAAAAAGCCCATTGCATTTTTATCATATGAAATTAGCATATTCTTAGTCTGTCTGTAATGATTAAGCATCATTTTGTGAGTTTCTCTACCTATACCGGATTTTTTATACCCTCCAAATGGTGCATGAGCAGGATAAAGATGATAACAATTGACCCAAACTCTACCTGCTTTGATTTCGCGAGATATTTTATAAGCCTTGTGCATATCTCTTGTCCAAACTCCGGCCCCCAAACCATATAGTGTATCGTTTGCTATTTCCAATGCTTCAGCTTCGTCCTTAAAAGTGGTGACACATACCACCGGTCCAAAAATCTCTTCTTGAAACACCCGCATTTTGTTGTTTCCTTTTAAGATTGTGGGCTGTATGTAGTATCCTCCTTCCAAACCTTCATTATATGATGCACCGCCTCCACAAAGCACTTCACAACCTTCTTCCTTACCAATATTGATATAGTTTAATATTTTTTCATATTGTTCATTCGATGCCTGAGCACCCATCATTGTGGACGGATCCATAGGATGGCCAAGTTTTACTGCTTTCACTCGTTCTACCACTCGTTCAATAAATTTTTCATAAATGCTTTCTTGGACTAGGATCCTGGAAGGACATGTACAAACCTCTCCCTGATTCAGCGCAAACATCGCTGCACCTTCAAGGCATTTGTCAAAAAATTCATCGTCAGCACTCATCACATCCTCAAAGAAAATGTTAGGAGATTTTCCACCCAATTCAAGGGTTACGGGTATTAGGTTTTTTGAAGCATATTGCATGATAAGCTGTCCCGTTGTGGTCTCACCCGTAAATGCAACCTTACAAATTCTCGGGTTTGATGCTAATGGTTTTCCTGCTTCTATACCAAACCCATTGACTACATTGAGCACTCCGGCTGGAAGAACGTTTTCTATCATTTCCATCAAAACCATAATACCTGCGGGAGTCTGTTCTGCCGGTTTTAGCACCACACAATTGCCCGCTGCCAATGCAGGCGCAATCTTCCATGCAGCCATAAGTAATGGAAAATTCCACGGGATAATCTGAGCGACTACCCCCAAAGGCTCGAGTATATTTACCGAAAGAGTATTATTATCCAATTCACTTGCTGTACCTTCTTCTGCCCTGATCACACCCGCAAAATACCTAAAATGATCGATAGCTAATGGTAAGTCTGCGGCACGAGTCTCTCTTAGCGGCTTACCGTTGTCCCAAGTCTCTGCTCGGGCCAATGTTTCAAGGTTAGCCTCCATGATATCGGCTATTTTTAGTAAAAGATTTGACCTTGTAGTGGCAGACGAACTATTCCATGAAGGTGCAGCAGCCCAAGCAGCATCGAGTGCTTTTTCTATGTCCTCTTCTGTAGATCGTGCTATTTGGGTAAAAGCTTTCCCATCTATAGGTGAATAGTTTTCAAAATACTCTCCTCGAGTAGGTGGTAACCATTGGCCACCTATAAAATTGTCATATTGATTTTTGAAAGTTGGTTTGGGAACTACATTTGTTTCTGTGGTTAAGATTTCGCTCATGACTTTAATGATTTTAATGATTTGATAAAAAGTTGTGATCCTTTGCAATATTTGCCATTGGATATTGCAAAGGTAAGGGCAAGGATAGTTGCGCAAGTTGCACGATTCTTGGATTAATTTGTACGATCCCTCCATTTTTCAAAAATATTATTTCTTCTATTATACTTTATTAAGTATTTTTGTATAAAATTGCATGTTAAATCGTGTAAGCCATGCTAAAACTAGCTAATAATTATGACGCCAGTAGGTCATTACAAACTTTAGTAGAGAATAAAACTTCATTTCATTCCAAAAAAGCGGAGATGCATATCTTTGAAACTCACGAACTTTCTGAAAGTGTTTTTCTAAAATTTTCAGACCCGGTTGTGGCTAGTATGATTAAGGGTAAAAAAGTTATGCACTTGAGGGATACTGATCCTTTTGAGTTTTTACCTGGTGAATCTGTAGTATTACCGTCCAATGAGTTGATGTGTATAGATTTTCCAGAAGCAAAACTAGATAATCCAACTAAGTGTCTAGCTCTAGCTATCTCTAATGAAGAATTAGAAAATACTATGTTGCATCTCAATGAAACCAAGCCCAAACTATCCATGGATGAATGGACTACAGCGGACTACAATTTTCATCTCAAAAATGATCTTGCCATTGAACAGTTATTGCAAAGGATGATTTATATTTTTACTGAAAACCATTCATCTAAAGATATATTCTTGGATTTTATACTTAGAGAATTACTTATAAGAATCTTTCAAGCAGAAAATAGAATAAGATATGAAAACAATTGTAAAGCACTTTCTACACATAGTCCTATGGGCTACATCGTCAATTTTATTAAAAGCCACTTGGATCATAAATTCAAAATATCAGATTTAGCTAACAAAGCATACATGAGTGAGACACATTTTTATAGGGTATTTAAAAACGAAACTGGGCTGTCTCCGATAGATTTTATCAATAAATTAAGGTTAGAAAAAGCACTTCAACTACTTAAGGATCCCAATAAAAAAATAAAAGATATCCTGATTGAAACTGGTTTTGATAGTCATAGTTATTTTAACAGGGTCTTTAAAATGGCTTACCATATTTCTCCTACTGATTTTATCCGGAAAACCCAAGGAGTTAATGTTCCTAATTAAACTCAAAAACTTGAACTTTTTAAATTAGCGTTTAATAATAAAAACCCTTTAAACAAGTTGATCCGCTATTCTATCTATAGTCATTTTAGTTATTCGCCTTCTATATTCAGTTTCATAGGTATAATATTGAACTATTTCTTCTTCTGACATCAATCCTAAAACCAAACCGATGAGCACATTTCGCAATCCTAAGTCTTTTTGTATTTGTTGGGTTACGAAGTCTAACCTGCCTTGATGATTCATTTTAGCAAAATCTATAGATTGTTTCTTTAAGTTTTTAATGAAAATACATCTGATTATATCATTTTGGAACTTTAGGATTGGCCTTAATACATCGTTTTGAAAATATTCATTTTCTGTTGTTTGGACACTTCGGTTTACACTGCCAATTTCTGGTCTTATACTTTTGACTATGGACGTTCTGCTCATGATCTCCGAAACACATTAAATTAGTATTCGTTCAAATTTATACTAGTTTGTTATTTGTTTTCTCAATTATTTTACTAGATTAAGTAATGCCCATTGCAGTAATATAATAGTCTTTGCATCAATGATTTTACCCGTTTTTAAAAGATCTTGTATTTCTGAAAAGTCGTATTCAATGACTTCAATATCTTCTTGTTCTGACTTTTGTCCTCCACCAAGACTGGTCTTCATGGATTGATCATATGATGCGATATAGAAATGTATTTTTTCCATATGTGCTCCAGGTGTTGCAAAAGCTTCGTAAACTTTTTGAACCTGAGAGGTTTGGTAACCTGTTTCTTCCATAATCTCTTTAGTGATAGCTTTTTGTGGGTCTAATTCGTCCAACATTCCAGCTGGGCATTCCAAAATAAATCCATCCACATGGTTATTAAGTAAAACAGGAAGTCTAAACTGTCTGATCAACAATACTTTCCTTTCAGTAGCATTATACATAAGTACTGCTGCTCCATCACCACTATTATATATTTCGCGGGTTTGTTTTTCTACAATTCCATCTGTGCGAGTGTAATTAATGATAAACTCTCGCAAGTAAGACCACCCTTTATATAAAGTTCTTTCTTCAATAATTTCAACTCTGTTACCATCCATCTCCATCTAAAATATTGCCTAAACCACCCAAAACACTTCCTTCTTCTTTACCTCCATAATTTCTAGCTTTAGACATAATTCTGTCTGCGAGTCTATTGAACGGAAGTGACTGTATCCATACTTTCCCCGGACCAATTAGACTAGCAAAAAACAATCCTTCCCCGCCAAAAAGCACATTTTTTACACCTTTGACAAAAACTATATCGTAGTCTACAGTCTGTGTTAACGCAACTAGACAACCTGTATCTACCCTTAGATGTTCGCCTGTTTGCAGTGTTTTTTCTACAATATATCCTCCTGCGTGCATAAATGCCAAACCGTCGTCTTCCAACTTTTGCATGATGAAGCCTTCTCCACCAAAAAAACCTCTGCCAAGTTTTTTTGAAAACTCTATACCTACACTAGTGCCTTGTGCCGCACACAAAAACGCATCTTTTTGGCATATAATCTTTCCATCATAATCACATAAATCCAAGGGGATGATTTTTCCAGGATACGGCGCAGCAAAAGATACTTGTGCTTTACCTACACCTTGATGTGTGAAAGCAGTCATAAATAACTTTTCACCTGTCAATAACCTTTTACCTGCTCCCATCAATTTTCCCAAGAGTCCCTGATCTTGTCCTGAACCATCGCCAAAGATGGTGGTCATTTCAATGTCTTCATCCATCATCATCATTGATCCTGGTTCTGATATGACTGTTTCTCCTGAATCCAATTCTATTTCCACATATTGCATCTCTTCACCCAAAATCCTAAAATCTATATCGTGTGTATTTTGCATTACTCCTTTTTTTCCACAATATTAATAGATATCTATAATTTAGCAATAATTAAATCGTCAAAATCGTTATTTTTATAGATTTAGATGCAAATTGTGGCTATAAGTTGCATTATCAACATTTTAACAAAACGGTAAATACATATTATTATCATCTGTAAAGTATTTTTATTACTTTTGCAGCTAATTTTTAATGCAGATCTATTAAATCGTCATTAACAAAGTAGTTTTTTTACAAAATCATAGGAAACAACAGCTATATGCAGTCATTAAAACGTTTGTCAAACATCACAGGATTATTGGTTTTTGCCATTACATTCTTTGTATACTTTCATTCAGTAGAGCGTACAGGTTCGCTTTGGGATTGTGGTGAGTTTATATTAGGTGCTTATAAACTTCAGGTAGTTCACCCACCGGGTGCTGGACTGTTTGTAATCATAGGAAGGATTTTTGCATGGTTGGCCACCGTTTTTTCTAATGATCCTGCAGATATTGCTTTTGCTGTCAATCTCATGTCGGCGATGTGTACATCCATAGCTGCCACAATGATAGCTTGGATTACGATTATGTTTGGAAAATTGGCGTTGCTAGGTAGAAGTGAAGAAACTAATAATGCACAAAATATAGCGCTTTCTTTTTCTGGCTTAGTTGCTGGTTTGGCAACTGCATTCAGTACATCTATTTGGTTTTCCGCCGTTGAAGGTGAAGTTTACGCCATGTCCACCATGTTTACAGTGATGACGCTTTGGGCTGCTGCAAAATATTACTTTATAGAAGATGAAGATGTTGCTAATCGCTGGTTGGTATTAAGTCTTTTTGTGAGCGGTATGTCAGTAGGTGTTCACTTACTTAGTATCTTGTCTCTACCTGCTATTGCCCTTTTGGTGTATTATAAAAAATACAAAGAACATACCTTAAAGGGTGCTGGTATTGCTATGCTTTTGGGTATCGCTGCCATAATTTTTGTAATGAAAATCGTTATCGTTGGGATTCCTACACTTTGGAAAAGCTTAGACTATTTTATGGTAAACTCCTTAGGGCTGCCTTTTCACTCTGGTATAATACCTACTGTAATGATTCTTTTTGGATTAGGATATTTAGGTCTTAAGTATGCTCATCAGAAAGGAAACCAAATTTTACAATTAGTAACTATCTCAGCTATATTGATTACTGTTGCTTTCTCTACCATTGGAGTAGTAGTCATTCGGGCAAATACAGATACACCTATTAATATGAATGTACCAGGTGATGCTATGAGATTGCTTCCTTATCTAAATAGAGAACAGTATGGAGAAAGACCTCTCATATCAGGACCACATTATGACGCTGAACCATCTGAAGTAAAACGCACAGATAGATATGGACGTGTAGGCGATAAATATGAAATAGTAGATGAAAAGTATGAATACATTTATGATCAAAAAGACAAAATATTATTTCCACGTATTGGGCATACTGATCAGGGTAGACCAGAATTGCACAGAATGTGGAGAGAAGTACTTAATGGTGATAGTAAAGGTAAACCCACGATGGGTTATAACCTGCAATTTATGCTCCATTATCAGATAAATTGGATGTACTTCAGATATTTTATGTGGAATTTTGTAGGTAGACAAACCGCAGAACAAGGTTATTATCCGTGGGATATCAGTAAAGGACATTGGATGTCCGGTGTGACTCCTATAGATGAAGCTAAATTATATAAAATGGATAAACTACCTGATACCATAAAAAATGATGAGTCTAATAATAGGTACTTTTTCCTTCCTTTAATTTTTGGTTTGCTGGGTATGGTGTTTCATTTTGTGCAAAGAAGAAAAGATTTTACCACACTTCTTGTACTATTCGTAATTACAGGAATAGGTATTATCATTTATTCAAATCAGCCTCCAAACGAACCCAGAGAAAGAGATTATGTTTTAGTGGGCTCGTTTATGACTTTTTGTATTTGGATGGGCATGGGCGTACTTGCGGTCTACCATTATCTTTCCAATAAAATATCTGGTATTGCGCCTGCGGTTATAGCTGGTCTTTTGGTACTATCTGCACCAGTAATTATGGGTTTCCAAAACTTTGATGATCATAGCAGGAAACATCACAAAGCTTCGAGAGATTATGCAGCAAACTTTCTAAATAGTTTAGAACCCAATGCGATTATCTTCACTTATGGAGATAATGACACCTACCCACTTTGGTATGCTCAAGAAGTAGAAAATATTAGAAGAGATGTCAGAGTTGTCAACTTAAGCTTAATAGCTGTCGACTGGTATATCAATAAGCTTAGAAATAAGGTTAACGACTCTCCTCCTTTAAAACTTACTTTGTCAGAGGAACAGTATCGTGGTAAAAATAGAAACCAAGTTTTCTTTGCCAACCCTAATGGTGAAAATTTGGCAACTCCTATGAATGTTTTTGCCGGTCTCAGAAATATAGGAGATCCAAAATATACTGTACAAGGTCAAAATTTCATAACAACCAGAAATTTCTTTATTCCTGTAGATAGAGAAAAATATAGTAAACTAAAGTTCCAACCCGCGATTGATACTAGTGAATGGGCTGATCAAATCAATATAAGATTTCCAGAAAGTGCCAACTATATCCTCAAAGATGAGTTAGCAATAATGGATGTAATAGCCTCCAACTTTTATGAGCGACCTATATATTTTGCTATAACATGTCAACCTTCCAAATTGCTAGGTCTAAATGATTATGTGGAGATGGAAGGTCTAGGGCTCAGATTGTCACCAACCAAAGTAAGAGTGAAGTCGCAGCTTCCAAGCATTTATGGTTATGGAGATATAGACGAAGAAAAGGTATATAAAAATGTCATGACTAAGTGGAATTGGGGTAATTTTGACAAAATGAAACTGTTTGTGGATAAAAGCTATATGGCTGAAGTGCAGGCCATGAAACTGGTCATGTTGCGCGCGGCTATTGAGTTAGATCGTAAAGGCGACCCCAAAAGGGCTGCTGAAATGGCCAACAAATACTTTGAGGCTTTTCCACATATGAACTTTGCATATGATGCGGGAATAATGCCTTTTATTAATGTTTTGGTAAATACAAAAGACTTTGAATCCGCTAAAAAGCATCTCCGAATTTTAGCCACTGAAACCAAACAATATATTGAGTTTTATGAATCACAAACATCTGAAGATGTATTCAATAGCTTCAAACAAGATTATGAATATAGAATGAGCTCTGTTCAAGATGTTTTAGAAACAGCTAAAAAACTGGAAGATCCTGGTTTTGAAAAAGAAATGAAAGATTTGTTGGGTTCTTACATGAAAAATGAAAGCGAGGACCCTATTTTAAAATAAAATGACCAATGAGTATAGCAATAGCATCTGATCATGCTGGGTTTGATTTAAAAACATATGTCATAAAAAGACTTAAGAAAGCAGGATATCAGGTTCAGGACTTTGGTCCTAAATCTGATAGTTCTGTTGATTATGCAGATTTTGGACATAAAGTTGCGTCAGCAGTAGAACTTTCACCCGATGTGCTTGGTATTTTAATTTGTGGAAGTGGTAACGGTATTTGTATGACCGCCAATAAACATACTAGTATTCGTGCTGCCCTATGCTGGACTCCGGAAATTAGTGCTTTAGCACGTCAACACAATAATGCAAATATTCTTTGTCTTCCTGCGAGATTCGTAAGTAAAATGCTTGCGGGCCGTATCGTAGATAGTTTTCTTTCTAGTGAGTTTGAAGGTGGCCGACATCAAAGGAGAATAGAGAAAATACCGT
>Ga0075154_10001473_pt1 | contig 16800 bp, 8 predicted proteins | sample JI71714BDNA_FD_70965 | JGI IMG/M metagenome (GOLD analysis project Ga0075154, IMG submission 70965) | Wastewater effluent complex algal communities from Wisconsin, to seasonally profile nutrient transformation and Carbon sequestration -... | ecosystem: Engineered > WWTP > Effluent > Algae...
GGCACGGGTATTGGTGTACACAAAACCAGCGCCCAATCCGATAGACAGGAACATATTCTCATTGAGTGTGGCATGATAGGCATAATTCATACGGAAATTCAGATTACTCTGGATTCCGATGCGATCGAAAGTTACGGTAGCGCCCAGTCCACCGTGAATTTGACGGATATACCCATTTGCATTGAGCATCTGGGTGCTTGGACGACCCTCGAGGCCAACCCACTGTTCCCGATCCCAAAGCATAAATTCCATGCCCTTATTAATACCGGTTGAAGCCGGATTAAAATTGGAGCGGGCAAACATCCAATGGGTAATGTTTGTATTATGTTGAGCTTTGATTTCAGGAACTAAAACCAAGGCCAATAAACCTGAAATAATGTATACAATTTTTTTCATGTTACTTAAGATCAAGATTAGTTACCTGGAAGGTAGTTCTACGATTCTCGGCATGTTCATCTTCCGTTTGGGCATTTCGAATAACCGGATTAGTTTCTCCCCATCCTTTGGAGCTTAATCGGGCAGCATCGATACCGTTCTCAACCAAGAATTTAACCACACTCTGAGCCCGTTTCTCACTAAGCGTTAAGTTGTATTTATTAGGACCAACTTCGTCTGAATGTGAATTAATTAAAATGTTGATGTCCGGAGTTTCCTGTAAAATTTTTACCAAATCCATCAAGGATGATTTTGAAGTAGCCGTAAGTTCGGCACTGTTGTAATCATAGTAAATATCATTCAACCTGATTTCCCCTTTTGTAATTTTTACCAGATCCACCTGGGCATTATTCCGCTGTTGGAGTTTTGTTTCAGGATTTTCGCCCGAACTTAGGTTGATGGCGGGAATCATGGTGCTGTTTGAGAAATATCCATTGCTGGAACCCAACAATTTATAGGCCGCTTCCGGATTGGCATTGGTAATGGTAAATTTACCCGTGTTGTCTGTAACCACTTCAAATACAGAACCATCCGTTCCGCTGATAACTACTTTTGAGTTAGCAACCGGAATTCCTGTTTTGTCTTCTCTTACATAACCCGAAACCGTTTTGAACCGGGGGTCCATTGCAAATTTGTAGATGTCATCACCACCAAACCCTCCAATGCGGTTTGAGCAGTAAAATCCTTCAAGATGCGACTGCCCAAAAATCAAATTAAAATCATCCCCTGCCGTATTAAATGGGCGATCCATCCATTTCGGATTACGGGGAGTTCCATTTACCATGGTGGCTTTATATAAATCAAGCCCTCCAAGACCTTCCTTACCGTCGGTAGAATAAATGAAAAGGCTATCGCCGCTTACGGTTGGAAACATATCATCACCGGGCGTATTGATTTCTCTTCCCAAATTAATCGGGGTTCCCCAAGCGTTTCCGCTTCCTTTAATTGATTTGTACAAATCTCTTTTACCAAATCCATTTGGGCGGTCAGATGAAAAATATAACACCGTTCCATCGGCACTGATAGCAGGATGCGAGTGATTTGAAACCTCATCGTTAAAAGAGAGGGCTTCGGGTTTTTGCCAAGTTTTGGAAGCTACATCATATTTTGTGCTGTATATCTTACAGGTTTTACTTTTACCGTCAAAGCCGTTGCACTGGGCATAATAAGCCGTTGCGGTAGCTGCATGATACGAAAACGTGCCATTGTTATACGCAGAATTCACTTCATCAGGCAATTTTCCGTTTAGTTTCCATGCGCTGTTTTCAGAGGAAGCAAGATATAAGCGGGCAAAGCCCTGGCCGGTAGTTTTGTCTGTTTTGCCTCCATCTTCAACACGGGTAGAAGAAAACACCAAGTTGCTATCCATCAAACCAATACCATATTCACCCATAGGCGAATTAAGTTCTTTAAGGTTGGAATGCAGGATAATGCTGGGGAATTCTTTCTTTGCCGCAGCATTTTTGGTAGAACTAAGACGAATTTCAGCCAAGCGGATAAGCGAAGAGTCTGCAGCTTTTGCTTTTTCGAAGTAGTCGCTGGCGTTGGCATAATCTCCATTGTACATTTTTACGTCACCAAAATTCAGGTAAAACTGTCCGAAATTATGACCACCGCTGAGTGCTTTATTGTACCAGGTTTCGGCTTCAGTATAATTTTGGGTGTAGAAATAACAATTTCCGATTTTAGCATATACTTCGCTCTTTAGCTCGGGCTTCTTAATTTTTTCAACCTGGGCTTTGTATGCGGCCGCTGCATCAACATAGTTTTTATCTTCATACAGGTAGCCGGCATTCTCTAATGGGGTTTGAGCCATTGCTGAACCCAAACCCGATAGAAACATCAAAAAATAGAATATCTTTTTCATAAGGCTATCTGATGAGGGTTACCGGGTTTTTAATTAAAATTTCATTTCCCTGGGTATCAAAAAATTTGAAAACCACATAGTACGTTCCATTCGAAACAGGCATTCCGTTGTGGGTTCCGTCCCAACCGTTTGTACCTTCAAAAAGTGTCTGCCCCCATCGGTTTACGATAATCATGTCGGCACCTTGCAGGTAAACATCATTTATACCATCACCGTTCGGAGAGAAAGCATTGGGCAAATTATCTACGCAATAATCAACACTTACATCAACCACCATGGTGTCAGAATAAACACAGGGATCGGCAGTCATCATATTGCTGGCCGTTACAGAGTAAACACCGGCTGATGGTGTTTGATACGTTTGGGCGGTTTCGCCAATTTGTAATTGTGCATTTTTATACCACTTAAACGACTGCCAAGCGTCACCGGCATCCAACAGTGGATAGGCAACGCCAAAAAAGCAAAGAAATTTATCAGGCCCCAAATCAAGCACGGGTTTGGGTTGTACCGTGGCAGTTTGATTTAAGGAAACCATCCAGTTTAGGCATTTATCACCTATTGTATTCCCATCCGTTCCTGTTTGAAGGCCAACCGTTACCGGAATAGCCTGTGTTTGCGGAGCAATAATGATGTCAATCTGAGTTGTAAAATTGTTGTTTGCAGAACATCCTACACCAACGGCACCAATCACCTGAATAGGATTTCCCGCCCCGTCAACCGCCGTAAAATCAGATCCGTCGGGAGCTATGGTTGAACAGGTAATCTGCTCGTCCGTGGTAATTCGTAAACCGTAGTTATTACAAACATATTCGGCCGCAATCGCCACTGGCGGGATGGTATCATACAAGGTAACTGATGATGCTGTAAAATCAATCGTATAACCCGACTGTGTTGCCGAAAAATTTGAAACATTCACAATGAAGGTTTCACCGGCCGTAACATTTATGGTGTTCGTATTTTGCGGATTACCTACCGTATTGCCGTTTGCTCCGGTTGGGCCGGGGATGGCAGAGAAATTACAGGCAACTTGTAAAGCTGGATCATAAAATATTTCATAACATCCGGCATTGGTAACATTAAACACAGCCCAGTCATAATCGTCTAATGGGTTGAGCGGAGTAATGGTAAAGTTCACAATTCCCGTATTTTGGGCAGTAAAAATGTACCATACATCATTCACCTCACCAGCATCCAGGCAACTGATTCCAGGATTAATTTCATTCGGATTGTTTCCCGTGCCTACATAGGAAGCCGTTTGGGAATATACATCCTGACAAATAATGATGGCATTAGGGCAATCCTGCTCAGGTCTGGCATTCTTAGGAACGTAACCCTGCGTTTGCAGTTCCTTAATTTTTACTTCTTTCAATTGCTCCAACTGAAGAATCTCAGCAGGTGAAAGCGGAGTCTGCGCTTTGGCATTTTGCATGAGAACCATGCAAAATGCCAAACCCGCAGCAACGTGAATTATATTTTTTTTCATCCTTATTTCTCAGCTTACATTTTTACAAACTTCACGGTATACACGGTCTGTTTATTTATCAGTCGGATAAAATAAACACCCGGATTTAGGGCAGAAACATCAATCGTTTTACTGAATTCTCCACCGCCGGAGTAAACCATTTCAAGCATTACTTCTTTTCCTGCTATATCCGCTACGCCTAATTTCCAGTTACCTACTTCGAGCGATGAAGCCGTAAGGTTAACATAGTAATCGGCCGGATTCGGGAAGGCACTCAGGTTGATGTTTTCTGCATTCTCACTGATTCCAACAGCTTTGTTTACTGCAACATTTCTGATTAAGGTATCTGAGCCGCAATCATTAAAGGCAATCAAACGAACCACGTAAACACCATTATCGGGGAATAAGTGGGTTGGACTTTGTGTTGTAATTTCGGGAGAACCGTCGCCAAAATTCCAAGAGTAAGTATCGGCAAACTGAGATATATCGGTGAAATAAACCGTTAAGCCATTTGGCTGATGATCATAGAACGCAACCGGTTTAGGTTCAACGGTGATAAAGATAGAAGCAGAAGCTCCGCAACCCTGACCTGTGGCAACATTGTAGAATATTTCATGACTTCCAACACCGGCAACCGAAGGGTCAAAAACACCATTGTTGATGAAAGCGCCACCAGACCAGGTACCGCCTGCTGTTGCGGCAGATAGTGTAATTGCAGTTCCGTCTTCGCAAACCGTTCCCGGATAGGTAATGGTAGCATCCGGATTGCTGTTCACCACGACGGTTACCGTATCCGTACCAACGCATCCGTTGGTTCCGGTAATTGAATAAATTACGGTATTATTTCCAATGGCAGCCTGACCGGGGTCAAACAGACCGGTTCCTGTAACATACGATCCACCAAAGAATATTCCGCCCGGTAAATTCGTAATCAAGAATTCAGGAGCGTCATTCTGGCAAAGCGGTGCAGGAGTTAAAATGTTAACATTTGGTACGCCGCTTACAGAGATGTTCACGGTAATATCTGCTGAACAAATTCCTGAACTTACGGTATACGTAACAGCATTATTTCCAACCGAAGCTAAAGCAGGATTGAAATCACCATTTGCTGCAATGTATGGACCGCCAGACCAGGTTCCACCGGCCGGGGTTGCTGTTAAGCCTTGGATAGCACTGTTTGAACAGAATGGTGGAGCAGGATTAATTGCAGGATCTGGGGCAGCAATTACTTGCACGCTGGCTTGGGCCGTTCCAGTACATCCGCCTGAATTTACCGTATACACAACCGGGAAGACACCCGCTCCTGCATCATTCGGGAAGAATAATCCATTTACCGATACAAACGGATTTCCACTCCAAGTTCCGCCCAGCGGACTGGCCGTTAAAACCTGAAGGTTAGCATCCGAACAGAAAGGGCCTGCGGGTGTAATATTTACAGCAGGGGAAGGATTAACTGTTACCTGGTAGCTTGCGGTAGCGGAGCAACCACCAGCCCCGGGCACAAGGTAATTCACTGTAAAGGTTCCAGGACCGGAAACAGCCGGATCAAACACTCCCGAAGAACTAATGTAAGCACCACCAGACCAAGTACCACCAAACGGTGAACCGTTCAGTGTTATGGCAGATCCATTACTACAAAGATTGGCTACAGGCTGAATAAGTGCCTGAGGCGCACTAATGATTGCCACGTTAACGGTTGATGTAGTAGCGCAGGCTCCCGGGGCAGTATAACTCACGGCATATGCACCCGGAACCGAAGCATCAACATCGATTGTTCCGACAGCATCGGCGAAAATTAAGCCAACAGGAGATGAGCTGAAAGTACCACCGATAGGGGAAATAGTTGCTGCCGGATCGGTTCCGTTTGAGCAGAAACTGTTACTAGGATAACTCAAAGAAGCAACTGCTCCGGCAGTGATGGTAATATTTTGTGAATACAGACCAATACAGGTTCCTGGAACAGTGTAGGTAACTGAATAGGTACCCCCAGCCGATGCAGCCAAATTAATTTGGCCGGTAAACTGGTTAGCAAATACCAATCCCGCAGGTGAAGCGGTAAAGATTCCACCTAATTGGGATACGGCAGGGGCCGGATTTACACCATTCTGACAATATGAATTTTGTGAATACGCGAAGGTTGCATCTTCATTCTCAAGAATCACCACATTCTGGCTATAAGAAGCAGGACATAAACCACCCGTTGAATACGTAATGGTATAGTTACCTGGCTGAGAAGTAGCTAAACTGATGGTTCCGGTAGATGGGTTAGTAAAGAGTAACCCGGCAGGTGAACTGGTGAAACTTCCGCCTGGGGTTGACACGAACGGAGTTGGGTTTGCCGCACTTTTACAGAAAGTAGAATTTGAGTAAAAGAATAACGGATCCGAAGGTGGATTCAAGGTAATAACCTGAGTGGAAACAGTAGGGCAAGGACCTGCCGACGTATATGTAATTGTGTACGTTGCAGGGAACGAATTGAATAAATCAATTGCACCCGTTGCTGCGTTTGCAAATACTAATCCAAAACCCGAAGCAGTGAAAGTACCTCCAAATTCGGCCACCACCGGTGTTACCGTACCTGAACCTAAACAATAGGAACTGTTGGCATAAGTGAAAGTTGAATTACCCACAGGTTGCAAAATCACGGTTTGGATAGTAGAAGACGGACATGAGCCACCGATTGAATACTGCACAAAATAAGATCCGGGTTGACTAAGTGACAGGTCTATTTCACCTGTTGCCGTATTGGCAAAAATTAGACCCGGATTTAAGGTAGTGAATACACCGCCCGGATTAGTAACAGATGCAACGGGGTTGCTTCCTGCATTTAAGCAATATGACAATGCGCCATAACTAAAAGTTGTAGCAGTAGATGCACTCACAATAACCGTTTGACTTGCAGATGCAGCACAAATACCCGAAGTGGTATGCGTAACCGTGTATGTTCCGGGAAGGCTGCTTGACAGGTCAATAATACCATTTGTAGCATTAATTGCTAAGCCGGCAGGTGAGGCCGAAAAGGTTCCACCGCCAATGGCTATGGTAGGCGAAGCATTTGCACCGCCCTGACAAAACACAGATGAAGAGTAGTTAAATGAAGGATCATCATTTTGGTTAACCGTTACCGTTACTGGCGCTGCATAAGCAGAGGCACAGAGTCCGCTCGTAACTAAAGCACGGAATTCGTATGTACCAAAAGGCGTAAGCGCACCGGTTGTAAGCGGGTTGACGCCGGCATTGCCGATATTAATCCAACCTCCACCGTTAAACTGACGTTCCCAGTTGGTTATTGTACCAGTATTTCCGCTTAAAGTGAGTGTAACTGGACTTCCGTCACAAACAGAAACAAAATTAGAGTTTACAACACCACCAACGGTTGTGGGGTCCACATTAATAAGGGCAGGCACTGAGAAAGCAACTGCGCAGCCTCCATTTTGCACCACCGCCCTAAATTCATTGGAACCTGCAGAAAGTGCACCAGTATTTATAATACTTGAGCCGGCGTTACCGATGTTTACCCAGCCGCCACCATTAATTTGCTGTTCCCAATATAAAACTGCACCGTTATTTCCGGTGAGCGATACATTGGTTCCCGCACCTTCGCAGAGGTTAGAAAAAGTGGCAATTGCCGTGCCACCAACAGAGATAGAACTCACGATTACGGTAATGGAGGTAGAAGTAGCTGAGACACATGGTGCATTCTGAACTACGGCACGGAAATCATATATTCCGGGGGTTAAAGGAGCTGAAACAAAAGAGTTTAATCCAGCATTGCCAATATTATTAAAGCCGCCACCATTTACTTGGCGTTCCCAATATAAAACAGTGCCCGTTTGTCCGGAAACCGAAATGGTTGGCGTAGCGCCATCACATACCAATGTTCCGGTTGAGGCGGCAGCTCCACCAACAGAAGGGGCGCTAACAGTTATCAGGGCAATGCTCGAGTACTGAGCGCCACAAGGGCTATTTTGAACATTGGCCCGGTATTCCCAAGTACCTGCAGTATTTAAAACACCCGTTGGGATTGTAGTTAAACCGGCATTGCCAATATTAGACCATCCTCCGCCATTGAGCCTAAATTCCCAAAACAATACTGCTCCTGTATTTCCGGATAAAGAAACTGTTGTATTTGAACCCAAACAATTTGAAGCAATTGCAGGAGAAGCTGTTCCTCCTACTGTTGCAGGAACTACTGTAACGGATGAAACAGATGAAAGCTGGGTTACACAAGGTGAATTTTGAACAACAGCTCTAAATTCATAAGTGCCCACTGCGCTTAGTGAAGGGCTGGTTATAGATGTATTTCCTGCACCACCGATACTGCTCCAACCACCACCATTAAAATTCATTTCCCAGTTGACCACAGCACCGTTCTGACCTGTCAGGTTGAGGCCTACCGTAGTATTAATACATGCTGTTGGGGCCGATATGGAAGTTGAGCCCCCAACTGTATTGGAACTTACGTTTACCGTAACTTGGGCACACGCTGTAGTGTTACATGATCCTTCTGCTCTTACAAAATAGGTAGTGGTAACTGTAGGTGACACATTTATCGAAGAGCCGGTTCCAATCAAGGTTGTCCCACAGCCTCCTGTATACCAGTTCCATACAGCTCCTGAACCTAAACTTCCTCCAACAACAGACAGGGTTGTGGATGTTCCAGTACAGGTTGGATTTTGAGATACATTTATACTTGTTGCAGCCACTGAAAGCTGTAATACATTCAACACTACACTTTGGCAGGCTGTATTCCCGCAGGCTCCCTCTCCTCTTACATAGTAGGTAGTTGTAGTTGCGGGTGCAGTAATTGTAAGTATGGCACTAGTGCTTCCTATAAAGGTTCCTCCGGCGCCGCACGTGGTAGTATACCAATTCCAAGTACCGGCAGTACCTGTAGTGCCACCAGCCACTGATAAATCGACTGAAGTTCCCGGACAAACATTATTAACAGATGTTGTGGGTGTACCCATTATAAAAGGCATATCATAATATACCAATAACTGAGGCCTATTGGCATTTGCCCAGCCTCTGAAATCAAGCCATTCATCGTTATTATCGATTAATGGATCACTGTGGCCTTCTACGTTATCTAATGAAAACACAACCCAGTTTTGTACTAATAAAGACTGAACGCGGGCAGATGCATTCTGCCAAAAACCTTTCCAATCATTATTAACCTCATTATAGTCAATACAAGGGCCACCGCAATTGCCCCAAACATCATATTGTGCATAAAAGGGCGTGGATTGGATATTATTATAAATATCTTGACAGGGTGCAACTATGGGGTCAAAATTAGGTGGGTCTAAATATTGATAATAAAACCTTAAAAAATTATCATCATTTCTAGGATTATTGAAATTATACTGATAAAAACGAACAAAACTGGTTTGAATACAGGCCTCATCCGGAATGCCTGTTATGTTGAACCTAGCGTATGGATGATATTGGTCATTATCAAAATCACCATCGTCAAAACCTACACGAATATTTTCATTCGCATCATTATCACCGCCAAAATCACATCCTGGATCTTCTTCTACTGTACCTGTCCAATAAATATTACCATCAGGGAAATAAGTAACGTAAGGATCTAATACAATCGGATAATTTCTTCCTGAGGCCATAACCCAGTCAACGGGAAAGAAAAACACCGTGGAAGAATTTTCTAAAAGAGAGATTTGACCGTCGGCACTTGTTCCATTTTCATTATTTTTCTCAAATATTTTAATCTGCCCAATCTTTAAGATACCTTCTCCTTGGGTATCTGTAAACTTCACCCAAGAGTTTAAATTCTCGCCAACCCAATTTTCAGGAATGTTTACCTGTTCGCTGATTCCAATAAATTTTGCACTTGACGGAATATTAGTAACCGGAGAATTAATTACATAATTCGTTCTGAATCCGGAAGCCGTTTGCTCTACCACTAAATCAATACCAGGGGCAATATTATTATAAGTAAGTACATTTTCTGCAACCGTAACATCACTGTAGTTTAACAAACCGAGTGAACCCACTTCGTTCTTATCCGCATCCAAAAAGACAAGTCGAGGATTTGTAAAAGCAAAAAACTTACTTTCAAACTCAAAACGAATCCCCTTATCCGGCGCTGAACCATAAAATGTTTGATGCGAATTATTTGTATTGGCATATAAATAATCTGAATTTGTACCAGTATCATTCTGCTTAATGGTATTCAGGATAGTATGCCATAATCCATTCTTTAGATAATGTTGAGGACCGGCCGTAACAACCGCTGAAACTTTACCATCCGCATTTAGGTAATGCTTTGAAAAGGCATCCCGGAAGTCAACTATTTCTGAACTTCTTTCAAATAAATTCAACGGACCCGCTTCACTGTACAAGAAATCAAAATCGGGTCCAAGCTCAAACCCGGTAGGATATTTTTCGGAAGGTTTAACCACTCCTCCCCCCATTCGCTCCTTTGATGTGGGAATTTTGGCCTCCGCTCCATCGGCAGGAAGAGCAACTTTGTCCTGGGAAAAGCCTAGCAACGCAGAACCCATAAACAAGTAAATCAGTAAATAACGCTTCATAAATTGTGGATGTGTTTTAAAATTAGGTTGAAAAGAATTAGGATATAGGTGTGCTTTTTTTGTTTGAATTACTCACAATTTTACAACTTTTTAATTAAATGATTGTTAAAATGCCCATTTTTTAAAAAAAGCTAACCTACTTTTACCCCATAATGTAGACCTCAGCATGAACACTCACCAAGTAAAGGCGCTGCTTGGTCAAATTCATACACTTAAATCGGGTTCGCTGCTTTGGCCCCTTTTCAAAAATATCTCCGTTATCTAACCGAAAACGGGCTCCTTCTTCCAATTCTTCCAATAAAACGGTAGGCTTGGGCGGGTCATACTTCCTTAAAATTTTATTCAGTTTTAGGTCTGAACAAGAAGAAGCCGCCAGATTATCACCCTTTATCAAAAAATGATGGACCACATCATGGGGGAATGCGTCCAGACTAATCACTTCCTTCATTAAACGGGCAAAATGCGCCTGCCATTCTTTTCCATGCGGGGCTACGCTGTTTCTGTATTGTACCCAAACTTCCAAGTGTGCGGCTTCATGCACAAAAGTGACCAAAAAGGCCACCGGGTTTAAATCATGGTTAATGGTAATCTGATGCCCGTCTTTACCGAAAGGATGCCGGTAATCGCCGAGTTTACTACTCCGCCCGGGTGTAATTTTCATCTTTACTGAATATTTGAGCACAAACTCTGCAGCCCAGTCAACTGCCTCCCGGGGAATATACCGGGATAAAATTCGCATGAACGCCATTTTCTTTTCTTCCCTGCTCATGATGGAATTAAAGCATAGATACAATACGGTATACGGCAAAAGCGGCAAAGTAAGCCGAAAGTGTCATCAGCAGCAGTTGTGCCAATGCTATTTTCAATGAACCTGTTTCGCGTTTTACCACGGCAAAAGTACTCATGCATTGCATGGCAAGCAAAAAGAAAACCATCAGCGAAAGCGAAGTGGCTGCATTAAAAAGTTTTTTACCCGTTTCAGGATTAGTTTGTGCGGCCATCACCACCGAAAGTTCGTTAGAACCTGCATCAGCCCCCAACCCATAAATTGTGTTCATGGTTCCCACAAATACTTCGCGAGCCGCAAATGAGGTTAAGAGGCCTATTCCTATTTTCCAATCGTAACCCAAGGGTTTAATAACGGGTTCCATCCACTTTCCGAAATGTCCGGCAAAAGAGGCTTCCAACTTTTCCGAACGGTAGCCCGGATTTTGCTTTAAATCAACATCCGGATAAATCTGTTCGTATTTGGCGTTTACCGCAGCCATTTTTTTCGCCGGTCCGTATGAGGCTAAAACCCACAATACAATAGAGATAGCTAAGATAATTTTACCCGCGTTCAGTACGAAATCCGTTACTTTTCCCCACATAATTTTAAAAACCGAACGGGCCGAAGGAAGTCTGTAATCGGGCAGTTCCATCATGAAAATTGAAGATTTAAATTTCTTCTTCAATGTTAGATTCAGTAACAATGCGCCCATAAAAACAGAAAGAATGCCCAGTAAATAAAAGCCACCCAGCACCAAAGCCCTCCGGCTCACATAGCCTGTTTCTGACTCCGGAACAAAAACGGCAATGAGCGTAACAAATACCGGTAACCGGGCCGAACAGGTTACGAGCGGGGTAACCAAAATGGTAATGAGCCGCTCTCTCGGATCACTAATGGTTCGGGCCGATAAAATGGCAGGAACAGCACAGGCAGCACCGCCGGCAAAAGGAATCAAGGATTTCCCATTTAGTCCAAAACGCCGCATCAAGTTATCCGCAAGGAACGTTACACGCGACAGATAACCCGACTCTTCCATGATGGAAATAAAGAAGAAAAGGAAAGCAATCTGCGGAATAAAAATAAATATGCCCGTAAGGCCGGGAAGCACCCCCTCAGTAAATAAACTGCTCAGTTCATTCTTTGGCAAAACCGATTCAAAATAACCCGTGAGTATAGCCATACCCGATTCGATCCAATCCATGGGATAGGCCGAAATAGAAAATAAACTCTGGAAAACAGCAAACATAATCAGCAAAAAAATAAGCGGCCCGAACAGCGGGTGCATCAAAATTTTATCGGCTTTGGCCTGTTGTTTTATCTTGTTTGCGGGTGATTGAAAACGGAACCATTTTTTTTCAGCATCCGCTGCTTTATGAATATAATCAATGTAGGGTTTTTCGGTTTCATTTGAGGGGTTAATGCTGCCGAACAAACGCACAAGTTTGCGAATTTCATGAGCCGTTTTTCCCCGACTGGGACCCGAAATTAAGACCGGTATACTTGCCAATTCCGCTCGAATGGTTACCTCATCGGGGACAATTCCCTTTTCAAAGGCCAAAGAGGCCATATTGAAAAATAAAGCCATCTTAAAACCCATGTCCCGCAAAGCAAAAAATAAGTGAAGGCTGCGGGATGGATTACAGGTATCTGCCACGAAAAGCAGCAACACATCTTCTTTATCTGCAGCTCCTGCAAACGATAAAATGGGACTTACGGCCTGTCTTTCATCTTCAGACAAGGGATCTAAACTATAAATTCCCGGAAGGTCCAGAATTTCAATTTTATGCGATTTTTTTGTATCCGAATCATAAACCGAAAAATACCCCGACTTACTTTCAACCGTTACGCCGGGATAATTGGCGGTTTTCTGGTTAAGACCTGTCAACAGGTTAAATAAGGTAGTTTTTCCGCTGTTCGGATTACCAACCAGCAGAACCTTTTTGGGATACGTTATGTTCGATCTATTTTCTATTTAGAATCCTCCGCCAATTCAAGTTCAATAAACCCGGCTTCCTCAATACGCAGAGCAGCATGAAGAAAACCTACTTTAAATGCCAGCGGACTGCCAAAGGGGCCAACACCAACCAGCTGAATACGGTTCCCGGGCATAAAACCCATCTCCTGAAGACGCTGCCCGTACTTACCCTCTTTTACAAAGCGGATAATTGCAGTTTCTCCCGTTTTCAATTCAGACGCATTCATCTTGCAAAGCTAAGCCGAAAATTAACTATTTCGTAACCCAAAACAAGGATTGTTCAGGAGGCAATCTGATTCTAAAACAAAGCTTGTCAACAGCCCCAAATCAAAAATAAAAATGAAAGCACAAAAAAGTCAACTGGTTACACTACCCTGCCAAATATCCGGGTTTACAATTTTAGCATCCTGTTGAAATCTTTCGGGTAAGGACTTCGTTAATGCTCAAGGAAAACTGATATTTTGTTTCACCAATCCGAATGCTTTACCATGGCAAAAAAAACAAAAGCTACCGCCACGAAAATTTTCGTACTCGACACCTCGGTAATTATTTATGACCACACTGCTTTCAGCTGCTTCGCAGAAAATGATGTCGCACTCCCAATCAGTGTGTTAGAGGAGCTTGATACATTTAAAAAAGGGAATGATTCTAAAAATTTTGAAGCCCGGGAATTTATCCGCAAATTAGATGACTACGGCCTCGGCAACGACTTTAGCGACTGGATTCCACTGAAAGGAAAGAATAAGGGCTTTTTTAAGGTAGTGCGTGAAGATGCCGTGAGCCGTGAAAAAGATGCCTGCCGCATTTTTGGCGACAACAAACCCGACCATAGAATACTGAATGCCGCCATTGCACTTAAAGAAGAATTTCCGGCAAGAAAAGTGGTGTTAGTTTCAAAGGACATAAACCTTCGGATTAAAGCAAAATCACTTGGCGTAGAGGCCGAAGACTTTGAAACCGGTAAAATCCGTGATATCTCGACCCTTTATACCGGCCGCTCCGAAATTTTAGATGTGGATCCTGAACTGATTGATAAAATATACCGGGAAGGCGGATGCAATCCGAAAGAACTAATCGGAAAAGAAATTCCGATTCCGAACCATTATTTTCTGATTAAAAACCAAAAAACATCCGTATTGGCGGTTTTCAACGCCGAAACACACAAAATTGAACGGGTGGAACGCCGGGATTGTTATGGCATAAAAGCACGCAGTGCCGAACAGGTTTTTGCCATGGATGCTTTACTCAATCCCGAAATAAAACTGGTTACGCTACAAGGGGTGGCCGGTACCGGGAAAACCTTACTGGCCCTGGCTGCAGCCATTGAACAGCGTAGAAATTTTCACCAGATTTACCTCGCAAGGCCCATCGTTCCGCTTAGTAACAAAGACATCGGCTTCTTGCCCGGTGACATAAAATCAAAACTGAACCCCTATATGGAACCGCTTTTTGATAACCTAAAATTTATCCAAAGCCAGTTTCCCGAAACGGATAAAGAAAGCCGTAAAGTAACCGAAATGCTTGAAAATGAGAAACTGGTCATACAACCACTTGCATACATCCGCGGCAGAAGCTTATCTAACGTATACTTTATTGTGGATGAATCGCAAAACCTTACCCCGCACGAAGTAAAAACCATTATTTCAAGGGCCGGCGAAAACACCAAAATAGTATTTACGGGCGATATTTTCCAAATTGATACACCCTATCTGGATACGCAAAGTAACGGACTGTCCTATTTGATTGACCGTGTGCATACCCATCACCTGGCAGCTCATATTACGCTTGAAAGAGGCGAGCGGAGTGAACTGGCAAATCTGGCAAACGAATTTTTATAATGTACCAAAAAACGAAAAGGCATTGCGGTATGCAATGCCTCTTCGTAATTAACCCTTAACCCTTAACCCTCATTTAGGTTAGATAAAGAAACAGCAAGTGTTTCGTTTATCTGAGGCAAATGTATGGCAAGTTTTGAAACCAGACGTTTTCAAGAGTGTTAATGTGTACAGAAATAGCTAACATTTTACCCTAAATTATATAAAAAACAGCTTTTAAAATCAATCATATTTTATTTATTACCAATATATTACAACTAAACTATTTTGCATAATCAGGCAATGTCAATTTGTATTTACAATATATACAAGGGCTTGATGATGTTAAAGATAAACAGAGTTAACATATTTTAACACGTTGTACTAAATAATGCTATTTCAATGCCCAATAAAAGCCGGTATTGTATTTGAATAACTAAACTTGTACTCAATTTAAAGACAATGAAAAAGTCTGTTATAATCTTAACGCTTGCCTGCATGGGAATGTTGGGCTGCAAAACCAATGAATCCATGGGCACCAAATCAGCAGAAACATCATCCGGATGTATCCAAACAATAAATTCAAAAGAATTGGAAAACCGCGAAATCGGCACCGTACGGATTCTGAAGGCAAACCTTGAAAAAGATGAAATACACATGCAATTGGAATACAGCGGCTGCGGAAACGAAGACCTATACATGGCCTGGAGCGGAGCCTATATGAAAAGTTTACCGGCCAAAGTAAGTCTAAGCCCCGGTGTTTTTTATGGAGAAGCACGATGCAGGGCATTGATAACCAAAGATGTGTGTTTCAATGTAAAAAACATCATCGATCCCATGCGCAAAAACGGAATTATTTTCCTCATTGAAGGATTGGATGAGCCCATAACCGTAAATGCACAAAAGTAATGACCGCAAATTCGCAGCGGTATCGTACCTTTACCTTCCAATTTAGATTGCCTTGAACGAATACTTAGATGCCGAAGGAGAAAACCTTTCTTCATCGGATAAAGAAATAGAAAGTGTGCTGCGCCCCTCCGGCTTTAATGAATTTGCCGGGCAGGATAAGATTGTGGAAAACCTAAAAATTTTCACCCAGGCAGCCATACAACGTGCCGAAGCCTTAGATCATGTGCTGCTTCACGGGCCTCCGGGCTTGGGAAAAACAACCCTGGCGCACATTATCGCCAATGACTTGGGCGTAGGCATTAAAATTACATCAGGACCCGTATTGGAAAAACCCGGCGATTTGGCCGGCCTGCTTACCAATCTCGACAATAACGACATCCTTTTTATTGATGAAATACACCGCCTGAGCCCGGTAGTGGAAGAATACCTCTACTCAGCCATGGAGGATTTTAAAATTGATATCATGATTGACTCAGGGCCGAATGCCCGGAGTGTACAGATTTCACTTAATCCTTTTACCCTGGTAGGGGCCACCACACGCTCAGGTCTGTTAACGGCTCCGCTCAGGGCACGTTTCGGAATTAACTCAAGGCTTGAATATTATAATGCGGAAATCCTTTCAGGCATCGTGAAACGGTCGGCAGCTATTTTAAAATCGCCCATAAACGAAGATGCCGCATACGAAATAGCCCGCCGCAGCCGTGGAACTCCGCGAATTGCCAATGCACTTTTGCGAAGGGTTCGCGATTTTGCCCAAATAAAAGGCGACGGTACCATCACCAAAGAAATTGCCGACATGGCCCTTTCGGCCCTGAATGTAGATAAATCGGGTTTAGATGAAATGGACAACAAAATCCTGGGTATTATCATCGAAAAATTCCATGGCGGACCAGTTGGGCTCAGCACCATCGCCACCGCCGCATCCGAAGACTCCGGAACCATCGAGGAAGTTTACGAACCCTTCCTGATTCAGGAAGGATTTCTGATGCGCACGCCCCGCGGACGCATGGCC